>Ga0214545_1000187_pt1 | contig 80502 bp, 41 predicted proteins | sample CNSS4metaG_FD_160064 | JGI IMG/M metagenome (GOLD analysis project Ga0214545, IMG submission 160064) | Root nodule microbial communities from cowpea collected in UCLA plant growth center, Los Angeles, California, USA - CNSS4 | ecosystem: Host-associated > Plants > Roots > Nodule | place: USA...
AAAATCTAATAGTCCATAGAAAAAGTAAAAAAAAAAAAAAATCTAATATTAGTTTAGTTGCCACACACAACAGACTTTGCTTGGAACTTGTACTCTGAAGAAAAAAAAGGTGCATGCAAAGATATCAAATTAGACCAAACAACACATACCAAACACCAAGAGAAAATTATTCAGAAAATGCAAGGACCAACCCCGTAAAAATAGTCACGCTTCCACGACAGTTGATGTAATTTTGCATGCATTGAGATCAAGATTGAATCTTCGCATGTAATTTTGCATGCAGTGAGATCAAGATTGAATCTTCGCATGTGTTCGCATGTACAAGGAAGCGGTTTTACTAAAAAACAGTGGGGTTGTAGTAAAAAGTTCAAACACCTTTCCACCAAGGACATTAATGGAACAGCACAAGAATACTTAGCCAATAAAAAGCACACTGTTCTGACCAGCATTCATGTCCTCAACGGGTATACTTAGAGAGAGACCCAAAACTTAGAAAAAAAATAAATAAAAAACAAAACTTTTGTTGGACACGTCAAATTACGAAATACCCATATCTCCCTCCGGTTACGCAAAGTCCAGATGCCCCCACATCCGGACGGAGAGTGAGAGAGGAAGCGAATGCAGAGAAATCGAAGAAAAAATTGACACGGATTGAAAGAGAGGAGCACTCACACGTGTGAAGACATTCGGATATGGTTGTGGCTTCCCTGAACAACTTGTTGCAGAGTGGGCAAGTCATGCATGCTACAATCGTGTCCCTCCGGACCTTCGCCACCTGATTCGGCATGCTCCTTAATTTTCTTGCACGCTCGCACGAACTATTCTCACACGCTCACACCCTGCATGCTATCGCGGAGCCTGCACCTCCCAAATTTACGTCCATTCCGTGGTGGCAATCACTCTCTGCATTAAGAAGAAGAAGACACAGTGTGGGAAAGGGTGGAACAGAGAACAAAGAAGGTCATGGAAATGGATGGAACCGTTGGCAACGGTGGGTATTGCAGCAACAACGATCGGTGAGGAAGGAGGAATACCGGTGCGAAAAGGAAATGGGTCGGTGAGATTCGAAAGGATTTGACGTGGGTTATGGTGGATTTGGCAGAGGGAGTTTGAGTTGTTTTGTGGGTGATCTGAATCGGGAGGACCTCTCGTTCCCGCATGAACCGAAACCGAGTGTTTCTGTGTTTATGTTGGAGTTCTGTGTTGTTCTCTCTTTCTATAAGGTTTTTTTTGTTGTGAATTTTGATTTATTGGAAAATATAGACAATTCAAACAAAATATTATAAGGACATATGTTCCACACTTCAACCAACGACAGCTAGACGAAAAAATAAAGGACAGCTAGAGAAGTTAGGGTGTGCGATAATGTGCGCTGGGTTAACATGCGCACCCTTGGGCCTGCGGCGCGTAACGGGGAGGTTCACCCTAATGGAGAAATGTATATATAAAATATATAAATAACCTCTCCAATATTAACTTCTAATTTTTCAGTCTCTTCGAAATCTAAAATACTACGCATGGAGTGTAGTGTGTTTTGAAGGTGTTGAATCTTTGTTCTAAGAGATTATATTTTGGGTAATTTTTAGGTGCATGTATGTAATGTAGGAGGAGTCTCTTCCAACAATTTTTGTTACACTTCATGGAAAGATTTAATTAGAATCAAATGCACTCTATCTAAAATGGAAACTATTTGTTTAAAATCAATTTTTATAAATAAATAAAATATCGAAAAACTTGAATTATTAAATAAAATATCATATATATACCATCCACCCTCAAATTCCACTGGATAGTGAAACTCAATCGAGTTATAATTGATAAAAATGACCAAAAAAAACTATTTAAAAAACTCTTTTATTCATTTATTTGAATAAAAAGAATAGAATAAAAATGTTATATTTGAATATTACCACATATTATAGAATATTTTAATAAAATTTAATGTTTACTGTTCTAGGCATCAGTGTATTATCGTTGTTCTGTGCAGCTTTATTTTTTAGCAGGGGGCGATATGGTCGATGTGGTCGATGTGAGGTGCAGCGATCTCACGTAGGAATGTTAAATACGTGCTCAAATGTCATTTGATTTAGCAGAGGTAGCAGAGGGAAATGGTTGATGTGAGGTGCAGTAATTTCACGTAGAAATGTTAAATACGTGCCCGAATGTCACTTGCTTCGCATTGAAGGTTTGTTAGTTAGCGGCACCTTTATCCTCATCTTCTAATCCAGAAAAAAAATAAAATAAAAAATTAGGTTTGCACACACCAAACCGAACCCCAAAGTTAAAAAGCTCTCCTTCAATTGGCTTTGTCGAAAAATGGAACATGTGATCTTCGTTTTTATCTTATTTGCAAAAGGGTCCTCCCCACTCTACCTTTTTGGTCATTACCCCATTTCAAATCTGAGTGAGTCCAATTCAGACTTGCAAAACCCTGGCCCATGCGCAATTCAGTAATTGAAACCCGTGCAATGTGAAACAAAAAAAAAAACCATGCATCTCGAGGTCAATCCACGTCAGAGATTAAGAGAAAGATTTTGGAATTTGAATCACGGATTTGTATAAATATTAATCAATTAATTATAACAGTTAGCACCGACAAAACCAACTTTCTTTTTTTTGCTAACCTTAATTTTCTAAAGTTCAAACATCACGTCCACACCCTGTCCATGCTTCATTGTTTGCTAATATAGCATGATTACCTGGGAGAAATGCTACCAATAATTACACCAGTCTCGCTTATTTTCTCCAACTTTTTCATACCACCATTTATTATGGACAAAATAAACCAATGTATAATCATTGGATCGAAACCAAAGTGGTGGAGAACGGCCCAAATTTAGAAATTGTCGTGAAACCATGATAAATTGATAATAATTGTATGATTGCAGTAATTTATAGCTGCATGCGCATTATCGATGGGTGCCGTAAGAAGATGGAACTGGAGCAGAACTCATTTGACCAAACACCTTGCATTAAAAAGAGAATTAACGTTTTCTTTATTTAACTTGTACATGACATGCAAGGGACTTTGACCGTTGAAAAGAAGAGACTCGCTTTTGAAAAATAAGATAAATAAAAAAAGATTAATCTGTTCACTTTAGAAACAGGATATAAACATAATATTCAGTACGCATAATGAAAGAGAGAAAAATATAGTATTGTTTTGAGGCAATGTGTGAAAATCGACCACTTTTGACTGAATCTGATGTCTCCCTCCAATGTGTCAACATTTTTTCAAGACCCAACAAGGCCTTTGCGTCGGGCATAAGATACTATAGATAAAAACAAGGATGCACAAACCATTCCCGCAAAGATCACCACCTAAAATTGTAAAAATTGAATTGGAAAAAGAATCAGGAAAACCTGTTATCACAAACATTTTCCTTTGTGTGACAAAAACCTTTACATACCCATTTAAACACATGTTCGTGGCCTGGTGATTTCCATGTGTATGGAATGTTCATACCAAATATTGCAGCCACCAATGAATATAAGGACATACACACAGTGCCGGCACTGATGAAGAGCTCCAGCTGTCCGAAACAATGATAGAAAATAACAGTAGTATTTAAAGGCTTCAATCATGGCTTTGGTAACAAATGTTTCTAAAAATGTTCGTGACAATTAATGTATGCACATAAATACTTAATCAGCTGGCAAAAGCTTGTACCTGAATCAGCTGGTTTCGGTGATTGTCAAGCTGCGTGCATGCATGTGTGACATGTTACAGAGAGTTGTTATGCTATAAATGGGGTGTTCGATTTCTTCCCCCTCTAGTAAGAGCTTCAAATATAAGATTTACCTGTATGTTGATGTAATCTTCTGTGTCATCGATGTATTCTCGCAACTGAAATGAAGGGAAGTATATATCAAAATAGAAAAGTTTATCAGATAAGTAGTGCAGATCAGAAATGAAGTACGAAAGATAAGAAGAAAATGCAGTTCATACTGTGGCCAATTTATTTAATGTGCCGTCAATTTGCATGAAATTGGCCTGCAAACCAAAGCACAACATTATTCAGTTCAATGGTATTTATTTAAGTAAACTATCTGTGTGTTGTGGCAACATTAAAGATGAAGAGTTCTTACAACCTCCAGTAACATTTCAAGCTCCTCAACATCATCGTCCCTGTGAACTGTTGTTCCACTTGCTCTGCTTGATTTGTGTATTCTTGAACCTGTATTTGGAGAACCATAAAGCCACTTGGGAGCATCAGAGCTACTTGTTGGAGATGATGAAACGGTCGACTTTCTTGATAAGTAAAGATCAGCCATGTCGTCGTCATCATCAAGTAGGTTTTCTAGTTCATCTCTAATCTACAAGAAAGCTAGTAAAGTAAACGCAAACTCAAATATACTGCTTCTAATATGAAAAAGAGAGGGAGGGAAAATCAGTCACAGGCAAGTTCGTTACCTATGAAGCCCACATACTTCTCATCTTTCTGATACAATATGATATATATATATATATACACGTGTGGTGGGGTGAGACAATATTTGTTAAAATAATTTAGGATAAGATACATGCGGATAGTGGACAAAAATTTATAAAATATTTGATGTATATACAGAAAATACATAGAATTCCTTGTTAATTTATAACTATGATAATCGCAGAAATATCTGTGATCATAACAAAATAATGTACTTTTTGTCTGTATCTCAACTAGTTTTGGCTAACTACTTCTAGAAGCACCTTGGGTTGAATTTAAAACAATTACTGACTACAATAGCTAACAATTCAGAAACATCGTATACTAAACAATTGTCTAATGCTAATTGTATCATTTCCATGTCCTCGGTACTCATCATCCGAGAAAAGCACAGCTTCTAAGCTCATTTATCAAGTCTGCTAAAGTTCAACGCCATCATAAAATTGATCATACTCTACTAATAGCCTGTAACCTTGTTTCTCCTTTTTAATACAATTAAACCTTTCTTTCATCTTTCCTAAAACAAAGAAAGACTAGATTGCATATAATGTAAAGATATTGTTCATTTAGGATCATTTTGTTTCTGTTCAAAGAATGCATAAAGAAGTACGCACTACAATTCCTTTCACAGCATGAAGAACATATCTAAAAAACTCAATTTTAGTTTTGGAGTATGCAGGCTTCATAGAACAGCATTGCCACGTTCTTATTTTAGAAATACAATTTAATAATAAAGAACTCGTAGAGAAAAGGAAAAGGGGAATTCACTGTGTTAAAATATCTATCTGTTATATCAACATACCTTTTGAACACGACTTGTCAGCCTCGTCATGGCACATTTCAATTTTCTCACTCTATCCAAATTACGACTGCTAATCTGGACACAAGTGTCATTCAACCAGAGAGGTGGAAGAGAAAGAGGAGGATCAAGTGTAAAAAATATGTCACAACTCACAACTGATAATGAAAATCAAACTTCAAATCATAAACTGCATGTTTTATGCACCAGATTTCGATATGGATATGGAAGCTATCTGAAGTTTTAGATCAGAAATTAACATTGAAGTTTTAGATCAGAAATTAACATCAGTATTAGGTTTTAATCCTTAAGGATTCTGTGCTGTCTTTCTGATAATAGTTTTATATCTCATTCTCACTCCAAAACCATTTTGCTAGCTTAAAAGGGGGAGAATAATTTAAAAAATCAAAAGGAAATTGATATCACAATTTATAAACAAAACTGTTTCTTGACCTAGTTTATAAGTTGACATATGTTGTGACAACTTTTCAGTGACAATACAAAGATGTGAAGATATGTTTAAGCTATGTTCTTGTACCAAAGTGAAAAATCTATGAAAAACATACACAATTCTTATGCAAAGACTTTTTACCTTTGAGGTAAGTTCGTCCAAAGCTGGATAAGCAGCAGTCTCTAACTCTCTCGTTCGTGCGTCAAGGAAACTACAAATTGCTTCAAATAAAACTTCCAAAGCCCGTATCTCAAATGGAAATTCTACGAGCCATGGTCAATTTTCCATTATCGCAACAGAAGGAAAACTAAAGAGCCCGAAACAGAACAACACTAGCACTGTTTAATTATAGCAAAAAATGAAATCAAAATGTTTCACAAAGCACACCATTTTCGTCTCCACCTTCACCATCTTGAGCACACGTCTCTTCTTCTCCTCGGCCTTCCCCAGAAGCACTTACTTTAGGTAACCGTCGTCGAAGCTCTTCAACAATTGGCACAACGTCATCATCAGTTGGGTCTCTTAGCAACACCTGCATCACCAATCACCAAGAACAAACAACACAACACAACTCAATTCAACCTCACTAAATTGATTCTATTTCCACTGTATCTACCTGTAAGCTCGGAAAGAACAATGACATCGAACATGACACACATACATAAACTAAAAACCAATGAAAAGTCACAATTTTTAGTGATTGAAAATTGATTTTACTTCTCTATAGAACACGGATTTCTTTCATGAGAAGTGGGTTCTCCACCTAATACTATAACTCGACCTAGGTAACTCAGAGTGAGTAAAAATTAGTGATGAATTTTTCAAAAATACTACATATAGATTACTTGTTCATAATTTAAATTTTGTAGAACTTTATAAGTAGCAAGCATACCTCATCTGCAGTGATGATAGCTTTAATGTGCTGCAGAAAAGGAAGGAATGAATGAGTTGGTGAAAGAAAATTAGAAAGCGGAAGAAAAGAAGTGATGGAAGCAAAGTGTTTGCCTCTAGATTGAGAACAATGACTTTGTCTCTGCCCAAAATGGTGGAGGGATAGGATAAGAGAGGATCGAGAATCCGAAGATCCCTGGCGTGAATTTTAACCAGGCGCATGATGGCATGCTTATCTGCATCGAGCACAGTGGGTTTGCCATGGTGGTCGAGCAGAACCCAACTTCTGGAAACAGCGGTTTTTTTCTTTAGTGAAGAGGGTTGAAGTTGGAGCAGAGAAGCAGAAAGAGCCATGTGGTGGAAGTGAGGAAGAGGATGAGAGAATGATGGCATTTGGAAGAGTTAGGGAGCAATGAAAGATATGTTGCATGAGTTGATTTGGTGACAGGTAGTGTGTGGGGTTGTTTCTCAGTGGCCGAAGAGGAGAGGTTAAAAAAGTACCACAATTACGCTTAAACACCGTTGGTTTAAACTTTGAGAAATCGTTGGAAACATTGACATAGTATCATAACTGTAACATATAACATATCGAAATTTATTGTTTCATAGATACTGTCTCAACTCTGCTAGCTAAATGTTATTTGATTTATTATTAATATTTAATTTTATGTTCGTTGGAGATGTATATATCTCCGGTGCAGGTTCATTGAAGTCCACGTAATATTTTCTTTGCTCTTCTTTCTTTCAACTTCATTTCAGTCAATTTAATACTTGCATTGCATGGTGTCCTCTGCAGATAAGTTCTAAAAGTGCTGTATAATGGCGATTACATGCATTTTTTATTATATTAAAATAATATAATTGTAAAATATAAAAATAAGAGTAGGAGTTATATGATTTTACTTTTAAGTGGAAATTATACTGTTATTTAGTTATGGAATACTAAAATCAATTTAATTTGATATATGTAAAATTGTATCTCTTTTGTGTAGTGGTGTAAATGATACTGTATTTTGGTTCCTAAATTATTATTTTAATAAATAGAATGTCTAAAATAGAATTACCATCAACCATACTTTCAAAAGAAAAATCATAATTCTATCTATTTCTAAAATAGAAACACCATATTTGTTTGTTAAAAAGTAAGAGGTGAGGGAGCGAATTAAGATCATGTGGGATTGGGATCATGCATAAGCTTCACAAAGCCGAAAGAAAAGATGTTGAAGGCATGATAATATCAATTATAAAGTAAAATTCACTATCAAAATCATGGCACTTGTTCATACTTAATAGATTTATTTCTCTCAAATAAATTAAATAATATACTTTTTAAATATTGTTACTATATATTTTATTTTAAATTCTAAATATTCTTCTTTTTTTCAGAAAACTAATAAGGGAAAAGTTAAAGAAGTGTTACTTGAGAGTACTCACCTCATTGAAGCTAAAAATGTCAATAGTTTTGCAAGGAATGGTTACTTAATCAATCAAATATGTTTTAAGCAGAGGTTAATTATAAAGTAGTAAACTAGAGTTCAATACTTAAAAAACCAAATGGACACAGTGAGAAGTCAAAAATTAGTTCAAAGATTGCAATTCTCATTATCGAAGTCTTATTCGAACCATAAAAAATTGCTTAGTAATGAGAACTTATTTTATTAAAATGTTTTTTCGTAAAAAAAAAATTATATATATTAAAATATTCTCAACGACGCATGGCAAAAGAGTATTGTAGTGGAAGGTCTCTACTAATGATTGTAGTTGAATTGAAAAAGGAAGGTTTAATGATTCTTTACCATTTAGTTTTTACCCTGCATTGCTCCTTGTTGCTCAAGACCACAAATGTTGTCATCACCACAACAATGATGTGGAGGGAAGCACAATGAGTAGAGGAACATGTAACATTAATAAGCAAACACACAATGTTACCGTAATTAATGGTGGTGGTTGTTGTTTGTTGTTATTGTTAACCTCTCAGCGTTGTTACTATACATCAAATATTTGGCTTTGTATTTTTGTGGGTTTCCTCTTTAGCTGCATTGGGTTTGAATAAATGAAGGCTTAAATATATTATTGGTTTCAATTTTTATAAACTTTGTTTACTGTGATTCTTTTTTTTTTTTGAAATATTCAAAATGGTCATAATTTTTGTAAATTAATGGTCAATTTGGTTCTTTTTACAAACGTAGTTAATAGATGATGAATAATAATTGTCACGTGTTACTTCATAATTTTTTAAATTTTTAAATTTTTAAATTTTTTAAAATTTTAAAAATGTTATCCACGTGTTAAGTATTATGACATGTGACAATGTCACGTGTCAAGCCAGTGTCACTGCCATGTGTCAAGTTAATGTCATTGTGTGTGTCGGTGTCTTGTAACTTATATTAGATTCAGTCTAATTTTCGTTAATTTTATTCAATTTAATCCCATTTTTTGTTATTTTTATTCAGTTAAGTCCTAATTTTGTCTCTCTCCAAATTAACCAAATTTAATTTTTATATAAATGTTATACTAAAATTTTTATTTTTATTGAAATTCATTTTTATTTTAAATATTTCTTCTATTATTTGTATACTAAACCTAATTATACTTTTGAAAGGAAATTATTAGATTTTTGTTTGATTTTTCCTACATGTAAAAAATATGGTTAAAATTAGTTTAAAATTAGAAGAAAAATTATTCATTATTATTAGAAGGAAAATTATTAATTAGTTATAAAATTAGAAGGAAAGTTCTTTATTATTTTTAAAATTAGAAGGAAATTTTTTCATTGTTTTGTAAATGATAAGCAAAATTCTTAATTGTTTTTAAAATTAGAAGTAAATTTCTTCATTATTTTTAGAATTAGAAGGAAAGTTCTTTATTGTTTTTAAAATTAGTAGAAAAATTCTTCATTATTTTAAGACCGACTCTAAACCTATTTTTTACATGTAGCAAACATCAAACATAAATCTAATAATTTACTTTTCAATAATATAATTACGGTTGGTTTAAAAATAATGAAAGACATATTTAGTGTAAATTTAAATTTTAATAAAAAATAAAAAATTAAGTATAACATTTATATGGATATTAAATTTTGTCAATTTGGAGAGGGACAAAATTGGGACTGAATTGAACAAAAGTAATCAAAATTATAACTAAATTGAACAAAATTAACAAAAATTATAACATAATTGAATATAAGTCACGAGACACTGACACATGACAATAATACTAACTTGACACGTGGTAGTGACATGTGGCACTGACACTGCCACATGTCACAATTCTGACTTAACACGTGGACAATTCATTTTAAATTAAAAAAATAAAATATTTTAAAAAATAAAAAAAATCACAAAGTGACACGTTGTAGTTACTATTATCCTTCATTAACAATCTAAATCGTGTCTGTAAAAAGGACCAAATTGACCCCAATTTACAAAAATGAGAACCATTTTTAATATTTCAAAAAAATGAGGTCTAAAGTGAACAAAATTTACGAAAGTTGGACCAATGATGTAATTTGGATTTAATTTGGATTCATACAATAATAATAATATTTTATTATATTTTAAAAATTATTTATATACTTTCAACTCATATTTATCACGTATCATATTTTATTATTTTTAAAATAAATATATTCACATATCAAACGCGTAATTACATGCAGTATTATAAGTATTATAAGTGACTACCTAGTATATAACCTCACACTTCTATAACTTCCAATACAAATAAAACATTAAATTCATCAATGTGGTCGGCCAAATTGTTAATATCCCCTCTAACATAATACTAGCGTAAACACAGGCGCTATCGCGCCTGTGTGTATAGATTTTTTTAAATATGCATGATATTATATTAGTAGGTGATAATATTGTAATGTTATTAAGTTAATATATAAATTAAAATTATGTTTATTGAAAATAAATTGAAATATATTACAATAGATGAAAGAATAACCATTAATAAATAAAGAATAAGAGAATAAACAGAGATAACCGATTTTATAAAAAATTTGTAAAAATAATGATCAATTTTTAAAAATTTAATAAATTATTATATTTAAAGGGTAAATTTGATATTTTGAAATGTATACACAAAAATAAAAATCTCTTTTATATATTATTATAGATTAAGTTCCTTCTTGACTTAACACTTATCGTCAACTCTATAATAATAATAATAATAATAATAATAATAATAAAAAATAATGTTAGACATAAAAAATTAAAATTCAAGAATAAAAAATTTTATTAGTTTAATATTTATGATCAGAAAACAATAATATAACATTATAAAACAAATAATAATTTTACTGCTAAAACAATCATAAGAATCTCTTACATGAGTGACTAGAGGTGCTCCAATTATTGTCCAATTATTGGTGGGGTAAAAAGGTGTCCGAGAATATTTATCTAATTTATAGAAGTAGTATTTTCATTTATAAAATATATTTGAGAAGAAAAAGAAAAGATGAAGTTTAGATGATTAAAAAGCATGGAGATAGATTGTAAAATTTAGGTGATTTCTTCTGTCTAAACAAATTTGAAAATATACGAAATTTTGACAACCAGAAATATTAAAAGCGCAAACACGTGAAATTGATATTAACAATACGTGTCAATCGTGTCTGTGCTGAGATTCATGGTGGAAAAGGACCTCTCATATAGCTCCAAATATCTTTTTATATTCTTCTGAAACATTCATTCGATTGTATATTTATTTAACTCTGTTGCCACAATTTTTTCGTTTCCAAAATTTCACGACTTCTGAACACTGAACTACAACTCAAACTAAGAAATAACCCTTCATCTTGGTTTATGTAACTTCTATTACTTTTACATTTCGTATGATATAATTGAGTCCGTACAAAATGTAAAATTGAATGTGTAGAAATTGCACCATAGCATAATTACAAGTCGAGGCTTATGATATTTTCCTAGATTTTATGAGGGTGTAGAAAGATGTGCAGAATGAAATTGCCCACAAATTAATGAGACTCGGTACAAATTTCGACATCAAACTTTAGCCGGAATTAACAACAGAAGTAGTTTTTTTACTAATTTATCGATTTAATAATTTATAGATTTTCTTGGAACATAAAAATAGTTTTTTATAAATTTTCAATATATATAATTATAGTTTAATGTTTCTATTATTATTGGATTAAATATAAACTTACGTATTTATTATACTGTCTCATATAATTAACCTTTATATATTTTTATAGCTTATGTTAAAGTGAAAGCACACGCCAAACTACTTAACAATGTATCCATTTTATTGGTTGAAAAGGATTTGTTGATCAATACTTTTGGGATATTATTGATAGAAGAAAATCACATAGAATTATTTCATATACAAAATAGTATTTATAGTCTCTGAATATTGTTATTAAGTAATTTGTATTTTATTTTATTTTAATGGAATAAACCTTAAATAGTTCCTAACAACTTACAATTTCATGTTCTTTAATTTAAACTTGTGAACTTTATATATTTTCTAAACAATAACTAAAAAAAAAAAAAACTTAAAGTACCATTTAAGAAAGTTTTAGCAAAATGGATTACTTAAAATAACTTAAAAATAAATTAAACAACTAGTAAGCACATGTTCTTGGAATTGGAATATTGGTAACAAGTTCAGGATGTTAAAAGTCATGGTATAAGTGTGTTAACAATTTTTTTTAAGTAAAAATCAATATTTGAAATTGTAGTCTCGTCTAGTTCTTTAATTTTATAAATGTCTAAATTTAATCTTTTTAACTAAATTTTATTAAACTTATTTGAAGTATAAATATGTCAAATCGTATAAACAAGTCAAATGTTATCATGAAACATACTTGAAATGTGAAATAAACTTAACAAAATTTTATTAAAAAGACTAAATTCACTCACTTTAAAAGTTGAGCGACTAATTGGTTAAAAGCTTCAAATATAGACTAATTTCAATATTTAATGACCACAAATATATTTAACCTTCATATGTTAACTTTTAACGCTTCGCTCATATATTATTTTTAACACCTTATTTTCGCTTATATATATATTACTATATTATAATTTAATTTTATATTTAAATAATGTGGGATTTTCATGTTTGGCAGATTAAAAATGGTTTGTGAATTGAATATCAGAGTCAAGTTTGTCCAACCTCTACCTTGAATAAATCTATAACATGGTCATGTGCTAGTGTAGGATTGCATTTAATTTGGTGTCGACTAAATTGGTTTTCACAAGCATAACCAAAAACAATTTTATCCAATCAAATTTGTTTTGTTCTTTTTCAATGTTTTAACCAAGTACTAATACTTTTAATGTTCTTAATTTTTGATATGAAATGTCAATGAACTGTATTTCAAAAATAATACAAATTATAAATTAAACAATTTTAACTTACCCTTTTAGTGAGATGATAAGGATGTTGATGCAAGATCACATCGTCTTCATTATCAAGGCTAAGACGTGTAAAATTGTTATATGTGATAAAGAATAAAAAATATTAATGCCATTACACTATATGTGTCTATATTCACACAATTCCGGTGTAATTTTTCACCACTGATTACGCTAGTACGAATTAAAGGAAAAATCATAAATAAAAGCATGCTTCTGAACAACTTTGTTTTTTTGTCAACTTTTCACAATTAATTGTTGAAAATAAGTTATGTGTTTCCTCATTGCGCATAAAGCTACAGATGATGTCAACCACTAATATTTGTTTTAAGGTTGGTTACATTATTTTTGTTAAGTTGCTAAATAATTTGAATTTTTTTTAACAACTATAATGGTATTTCATTAAAGTGTTAAATTCGTAAAATTGCTTTTAAATTGTTGATTTGATTTCTATGAATAAATATTTACAGTAGAATATTAATAATAGACTTTTCATATTTTTTTATGCACTTACATGATAGCATAACATAACATCTGATTAAAAAATTATATTCTGAATGACTTCCTTTAAAACATTGTTATCGTTAGGTTAAGTTGTCATGTGATAGATGATACCCTGCACATGACATGACATGACATGAGAGTGATAATAATCACATCGCATCACATGGGAAACTAAATGCATTTTGTTTAAAGGGTTGTCCTTGGAAGCCACGTTTCATGCTCCCATTGGCTTTTGAGAGAATAAGAATAAGGACAACTCCATTGGAATATTACTCTTTAACCATTAATTACTGCAAATTATAACGTACCACAACACAATTGGAGAGTCTCCCATTTATAAGAGTTTTTGGTCCCACAAAACATTTGTATAGGTCATTTAAGAACTTGTTTAGGTTATTCAATAAATTGGGTTTGATACCATTAATATGACTAATGTTGTTATTTCCCATAAAAAAGAAATATTTTAAAATAACAAAAGTTGTCACGGCATTGATATTTTAACACTACAGTCTTTTTATTATCATTTGATATTATTTTTTATTATTATTCATTTTTTTAATATAAAAGTTAATTTTTGTTAAAATTATTTTATTTTTTAAAAATTGTTAAATGGTGTTAAAGAATTTATTTTTCTTTTTTAAATTATTTGGAAACAACAAAAATAGTCCAAATATAATAAAATTCTTCTAAATTTTCTAAAACATTTATTTATAAACACGTTTTTTACCTTCTTAATACCCTGAAAAAAAAAAAGACATTCATACATTCATTTTTTTTCTCTGTAAGCTCCATTTTTCAGTCTTATGTGTGTTTGGGCCTGGCCTCTTCGTAGGTCCAGGACCAGCCCTTCTGAAGGACCCCAATACCCTATCAACCCCTCACATTCTCACTTACCTCTGTTTCAGAAAAACAGTTTGCTCTCATCTCTCTCTCTACGAAAGCAAAAAGGGCTCTGTTAGGGCATAAGTCCCCCTCCTTACCAGCTAACTCCAATCTGCTTCGTACTCTCGGGTAAGTTGAACCTCAACTTCGTTTCCCCTTTTTCCAGTATAAGAGTTATAGTTCTGTTTTGGGTTCCTCTGATTCCCTTTTTCTCAACTCTGTATATCTTGGTTTTTAGCTCCGTAGCTTGCTCCAGTGCCCTATTGTCTTAGTGGATTACCATTCCTTGTGCTAGTGTCTAAAAAGGTAAGGGAAGCTAGATTTAACCGTTCAAAGCTGTTTTTGGGTGTCTTTTTGGTTTGTTGCATGTTTATAAGCTTGAGAAGTATGTGTAATCGATTGAAACTGGGTGCATGTGTTTTTGGGTGTTGGATTGAACTGTTATTCTACTGCATGTGTGGGGACAGTGGCGAGAACTGTCAATCTCGCCCAGGCGAGCTCGTCTCGCTTAGGCGAGAGCGCCTAAGACTCACCCAGGTTCTACTTGAGCAACTCGCCCAGGCGAAAGGCCCTTGTCTTTGAGCGATGCGTTGTCTCGCTCAGGCGAGAGTACCTCGCTCAAGCAAGTTCTCGAAGGAGAAGTTGGTGTGCTCTGTTCGCAGCCTCGTCCAGGCGAGGTGTTTTATTTTTGGGCGAAGGACGGTCTCGCCCAGGCGAGCTGGTCTCACCCAAGCGAGATGCTCGCAGAGTGCCACTGTTCCAGGCCTCGCCTAGGCGAGAAGGCCTAGCCTAAGCGAGATAGTTGTTGCGGCTTAGGCGAGGACTTCTAGCCTGGGCGAGAATCGTGCAGATTATGTGTTACATCTCCATTTACGTTGTGTGTGGCTATTTACCTCGAACATGTATGATTATGGTGTAACTATATGAGTGACATGCACTGGGATTGGTATGTTTGGTATGAGTAATGACATGGAATTCTTATGTTATGGTTGGGTGAAATGAGAATTTAATGTATAAGATGGAAGTGGTGGTTGGGGTATGATAAACATGAAATTTGTATGTGATAGACGTAATTCCATGAGTCTCGTGGGGAGATCTCATGGTGGTGTGTAGTGTATATATTAACATATGGATTCAAGTAAGGATTGCATCCTGAAGCTCTAAAGGGTCAGTGAGTCTCAAGTAGAGCAAACTGACCCAAGTGGTGAGAGTAGCGGGAGGCCCTAGTCTCTGGCAGGATAATGGCCTTAGACGCTTAAAGGCTAACCTTGTGCGTGGTAGGGTGAAACCCATTGGCAATGGCTCTGCAGAGCAGTAGAGGCCACCACAAGTGCAAGCGTCTAGTGAATCCGATCTTAGTATATGTATCCGGATAATTGAGTCATAGTGTCTCGCTTGTTTGCCATAACATGACTTTGTGTCTCTGTGTTGTATGCCTGGGAATGCTTATGTACTTGTTCTTCTATATCATGATAAGTTCCAAATTGCACTAGCTTACCCTTGCATTTTGTGTTTCTTTCTGTTATGTTTTCTCTTTTGTGATGATCACCTTCTGGTGGGAGCAGATGAGAGGGATGTTCGAGATGGATCCGGGGGACGTAGCGGTGCAGCCTAGTTTTCTTGTCTTGATGACCTTAGGGGCAGTTTCATGGCCATTGGGCCTTTTGTAATGGTTGTCCGGTGGCAACTCCTTTTGCTAAACTTAAACGGTTGAATTTTGTTAGTTTTCCCTTTGGTTGTGGCATGGTTGCATGCATAGTTTTTTTTTTTCCTTTTGAAGTACTTTTGGGATGACTGTAATAGTTACCTTTCGTACGTTTCATGTTTATTTGATTGGTTCTCGTTATCAAAATTTTGTGATGTTTTATTTGGTAGATTAATCTATTAAAAATGGGATGTCACGTTCTCCAATGTAATAATTAAGGGAGTGTAATTTATCAACAAAATACATACTTTCACAAAAAATTATTGTCGTCCAATCTATATCAAAATTTATTATCACTTTGATATTTTAATTTCTCATGATATTTTAATCTATTTTATTTAGATAATCAACAAAAACTAATATATTTTCTTTTATTAATGGGTTCACCTAGGAATGGTAATACAAGAGGAATTTATGTGTTACTAGCTCACAAATAAAATGCGAAATAGAATGAGTATTTAATTTGTTGGTCCACAAGTCAATGACGCAATGGAGCAACCTAACCCACAAAATAACATTTATCATACATTAATTTTTAAGTCAAGCAAAAATTCTTTTATTTTATTTTATTATTATTTTACTCTATGCTTGATTTCTTTAGTTATTTGTTTTGTCAACATTTAGAATTGATTAATTATTATAATTTTTTTACCTTAAACAATAATTTATTTTATGAGAATTTTAACTTTAACATATTTGTTTGATTTGGATTTTTATTATCAATTCACAATTAACTTTGTTTTAAAATATAATATAAAAATATATAAATACATATATTTTGTTTTAAAATATAATATAAAAATATATAAATACATATATTTATATTGTTTTTTAAAGAGAGGAGTCAGAACCCATGCCTATGCATTCTAGATCCGTTCATAATATGAATAAATTGGTAATTACGTAGCATTTTATTACCTATGATTATGTTGGACTAAAAGGGTAGTTACAAATTTTTCTAAAGTATATTGAAATTTAATATTTAAATAACAAGATGTTCAAAAGTAATTAAAAATAAATAAATAAATATATATATATATATATATATATATATATATATATAAAAAGATGTATTTTGCAAATTAATTATTGAATAAGGATTTAGTTATATATCAGGTTTACCCTGCATTGACTTTTTTTATATTTAAGTTTGGAGTAAGTATATTTTAATAAATATTGACGGCTAGTTTGAATTTCTTTGATATTTAAAAATTACTTAGCGTGGTTTTTATAACTCGTTACGTACCCAAGTTAGTATAAATTAATTACTATCATTTTATTATTTGTTATCAGTTCGTTTATTTGTAACATAATTTATTACTGTAAATTTGGATGACCTCCTACAAGTTTAGTCGGTTATTGAAGGTGAGTTTAATTCCGTTTAAGGATAAAAACTAAATTGTAAGAATTTCCAACAATATTGAAAAAAGATAATTTTTTTATATTAAAAAATAATTAAATCAAATTTTAATATTTAATAAAAATTCCTATAATGAAACAATAATTTAAAATTATAAAGAATTAAATTGTTACACTTAAAATCATTTTAACGTGTTCACTTGTGAAAATTGATTTGGAAGAGAAAAATGATAAATTCAAATGGATTAGATGGTAAAATTTATGTTAGAAGTAAAGTTTCTTAATGATTTGATTAATAATAGATTAAAAATTAAATTTAATTAAAAATAAAATTATCAAATTGTCCAAAATAATCTAAAATTATATTTAGAGAAGTTAAATTTATTTTATAAACAATATTTAATGACTAAATTAGAAAAAAAAATATTTTAATAAAATAAAATATATTTACATATTGAAACTTTTGTTGGTAAACAATTTAGAAATTTTTTATATAAATTATTATTATAAGCATACTTTTAAAAAAATATCTTTATGTTATTGTCATAATTGTGCAATATTTTAGTGATGATTTGTGACATTAAATTACATAAATAAAGAAAATATTAACACGAATAAACTTGAATTAAAAAAAAACAATAGATGACATTACGATTATTTCATACAAATCCTTACGAGAATAATTGAATCCCTCAATTTTTTTTTCCTCTCTCAGATCTTAACAAATTAACACCTGGATCACCTTTAAATTATTTCTCTCTCGCTCTTCTGAATAATAAATACTCTAAAATTAACTCAATGAGGACCATAGACCTTTTCATGCTCTCTCGTTTCAGGGGAAAAAATCTTTTAGGTGTGATTTACCATAATTTTTTGAACTCTTCCTCGATGTTCTTGTTCTTTATCTATCTGACTTCTGCGTGTAATTTAAAAAAACAGAAAGACATTGTCATTAATAGGAGATTAACTAATGTGTTGGGAGAAAAAAAAAAGTTATTGGGAGGTTGGGAAGTGATAAGGGCATTGATTGAGCAATAATGAGTGGGAGCAGTAAATTTTGATTGTTAAGTTCCCTCTTCGATGTGGCAGTAGGATGCAGCCGAACGCGCCTCTATTCTTGCAATTTTAATTAATGCCAAATCTAACAACACCACATTCTCACCTCCACCAACTTCATTGCAATCAAATTTCAACTATTCTAACTTTTCTTAAACCTCTGCATATTGTTTCTACAGATAGCATACTATGTACATTATTTACACTCCTAATTGATTTTAAATACTACATTAAATGTATTTGTCAATTTTAAATTTACATCACACAATACAAATTTCAAACTTATAATAAATCATTTTCAATAAACCAATATAAATTTAAAAAATTTAATTCCAAAAAGAAATAACATAAAATTTTTAATATCCTAACCACAATTTCTCTTACATCTATCTATTTTATACTTTTTTTTTTCTTGAACTTCTCCCACCACAGTTTTTTAAAAGGTATATAAAATATCAAACAAAATCTATAAAACCAGCTCATCCATCATCTTTATAAAAAAAATAAAAAAAATCATGAAAACCTGCTAGAATTCGGTTTTCAGATTACCGAATTTTGGTAGGAAAAGTTTAATCACAACACACAATCATAGTACAAATTCGATTGCGGGAGAACCAATTTCTTTGAGTAACAATATTTAAGTGTAGTTGGATAAGTAAACTTTGAGAGAGTCCACTGAGGAAATAAAAGCAAAAAGTGATCTTATATGGGAAAAAATTAGAAATATTATTAGTCTAACCAACTTCAAAATTCAAAATATTATCGCTTTAAGCAACTTCATTAGTATAGGATGAGGGGCTTCATATATATAAAAGTTTTATGTCTGTTGTATCTCCAAAAACTTTTATATCTATACAAAGGTTTTAACTCTCCTAAAAGATTTATTGAATATCTACCAATATTTGGACGTAACTAGTTAATAATAGTATATATTTCATGCAAAAATATTATTAATCGATGAAACATCTTTAAAATTATATATATTAATTTACGAGTTTACATTGATATAAAATAAATATTTTGAAAGTTATTTTGGGTTTCTCGTGGAAATTTATTAATATATAAAGAATTCAAACCTTTTTATGTCTTGCTTTGCTCAAACAATTAAATTCTTATTCAAGAAAAAATAATATTGCAATCGAGTCTTGTCTTTACCAAATTTCAGCTTAAATTAATGGTTTTTCTTGTTTAATCGAGATAATTTTCCCTCAAACTAAAATAATTAAAAAAATCTTCTTGTTTTATGTATTTTATTTGATTATTTTATTTTAAATAATTTAAATGTGAATGTTCTTAAACGAGATAAGCGATGAATATAATGTGTAGGTGTGTAATATTATGATTTTTATATAACATATATCGTGTGTTGAGAATATAGTTATCTTCAAGAAAAGATGTGGAGATATTTAAAATTAAAGACTAATTTAAAATTAATAATAATAAGTTACTAAAATATCGTAGTTAATGTTGTATTCGAGTTTAAATCAAAATGAATCCTAACTTTTAATTCATAATAAATACTATTTAAGATATCAATAACTTAATTTATGAAGTGATGTCTAATTTAGTAAATACAGTGATTAATTATTTTGATATCTAAAATTAGTTTTTATTTGATTTTTGTTTGAAATATATTTAAACAATTTTTATGATCATATATTTCAGTTTTAAATTATTTTAGTTTATGTAAAATCATTTGTTTTTTCTTTGTATCCTTTTAAATTAGAGTCAATTTTCATTAATTTTTCAACTTTCATTCGTTTTTTATCACTGCTTCTCCGTTTTTATTTCTTAGTCATAACTTTATTTACTTTTTAATGTTAAATTCAAATATTTTAAATAGCATTTCAAGTTCAAATAAAAGGATTATGATTATATATATATATATATATATATATATATATATATATGTGTGTGTTAGGAACCCAAGTGTGAGTCTAAGTCCCACAATGACCAGAATTGAGAAAATAGAGTACTATATAATAATAAAGACCCATCAACCCATTGTCTTAAGGTTTTTGTTGAGAGTGATGTCAATGTCTTATGTGGTTGGGCTCAGGTCTCATTGTTATTTGTTCTCCCTGTGAAACCTCCTATGTATAAACCTAACAATATATTAGAGCTGTCAAAATCGATAATCCAACCTAATTTGACTTAATTAAACAAAAATATATATTTTTTAAGTCAAAAATAAATTATAATTTTAATTAAAATCTAAATAAATTTCAATACAATTCAAATACAAACCAAAATCACAAAAAATATAAATTATCTATATGTTGGCTAAAACAAACCTATCCAGACCCAAATGCAAAACTCAACTTAACAATAAATATTTGTGTAACCCTCTATTTGCGGGTTGGTAAGTCAACCAGACTCATCACGGATTCAATCCGGGTGAGCCAAGTTCTATGTGAACCGAGTTAAAAATCAACTTGTATTGAAATTCATAAAAAATTTTCAACGCAACCCGGCCAGACTTGTGGTGGACCGGGTTGACTCGCGAATTTCAATAAATTTTGACAACTCTAATATATATATATATATATATATATATATATATATATATATTTGTAATAAATAAGTTATCATTTTTTTAGTAGAATTTAATGTAAATCAAGTGGCAAAATTAATTTAAAATTAATTTAAATTTGACGCCAAGTTATGAAATTATTAGGTAGATCAAGGAAGGAAGTAACATTCATTTACTACCATGTTTGGAATTCCAATATTTACTAAGAAAAACCACAAATTCGAAGTGAGGTTTGTTTTTATTTCTTAACTGAAACCAGCATGACAAAGGTTTCACTTTAGCGTGGTATTCTTGCTTTTTCATGGTAGGTAAGGAAGTCACATTTTGCCTTCATTGGTGCATCACGGGTACCAAATGGACTTAAAGCGCCACACAATAAATTTGATTAATTTTAACCTAAACACAACTATTAATCCCTATAATAAAAGTTTTTCCAACCAGTTTTAAAAAAATAGTAAATATTTTGTAATATAATTTTAAATAAGTTATCTGTTTATTTTTTGTCAGTTTTTCTCTTCAACCAAATTGTAATATATAATGAAAATAAAAATAGCATATAATTACAAAAATATTATGTTATCTAGAATTTTTTAAAATCGTCTATTAAAATAATTTTTTTAATCAATAATTATTATAGAACGAAAAAAAGTTTTTTTTTAAATATGTTTAGTTAGATAGCATGATTTTTTATACTCTTAATTTAATTAATATACGCAGAAAAAATATTTTAAAACAATTAGAGAGGACCGATTTCCTTAATTTGTAAAAAAAGTGCCAACAATACATGCGCAAGGCGCTCTTCACATTTTTATATATGATAAAAAAATATTATTTATTATTTATAATTTTATTGTAAATAAATTTAGTTATTTTTTATTTTTTATTCTATAATTAAAAAATGTTAAGTTTAAAAAAGCAATCAAATAAAAAAGTCAAATTTTAAAAAGTAATTATTTAAAAAGTAAAAAAAAAATAATTATTTTAAATTAAAATAATATTTATTTAAAGAGTAAAATAAAAAATAATTGTGAAAAAAATATACAAATTTATATAATTCTCGGTCTAGGATTAAACTAAGAATATGAAAAAAAATTAATATAAAAATTGAAATCCTATTTTTAGATGAAATTTAAAATTGTTAAGAAATTAAATTAAACTGATGAAATTTATGAATTTTTATTTCTTTTAAAATTCTCCATACACACAAATATATTACTATCTTCATATATAGTATAATATCATACGTATTGAATCAAATATTCTTCTTTTTATCTTTCTAATTCATATTTTCATAATCTTTAATTTCGTATTGAATTCAATGTTTCATATTTTAAAAGTAATAATATTTAAAAACAATAATATATCACAATATAGAATATTTGTTATAATTCATATGCTAAAAACATATTTATTTATTTATTACATGTTTTAAAAATAATATAATTCATATGTTTGGAAAGCAATCATTTAAACCAATAGTATAAAAATTTCCAATTTTTCATTTCTCCATTCTTTTATCCAGTATTTTTCTTGGTTTCATCCCTCTTATTCCTATCTATTTTACAACCTTACAAATTGAACATTAGAATAAGATAGATGTGAAAACAACTCATTTATCATTCAATCAAACAAAAATAGTAGTATTATATTTGATAAAGGTGATACACCTTAACTTAATAATGTATTTGGTAAAGGTAATACGCCTTGAATTAGCAACAAATAACTCTCACTTTACACGTATTTTTATTTTAAAGAGCATAATTCGTTTTCATGAATGGTAGGTATGGTATGAGAACGAGAGTATGAATATGAATTATGTGAATTTATGTCTCACACGGGCCATCACATCATCGCATATCTGTCATCCGCATCATCATCTGCTACTTGATTACCATCTATGCATTATGCATGTTCAATTTTCAAGTGCTCCTTTCATTATTCTCATTATTCAATCTGGCGGCACAATTCCCGAGGCGACCCTAAGTACAAGAGGTAAAATAATAATAATAATAATAATAATAATTAATAAGAAATATTTAAAAGAAAAAGAGAGAAATTAAACGAGGCAACTCACGACGGAAGGGGCGAACATGGATCATGGAGCTGCTTCCTGTTATTCTCTCTCTAGAAAACGCAAAAGCGAATAACTGAAACCCTAGCCTCTGTTTTTGTGTTATTACTTCTATTTCACGCATCGAATTCAATTCTTTGAGATATGAATCTGTGAAATCAATGTGCCTCTATCGGAATCACAGAGCGAGTAACGGTTCCGTCGGCGTTTACCGGTAACCGCTATCATCGATGAAGTCATCGCGTTGGTGGCAGAGGACTCTGATCCTCGCTCTTCTCTCTGTCTCCGTTGTTGCTCCGGTCTTCTTGGTCTATCACCGTCTCAATCTCACTCCCTACGGTAAAATAAGAAAAAAAAACCTTAATCCCCTCTCATTGGATTTCTACGTTCCGCGTGCTCTCTTTCCGTTTCAGTTGACCTTTTTTTCGTTCCTGTTGAATTCCGTTGCAGCACGACGAGAGTTTCAAGAAGATATATCCAGTGTTGTAAGCATATTGCTTCTCAAGCTTGGTCACTTTATTTTGTTAATTTATTTGAATTTGAATTGCTTCGATAGCGTAAACTGTGTGTTGGTCGAAGAGAATACCTCCTAGATGGAATGTTTTGAAATACTTCTTTCTTTCTGTTTTTGTTCACAGTGAATTTTTATTTATCGGTGAGTTGAAAAGTTTGCCGGCCGATAGCTAACTGGAACTTCTTGGTTTTCAGTAATATTACTTATAGTTAAACCGAATCTTAATAGTTAATTATTATAACCGGAAGTGTTTTACTTTTTTAATGCGTCATCAGCTCCAATTGAAATTCTACAGCTTCCGATGCTCTACTGTGGAATGGGGATTGATTATTATTTTTTGTTTCTTGCAGACATTTAGGACAGATCCTTTACCGCTAAATGCTATTGAACAGGTAGTGGAAAATTTTATCAGAAATTTTGCCATCGTATTTAAGTTTAACTTTCTTCTGGTTTTCCCCATGAATTTGAGAATTGTTTTTTCGTTTGTTATTTTTGGCCCTTTTTTGTGCAATGCAGGAAGGCGCTGAAGAATTGGAAGAGCCAAAAGAAGTTGTTTATAAAGAAAAAGATTTTGGTTCAAGAAATAGTTCCATTCAACAAAAGATTAATGATTGTGAGAAATCTAAAATCCATGGGTGTAGAAATAGCATTTTGGAAAGAAATGGTTGGTGTTTGATGGTGCACTTTTGAAAATTTGTGGTTTGCATAATGGCCCTCCAATCTGAAAATTTTGCCTTTTTCAAGTTTCAGAATTTAACCAGGACACAAGGCAAGACCAGAAAGCTCAGCAGAAAGAATTATTCTCCATCATTGGGGATGAGGTTTGTGCTAATCTTTTGAATTACTGACATTTCAATTTGAAGGCGGCGAGACTGCTGCTTTTAAATTATTGGGTTTTTCTTATCCAAAAAAAGTTATTTAAAGATTCTTCCGTTGTCTTCCTGAGAGAAGTTGCAGTTCTCTCAAATTTCAGAAGATACAAAAATTCTTTTCATAATCTACATTTCTGTTAAGATCTTCATTTTTTAAGGGTCATCTTCCCATGTTATGTACACAGCCGCAAATTTGGGATGAATGCATGATTTGATTTTTGTTTTAAAAATAGCTGTAAATGCATGCGCATGACAGTTAAGTGAACCGAATTGATGTAAAATAAAAAGAAATTATCTGATATATCACTTGTGTGGTTGAGGTTTTATTTTCAGGTTGCAACTTCTTTGACCCTAATGTAAATGATGTTCATGATAAGAAATTGGATTTTTTCTTGCCCATAGTGCACTTATTACGCATTTTCTTTCACTATTCTAAATGAGGATTTGAATTTGGCTTTATTTGCAGAACATACTTAATACAACAGTCACACATAATCAGAGCATGCACGCTCATTCTCAAAAAACGACAGATGATAATGTTGAAGTGACAGATAAGAAATCTATGCCTAGAGCAACCCAAAATCATAATCATCAGAGTTCACGTCCTCAGCCTCGGAGAGTGTTAAATCATAAGGTTTTAGAAATTAAGGATCAAATTATTAGAGCCAGAGCATACTTGGGTTTTGCTTCACCAGGCAGCACCTCACGCTTGATGAAGGAGTTGAAGCTGAGAATTAAAGAGATGGAGCGTGCACTTGGAACGGCTACTAAGGATTCAGATCTGTCAAGGAGGTAAAATTTTCTTGTGACCCTACAACTTGAATTTAGTTTGACAGTTATTTATTTCCTGTACTTGCTAAAATGTACAAGTTTCAAGAGAAAACTAATGCTTTGGTCCTTGAAAATACATTATTTTCTATTACTTCGCACAACTAGTTTTATCAATTGATTCCTTGTATGTTTCAATTTGCTTGCTTTTGGTCCTTTCAGTCTGGTTTGATTGAAGCAGATCAAATATACGAGGTTTTAGCAGAGAAAATTAGAAGTGGATGGATTACATTAAGAAACGTGTTTTCAGAGACCAAAAACATAATATTTTTTTGTACCAAGACCAAACTAAATCTTTGAAAATCTGGCAACTGCTTGTTTACCAATATAAAAGTAGTGACGGAGAACATTCACGCTTATCATTTTTATGTGATATGAACTGTTTAAAGAAAATGAGATGTTTTTTAATCTGAAAACAAGTGAAGTTCACAGTGCTTTGCAGAAAATGAGACACATGGAGGCTTCACTGTCTAAAGCAGACCGTGCTTTCCCAGACTGCGCTGCTATGGCAACTAAGCTCCGTGCAATGAATCTCAATGCTGAAGGGGAAATTCGTCATCAGAAACGTGAAACAACATATCTTGTTCATCTTGCTGCGAGGACTACCCCGAGAGGTCTTCACTGTCTTTCTATGCAGCTAACTGCTGATTACTTTGCCTTGAGACCTGAGGACCGGAAGCTTCCAAATGAAAATAAGATTAATGATCCAAAACTTCATCATTATGTTGTCTTCTCTGACAATGTTCTGGCGTGTGCAGTTGTTGTTAACTCTACTATCTCTAATGCCAAGGTAAATGCATTTCATAAATAGATTAGCTTTTATTTTTTGCCTTTTATTCTGGGGGGTTGTTAGCTTTTTTTTTTCTTTTGCTTTTGGATAATGTTCAACCCCAATGCAATGCTGAGAAAAAACACTGATACTAGCAAATTCAATATTAACAAGATTGGCTATAATTTACTTTCAAGTTAGTAGTCCCTTGGTGGATACTTTTTCAATAGTTGATACCCCTTGTCTCTCCCCCTTATCAGCCAATTGCAGCACATATTCAGTATACGATAATTGTTTATACTCAAGATTTTTCTTCAACTAATATGTAGTAAAAACCATTGGGGTGGGTGGCCATATGATAGGCAGTATGGAATGCATGATTCTGGCACCAATTTGATCTCATTCCTATCTTTCCTTGAACCCACCCCACTTATAATTGGCATAAGATTTTTGAAATATTTCTGACTACACTGAAAGAGTTATCTTAGTTGCACTGCTGCTTAAGGCGTTGCAGAACATGCTGAAGAATTAAGAAGTCAAAGCAGTAAAATAAAAACAAAAGACTCAAGAGGACTTGTGATTTTTCATTATAGAATAACACTAATAAGTCAATCATCCTATAAAATACTTGCCTCTACATCATTAACTAATGAATAAACTTTGATTTTCTAGTTTGCAGGAGTTATTTCTACTTTATTAGTTTCTCAGCACTTTATAGAAGTGTCTAACTTGTAGCTAATACGAGAGATGCAGTAAGAAGAATGACATTATGAGATCTCTTAGGAAGTAACTCATTCCCATGAGAATGCAGTCTTGTGTACCCACATCAAACCCTATCACTTAATGTTGAGTTGTTGAAGGCTGTTTTATATATATATATATATATATATATATATATATATTTGTGAGAAGTACTGACAGTATACTATTTTTAAACATACTTTATTATTGATTGAATTTTATTTGAAATAAAATAAATAAAAAATAGTGGGTCCTAACATTATTTAGGGAACCTCACTGTTGATTTTGTAGTTTCCAATAAATTTTAGTCAACAGTAGAAAGTGTTAAAACAAGTGTATTTTAGTGTGTTGTTAGTATTCATCTCTATTTATTTACAACACTATGAAAAGGACATAAATTGACCCATGTAGTAGATTTCACGTAATGAGGCAACCCTTGATTGTAATGTTATATTGGTTTATTGAGTTTGTGCAAAAATTCTTATTATTGAATATGCTGCCTGTCTTAAGTCTGTGCATGTAGTGACAACAAGAAAGTGTGACAATGACTTTTAAATTGCAGAAACAGGGGAAACTTGTTTTCCACGTAGTGACCAATTCACTAAACTTTCCTGCAATCTGGATGTGGTTTTTATTAAACCCTCCTGGCAAAGCCACAGTCCACATACAAAGCATAGAGAATTTTGAATGGTTGCTCAAGTACAATGCATTGAAAGAACAAAGTTCCAGTGATCCAAGATTTACTTCTGAGTTGAACTACCTGCGTTTCTACCTTCCAGATATCTTCCCTACTTTAAATAAGGTTGTACTTTTTGATCATGATGTGGTTGTGCAACAAGATCTCAGTAGGCTATGGAATGTTATTACGAAAGGGAAAGTAAATGCAGCAGTCGGCACTTGTCAGGAAGGGGAAACTTCATTTCATAGGATGGACATGTTCATAAACTTCTCAGATCCATTCATTGCAAATAGGTTTGATGTCAATGCTTGCACGTGGGCATTTGGGATGAACTTGTTTGATTTACAACAGTGGAGAAGACAAAATTTAACTGCTCTCTATCACAGTTATTTGCAAATGGTATGATTTAAGAAATGTTATTTTTTGTGTACACCTATTTTTTTCTCTGTTCAGAGAGACTGCATGTTGTTTTCCTCTCACACAGAAAATTTTCCTACATTTAAATTTCTTCAAATCTTGAGCTTGGCTTCTAGCGTTGATAACACAAACGACCCTTGAAATTGTATTTGCGTTAATCGTGGAATCCAGATGTTATTCAAAGAAACATTTTACCTTTTCTAATTTCAGTTGTTGAATCTAATGAGGATATGCGTCGAATGTCTTGTTTATTTTGCAGTTATATGGAAGACAGTTTCTTTCTATTAAAGTCTGATGCAACGAGAATTTGATGTGTTTCTCTATGCTGTTATTTCAGGGTTTCAAGAGGCCATTGTTGAAAACTGGAAGTCTGCCTTTAGGGTGGCTAACCTTCTATAACAAGACAATGATTTTGGATAGACGGTGGCAGGTTCTTGGCCTTGGTTATGACTCAGATGTTGATAAAAACCAGATTGAGCGGGCTGCGGTTATACATTTCGATGGAATTAGGAAACCGTGGTTAGACATTGCAGTGGGAAGATATAAAAGTTACTGGACCAAATTTGTGGAGTTTGGCCACCCTATCTTGCAACGTTGCAATCTCCAGGCGTAGCCCAAAATTTAAATATCACCTTTCGTACATGGCAGGTTTTATTTGAGTAATTTCCTGGCATATTAATTGCCTGCTTCTATCGATTCTTTATTGTTCTTGGCGATTCTTCTTGTAAAGCCTTTAATAGATGCATAAAATTTACGTCATATATATTTTTTAGAAGCTTAGCTAATTTGTAGGGACATTGAGATGAAATAAGATTCACGTAGGCATTTTAGCTGCTTGGAGGTCCTGTTGCTGGTTGTGTACATAATAATTCGTTCTCGTGCTACCAGTGTTTACCACCATTTTAATCCAATTACGCGCGGAGTTAAGTTTTTCTTTCAGGAACTAATTTATACACAATTGTGGCTGCCATTTGAGTTGTAAAGTGTTAGTATATCTCATTATTTATGTTACATGAAGCAACGGAATTCAAGTATTATGCGTGTAATTTGCTTCTTCTGACTGTGCCACGAAAGTAATGTCTTTATTATCCGTGAAGGATGTGATGTGTGGGGTCCAAATTATATTCTGCTTCTCCGCTTCTTCTTTTAATTGTCAGAAAGAAAGGGAGTATTATCTGGTCGTGATTCTTTGGACAAATACGTTTTATTACAGATTTATTAACTAAGTATTTATGTGTAAGCTGCTTTTAGAATTTAAATAAAATATATGTAAAATGTTTTTGCGTCATTTGAAGTTGTTTTCACCAGTTGTCTTAGATATTTTTAAAAAATAAGCTGAAAATAGGTTATAAATATTTTCGGAGTTTTTTTAATTGTCATAAGATAAATTCAAATATCTTCTGATTAGTACGTCTTTGTTTATTACGGTTATAAAGCATCCAAAGAAGCTTCAATCGGGTGTAAAAAATATGGGACCCTGAAGAGATTATGTGACGCGTGGAGAAAAATTATTGGGTTTTTGCAGATATGGATATCAAACGACGGGTTTTCAACCTATCCACGGTGTGTGGTGTATGGGCGGGCCGATACAGCACTTCCAATAATAATATTGACAATTTTGAAATATTTTCTATTGTGTATGAAATAAACTGCAACCGTTACAGAAGCGTAGACGTACTGTGATTCATCACTGAAGAAAAATGGCATCCATCATCGCCGGCACCCCTACAACATCGATCTCTCGCGCAGGTCTTCTACTCAAGCGACCTCTTGGGGTCTCATCCTCCACCGTTCTTGGTGAGTTTTTCCCTCAAGGAAGATGATAATATATTTGATTTCTCTCAGAATAAACCTGCAATCAATTGATCTGTTTCTATTTCTCATTTCATTGTACTCAACGTTGTGAAACACAGGAAGTAGCAATTTCAGAGTGCTCATATTATACGTTTAGACTGATAATTAGGTTTTAGATTATGCTATGCTTATGAAAGAACCAACAACATTTTTCCCTTACAATAACTAACATAACATCATTGATATATGGCAAACATAACTGTATAGGATTGCCAGCAATGAGTAGGGCAGGGAAAGTGAGGTGCTCGATGGAGGAAAAACCTTCCGTGCAGGAAAGCAGTTCAAAGGTGGGAATGGGAGCATCCATGCTAGCGGCGGCTGCATTCGCCGCAACCATGTCAAGCCCAGCCATGGCTTTGGTGGATGAGAGACTGAGCACCGAAGGGACTGGACTTCCCTTTGGGCTCAGCAACAACCTTCTTGGTTGGATCCTGTTGGGTGTCTTTGCTCTTATATGGGCTCTCTTCTTTGTCTACACTTCCACTCTTGAAGAGGATGAAGAGTCTGGAATGTCCCTCTAAACACCAACTCATTATGATGCATCGTATAAATTCCAAACACTCATCTCTTCCTCTGTAATATTAAAAATCTATTTGTGTATCCATCTTCAATCTTCCCAAGTTATTGATTTCTTCTTATGCACACCTTTCGCCTCGCTTATTCCATACATTCCTTATAACATGATGTTCAATTCTAGCTATAAAATTAAGTGGAAGTGGAAAACTATACAGTACAAGTACATGTGAAAGAAATACGTGCTTTTTCCATTATCTTCCTTACATGATTACGTGGATCATTTATATGCATTTACCCAGTAAACATCTAATTAGTCGTGACAATGAAGATAAGTGTTTTTGTCATAAGTGTACAGATAAAATAAAAAATATAAAAATGTGATTGGGTCTAGAACTTAGTATTCAGCTTATAGTTATAATTGTATTGAATGTGCAATTCATTGTCTCGTTTTGAGTGTCATTTACTATATCAGATTTTCATGTACAGGTGTTAAAGTGAGTTAACCTGACTCATAGAGTTAGTTCACCACGAACCGGATTAAAATTGAGTTAACTCAATTCGGCTCATTTTATGGTGATTCAGAAATTTTGTAATCCGGCTCAACTTACCATGGGTTGGTGGGTTAAGTGGGTCAGCTCACCAAGTCACATAAAAAAATTATTTATATATTTATTTTTAAGTATTCAAATATTTAAATAATTTTTTAAGCAACCCATGAGATGACAATCACAGTAGAATCAAGAACCAATATTTTCACCACCAATATATGATGAATTGTTTCCAAGAAAGTGTCCATATAATCCAAGAAAACATGGCTAATATTACACATTTTTTGTCATGCTATTCAACAAGATATAAATAAAAGAACTACACATATTTTTCCTGCTAATTTAGAGAAAATTGTTTATAAGACGGTTGTTTGAGTAATTTACTATAAATATTAGAGTTAAAAATTAAAGTATCAACGTATATAACTTGACAATCAAATTAATTAAACATTCAAACTATTCAAATATTATTGAGCAACATTCTAACATTTTAAAATATGAAATTGTGAGCATATATAATTAGTAATAGTAAATAATTATTAAAAAAATTAAAAAAAAAATGTTAGTGGGTTAAGTGGGTCAACCCACCCTCAGCCCAGTTCAAACCCGTTTAACCCATGAGTTAAGTGAGCCGGGTTGAATTCAACCAATTTTTAAAAAAATTGAATTTTTTCTCAACCCAACCCGGCTCGAACCCGTGATGAGTCAGGTTGACTCACGAATTGAAACTCATTTTGACATCTCTATTTTCATGTATCGGGTATCATGAGTCATTGGGTATACCATCTGAAGTGTTCATGTAAAATAAGTTTTCTAGATTTAATTGTTCTCAAAATCAGTTCATGATGTAAAAGACTTTTAGAGTTCAATATTCTTTTGGGCTTTGAAGCATGATGTGAGTGTGTCGATGTCATAAGGGGTGTTTCGTTATACTCCTAAATTTTCTTAATTAACCTCTCTTCATTCCGCCAAAGATATTCCAAAATGTAAAGTTAGCGTTTAAAGGATGCTGCTTTGACGCCTAGGCATATTATTCGAGGTGTCCTGCAATACTGACAACTCACAAGGTGGAGCGTTCTGGAATTTAATTAAAGTAAGATCATCAAAGTAACGTTAATTTTTTTTTAAAAAAAAAAAAAAAAACTAAACGAATGGTTGGAAAATTAATTGTTACCAGCATCTGAGAAGGGGATCATAGCAAATTGAAAATCATGTTTGAAGTTGTAACAAATTGTAAATTTGACATGTTTTTTTTGGTATTTTATATTTTGATATTGACACTATTATGTTAAACTCGTTTAATGTGTTTAATTGCATCGTGTCAGGAATGCATACTAAATATTATTCAATATGATATGAATCATTATTTAGCGTTGATCACCAAAACAAAACTTGTAACTTAAGTGAGGAGTGAAGTTTGTATACATTTGTAAGATTTATATTCAATATTGTATGAATCATTAAATAGAATAATTAACTTAACTGATTTGTAAAATGAAATTTGAATCTATTTAAATACAGGTTGTCATAAAACTTTTAACCATAGGATAAAAAAGTTAGAAATTATATTATACATTACATTATCTAAGTTTTGTTTACCATTCTTAATTAGTATCATAAATAGCTTCATTGATTAAATGAGTGTAGGACAATAAAAGTTTTTTTGTTAATAATTATTTTAAATATAGAAAAAGTAAGAACTTTCTGGTTTGTTAATTAACTATTTGTCGTGGAGAAGATGGTGGTTGTTGCTGGTAATGACAATGTGGAACACAACTATTTACTTTACTCCGCTATTCATTTGATATTGTCGTGTTAAAGTTGCATTTGCTTTTAACCACATACCATCATTTCGTATTAAGCGTGATAAAAAAATCAAATTGCGAATTCAACTTGTAATTATTTTATTTTATTTTATTTTAAGTATTTAATTCTATTTCTTTGAAATTTATATTTATAATTTTATTTTAAATTTAATTTATTTAATTTGATTTGCATTAGATATAATTGAATAGTTTTTAAAATTTTAAAAGCTCAAATTATGGAACATTATTCATGATTGGAGTTGAGTAGACTTGAATCAAAAGTCGAGTTAAGTTAATTTTTGTCAAAAGTCAAGTTGAGTAAGCTCCTAGCATAGTTAGAGACAAATTAGTTCAAGTCTAAGTCAAGTTATGTTAATTTGAATCAAAATCAAAGTAAGTTAGGTCAGACTCAAGTCTAATTGAGTTGTTCTTAGCCAAGGTCCAGTAAGTTGGCTTGAGTTAGAGTCAAGACTAAACAACCAAAGTCCATGTCAAGGCATGTTGGTCAAACCTAGGTTGACGTGAACCAACCCAAGCCCAAATTGAACTAAGTTGTCCATAACTTAGGTCGAGTTGAGTCGGTTTAGATCAAGCCAATTTGACCTTGGCCTAGCTTGAGCTAAGTGGCCCAATCCCAAGTCAAGCCTTGTTGGCTGTAGCCTAAGTTGAGTCAAGTAAGTCTGGGCCCATGACTAATCAAGTCAACCCTGACCTAACTCAAGTCGAGTCGATTTAGGTTAGCGTTGAGGTGAGTCAATCCAAACTCAAGTTGATGCAAGTTAATGAGACTCAAGTCAAGACAAGAGGACCTAAAATCAAGAAATTTTGAGATGGTTTGAACTTATGTCAAGTCGAGTCATCTCCGATCCAAGTTAAGTTATGTTGTTTCGAATACATATCAAGTTGAGTCCAATCAGGACAAGGTTGGATCAAGAGATGGTGCAAAGTTTTGGCCGAATTAGGATTGGTGTAAGGCTAACAATGTGGGTTAGTCTTTCCCATTTTGATCCACCTAGACATGTTAAACTGAGTCAACTCGATTCACACAGATCGTTCACCATGGGTTACGTTAAAATTGAGTGAATCCAGTCTGACTTACTTTATAGCGAGCCAAAATTTTCATAAACTAACTCAATCATACACGAATTGGAAGGTTAAATGGATTGTCTCAGTGATCCATCTAAAATAAATATATTTTGTCTTTTTTAAATGTTAAAAGTTTCAAATGAATTGATTCCGAAACTGCATAATACGTACATATATTAAAATTTTCAAATAAACTGATTCTAAGTTGCAGTAACTTTACCTTCTCGACGAAGGTTGCATTTTCAGCGAGCTTGACATTTTCATCTATTTGGGCTTTTTCCTGAATTAAAGTACAAATACTTCATCTCGATCTTTTATTTCTTTTATAATGGGTTGATCAGATGAATATATACTTAAAATATATAGAACCCACCAAAACAAACTAAACAAATACATATAATTATGCAATGAGAATGGTAAGAAATAGAAACAAGGATAAAAAAAAAAAAAAAAAGGTGTTGGTAGTAGCATGGCGATTGAAGCAGCTGTTGAGGAACCTAAATCCTATCTGAATGAATTTGCTGGAGTTTGTTTTGACGCATCTAAATCCAATCGAACGTCGATTGCATCGGGGAAAGAAGTGATGATTCTAAATTGAATCTTCCTCAATTGAAGGGCAAAGTCCAAGGCCTGGTTCATGGTGGTTCGAGCACCCGCTATTGCTTCAACAAGCTTTGCATCAGTCAAGTAAGTGCTGCAGATGTGGCTCAAGATTTTGCGGTGTCGTTCTTGGAATCTCACAGCTCTTTCCTCCGCCGCTTCCAACGCCTCACTAACCATTTTTAGTTTCTCTGCAGCCAGGTGTTTCCGCTGCCATCTCTTGATGTTTGGGACGCAAAAAGAGAAGGAGGCGGCAATGCTTATACCGTGAACGGTGGAGATGAAGCGACGCAGAACAGCGAACGAACATGGTGGAGATGAAGCTCTCTATGGTGTGTACGAAATAGACGGAAGTTAGGTTTTCTTTGACTGGAAAAAGATGAAGCAGAGGGAAAGTAAATTAATTTAACTGCTGTTTAATTTCAATTTCAACTAGTTTTTTTTTTCTTATTAATATTATGGGTCAAGTTACTCTAACTCCGCTCGAATATGCATAAATCGTGGATTAACTGAGTTGAACTTATATTGATCCATAATGGGTAAAAATTTTATTTTTTCATCCGGCTTCTGCTTCAACACGTGGTTAATCAGATTGATTCACGAGTTTGGCTCACTTTAATATGTATAGGTCCATCTCGTTTTATTTGTCTTACATTTAACCCAAAAATGAATTTTTCTAATCCATTCGACGTAACCTTTGATTCGTTGACTATATATGAATTTTAATAAATTTATTTTTATTTAATTAAATTCATAGAAATAATAATTTTTATAAACCTATTAATTAAAATAAGTAGTATTCATAATTTTTAAGTAAACCTATTGAAAATAAATGATTTCGAAATAAATTGAAATAAGAGAATAAACACAAATAAGGAAGAGAATGAGCGAATTACTTTTAGATGTACAGGAGAAGAAACGCAAATGAGCAAGTTGCTTAAAAGAAAACGCACAATGTGTTATGCTAGTCCCGCTAGATCTCGGGAATTTAAGTCAATGTAGATTATATGCACCAAATGCAAGTCCGTCCGTCATTATAGGTTATGCGAGATAGCCTAAACAGGTCAGCGAGCTAAAATATTCAGTCACCCCATACTTTTTCTTGCATAACTATGAGTCGGTCTACATGGCCTTTGTGGGACAGGCCTAAGCAGGTCTACAAGTTAAAATATTCAATTTTTCGCAATTTTTTTATAATGATATTTTGATCCACATTTTTTGATTCATTTTTAACTTATTATTATAATCACTCTTGAATCATCACATCATTACAAAAAATCAAAATAGATGATCTAAGAGTAAATAAAGTGTTATATTCAAATTAGATAAAAAAGTGAGTCAAAATATTAGTATTTTTTTTTCATACCTTCATTCACATGATTTATCCCGCATTGTCTTCCCTCTTTAGTGAGACTTAGGTGGGATTGATACAATCTAATCCGGATTGCCGTGGAAGATGATACTTACCTTGCCACCATGTGAGAGGAAAAGAGCGAGGAAGTAAGGAAGGATCTACGTTTCCATCTCCATGACCCTTTTGAGCCTTCAACAGGAGAATGCCCTTTTCGAGTATATGTTAATGAGGTTTGGATCCCAAAACGTAAACAACAACATTTAAAAAAAAAAAGAATTGATTCGGGTAGCACGATGAGAAATATAGAGAAAATATTTTGGACATTCTTTGAGTGTTCATGCAACTGCATCAACAAAACATTGTGTATGGAGCAAAAGGCCATTGCATATTCCCACATTCTTATAATAATCTGTCTGCGACTAGCCAAACACTAAATCACGAGTTTCCCATTCTTATGCTAGTCACTACTTATCTTCCTAACTCGAGAACTGTGATTATTTGTATGCATGGTGATGCTGCAACGATACTTGTGAAACATAGTTACTGATTGGTTGATTTGTCAAAAGAGAAGAGACCCAGTTCCCCGAGATGAGGATCAATATCTTCGTGGTGTGGATCTTGACACACTTCACGCTCAGTGAAGACCCAGCGTCCACCTTCGGTCTTTATCATGTTCTTGTTCAGCTCTTGCCTCCAGTTTGGTGGCACCTTATACTCGTCCTTCAAGAAGTCACATGCCTTGTTCACCAAAGCAACGTCCCTCTCACTCGTCCTCTTGAATGGATCATACTTCGAATGGTATCTGCCATAATCAAACCTTTCATATCAATTCCTCATATACCTATATATTCTCAAACTAAATTACTTTATCTTCTTCACTTTGCTTTTAAACCTAAACATCTCAGTTTCAACTTTTTCGATTTAAGTAAATTTTAAAATTACTTCTTTCAGAACAGCATTTTAAAGAAATTTAACAACTTCTTTCTTTTCAATATCAGCTGTGTTAGTTTTTACTTTTATAAATAATATGTTAAACATAAAAAACGCAATACAAATTCTTAAATTCATTTTATGTAGTATTTGAAGCATAAACAATTGAATTTTAACAAAACGATTGATGCTTAAAGAAAATACTTTAAAAACATGTATTTTAAGATTGAATTGGAATGAAATTAACTTCAGTTATATTTACAAAAGTATTAATATTTAAAACAATAATTGAAGGATTTTTTTTTTATGAATGAGAACAAATATAAGTATCCAATAAGATAACATAAAAATTTAGAATGTGTTTTTTTATAAAATAAAAGTAAAAATGTTGAAAGAAAATCAAAGAAATTTTAGAAAAGTTGAATAGTTTTTTTTTAAAAAATATGTTAATATTATTTTAATATAATATGTATTTATGATTATACTTCTAGAGAACTATGATTTCATGAGAAGTGATTCTCCATAACTATCATTACGGAAGAATTTAAGGACATGTAGTGTAATAGAAGTTATATAGAGATACAAATTTATTTATTTTTTAAATCCATGTATATGAATTGTCTAAAATTAAATAACGTGGCTTATAAGTGGAAATAATTTCTTATAAATGTGTAAAATATTTTTATTTATAAAATATTCGTAAATATATATAAGAAAACATGGGCCCCATTTAAATTAATTTGTTTTCTGAAGTAGTCAATAATAGCAATGGGCCTGCTGGTCCCCTCCATAACAAATTATTCACTTCTGTTGGCATTTTTATGCTGATTGACACCAGGAAAAACATAAAACAACACATTTTTTAAAATATCATTTTCAATCATAATTGATGCAATTATTTGATAGCTTATTTATGATAAGATATTATATGGTACAAAATTCAAATCTAAATCTTATGAAATCTTTGTATTAACACGAGCTGACACAAATAAAAATAAAATAAAATTTAGGTATTATAACATCTCTTCACTAAAAATATGTTGATATAATATAAAAAATAAGATTAAAAATCTTAAACAAGTTTATCTGTCATAAGATCTTGAATTAAAGTAAAATTTAGAAATTAACAGAGATGATTTAACATTTTAGTGTTTGATTTTCCTGTCATCACATAATTTACTAATTATTTAGCTATTTTTTTTTATATTTCATTGTTTACAAATTTTTTTGATACTCTTTTTGTTTGTGGTCTTTCTTAAATTATTAGAAGATAGAACAGTGATATTTTTACAGTTAAATTTTGACAATTTTCCCATTTAATCTGAAATTATATTTTGTAAGTGATTTTAAAATATATAAAAATAAAAAAAATGAAAAACTATTTAAAATATGTCAAATTCAAGTTTTAAGAAAAAGTAATCAAGATTTAGTTTTTAAAAAAATTGTAAAAGATAATGGTATTTTTACACTCAAAAATTATATATATTTGATACTACTTTTTATTATTTTTCACTCTTCTTTTTCTTTATAAATATGTATATATATATATATATATATATATATATATATATATATATATATATATATATATATGCAGATGATGAGAGAGAGGGAGAGTACAGTGAAAAATAAAAAGTGAAAAACCTAAAGTTAGAAGAAAAAACAGAAAGGAAGATGATGTCTTTTAGTTCCTGGCTGAATACTGAAAATTTTGTTCTATTTTGTAGCTGTCATGATTTACGTAACCTAACTTTTATGATTTCTAGCAAAAACTGTTGAAAAACAAATCTTTATGATTGGGTGAAGTGAGTTTTGTGCAGAGAGAGAGTGGTTGAGATGGTGGTAAACGGTAAAAATGAAGAGTTTTTGTGTGGTTGTTGAAATAGAGGAAGGAGAATAAAGAAGAAGAAAGCGTATAAGGAAGTAAAAGAACTCACCCATCAAGCAAGTGCATCATAGCCTCCAAGTTATGGGCGCAGGCAGGATCACCATTGGGGTTCAAGAAAGGTGATTTCTTATGATCCAACTCCACCTCCTCCCCAACGTGCAAATAACACCAAGGCAACCAGTGGACAAGCTTCACCACCCACGGCGGCAACCCCTCGTTGAACACCAACCCCGGCGACTGCGGCACAAGGTCGTGCTTGTTAAGCACCCTCAGCACCTTCACCCCCAGCTCCCCCTCCAACCTATCCTTGAACCTCGCATTCCCCACCCTCGGCCCCGAAAACGAAAACACCGAAACGTGCGCTTTTCTCCCACTCTTTCCCACACTCGCCCCACTCTCCGTAATATCGTAGGCACTCAGTATCGCCATCGCACTCCCCAGACTATGCCCCGTTATCGTAATACTCACCTCTTCATCGGAATAAATCGCCATCAACCGTTTCACCTCCCCGAGAACCTGCTCCCTCGCCGAGTACTTACAATACCCACACTCCTGTTCCTTGTCCGTGTAAAGATCCAAGAAACCAGCCTCCACCTTTACACCCTCGTCGGGACTGGGGATGAAGGGAGCCACCGGTCTGAGGTAGTTCGTCAGGTCAGCCACCCACTCCATGTTCGTCACCGTCCCTCGCCACGCGATCGTGATGTCCCTCCGCCCCAGACGCTTGCTGGTTGCGTCGTCCGACACCGCAATGAAGCCCGACCAGTTCGCGTGCTGGCTCCACGTCTTGTCGGCCCACCGCGATTTGCGGAAGAATTTGGGGAGGTTGATGTTGGCCGTGGCGTAGAGATAGCGTGTGACGTTGTATCCCGCGTTGGGCATGTCGAGGGATTGGAAGAACTCGGGTATGGAGTACTTGCAGCTGCCGCAGTATTTGGAGTAGGGGTCGTAGTCGAAGGCGTCGTAGCAGGCCTGGGCCATCTCCCCGTAGCGGATCAGCTCGGTCCGCATTAACGGGTCCAAGGGTTCCAGAAGGCCGGCCCAGTTGTCCTCCCCGTGGATCTTTCGCCACACCTCCGCCACTGCCTTTTGTTTCTTCCCTTCCTCCTTCTCGATGCTCTGCACTGTAGATGAAAGCGTTGCACTGCATTTTATGTTGGTTGTGTGAGTTTTTGAAGCTTTGGTGTCTTTGGGTTTCAGTTTCTTTACGGTGGTTGGTGGTTGGGATAGGAAGGTGCGGGCTTGGTTCTTCTGTGTTTGTGGGAAAGGGACGACCATGGTTGCCATTGATGAAGCCATGTTCTTGAGGTTGAACTCGAGAAGTATGAAAGGATAGTTCTTGCGGATTCAACTACAAATAGATCGATATATATTTCCACGATGTTGATATTTCGAAGCCCAAAAAACTATAAAAAATAATTTATTCTTTTTTTCAAATTCAATTATTATTGAAATGAGCTGTCAAATGGATATTTTATATTTTTAAGTAGAAATATCATCCCTGTTTATGCTTATTATTGAGTCGAGGACAAGAAATGATGTGTTCCGTGTGAATCACAGACTCTATTTCCAGACACATGGTGATTCTTTGGCCCATTTCCATTGTCCATCATTTCATTTGTTAATGTAGATACGTGTCTTGGTTTGATTTCATAAACAATAATCACAGTAATAATGCATTTGAAAAATCACTTTAAAAACACTTGTTAATTTTAAATTCAATGAATCTTCTATGCTGCTCTAGAGGATAACATTTTTTATTTAGTTTAGATCATATATTATACAACATCAGAGATGCTTAAAGCTTTGTTGAGTACATTATTGGTTAGTTGTGTTAGAAATCATTAATAAAGTTTCTACTTTGGGTAAGTGCGTTTAATGTATACGATGTTTATATTTGTGTTGTCGCTTTACTCGTGCATTTAATCGAGTGAGTTGAGATATTGTTAATAATAATTGACAAAACGAAAATAGAAATAAATATCTCGCAGAGAAATGCTCGCTGAATTTTGAATTTCACCTGATAACTTCATGTTCCAGTTTCATATGTAAGAATTGGTGTACAGGTTTTTAATTAAAAGTACTTCAAGCATGATGAAGTGAAGTAAGTTGAAAAAAATTGTGAGAACGCGTGGCTGGCTGAAGTTTTAAACTTGAAACGTTAGGTGAGAAATAATATAAAGAATTGTCTCCACGTTGAAAACAAGGCGCACATGGTCTTCGTTAGTGGGACCACCTTTGCTCGTCCTTCACCATATCAACAAATCCTCACATCTAATCTTCACACTTTCACTTTCAACTTTTCTCAATCTCAAATTAATTCATAAATAATAAGAACAATACTACTTAAACGTTTATTTTTTTATCAACGTCTATTATGATAATGAATTTAAATAAGTCAGTCTCATCGTGATAAGAGGGACAAAGGAAGGTGATTCCATAGAATAAAAAATTTAAATATCCTTATATTTTTTATTATTATAGGTTCTTTGTATCTACTGACTTTTTTTTATATTTTCTATTAAATAGTTTATAAAATTGTTTTATGAATTATTGTCATTTTCTTTCTTTCATTTATTTTTCGCAAACTAAAACATGTTGAAATGTTGCAAGGGGACCACACAGAGATTCCGTAAATTGTAACACGATGATAACATTATGATAAGGGAAGGCATGCTTCACCGGATCAATTTGCATCCATTTATAAAGTATCGATACTTCAATTTAGATTACATATCTGTGTTCAATACGTATCGTGTTTGATATTTTACCGATACTTCTTAATGAAGTATCTAATTTATAAAATCATAATACAATACAATAAAATTTTTAAATAGTGACCAATTTTAGTAAAAAAATAATTAGTTACTATATAATGACCAAATTAAGAGCTAAAATAGTTAAAAAATTATAATTGATCTCTAAATTGATAATTAAAATAGTTTCAATTATGAATTGATTTTTAAATTGGTCACTAACATTAGTTACCAGGCTACCCAAATAATTGGTCTCTAATTAGGAAATTTGGATTCACACATTAACAATTATATATTTATTTATTTGTAAAAATTATTGTACACTTTTCAATATTCATATATCACGTATCTATCACATATCGTATCATATTATTTTAAAAATAAACGTATCGACGTATCGAATATGTGTCGTATCCGATATACTATCATATATGTGCATCATTAACCACCATAAAAGATAAACACGTAAATCTAGATCCTCTTAAGGATATTAGCGCCCATTGATGATTAGTTCACATGCGTCAAGGGAATTCATAATTTCCAGTTCAATTAAATTTTAAATATTTAATAAATTTTGAGAATTTTAATTAAGACGGGTATGGCTTCCGTTCCGATGATAGAATTGAGGGAGAATAAAGAAGAGATGGATTTGAGGAAATGTAAAAAAAATAAAAAAAAAAAAAAAAAAAAAAAAAACAAGATTTTTTTAAGGATGGTGAGATGAGAGTGAAAGTATTCGAAAGTAAAATTTGTAAAAATTTATAAATAATTTAATGAATGTAATAGATATAAAATGATTAAATTAAAAATTTATTCGTAATATTAAAATTAGTACAGATAGAATAAAATAAAATATAATAATAATTATTAATTTTAGTATTATTATCATTATTATTAATGTTATTAGTTTTAATATTATTATTATATTATTAATGTTGTTAATATTATTATTATTAATATAACTATTATTATTATTATTATTTAAAATAATTTTAATTATTAATTTGTATGAGATTAGTTTGAATTTGAAAAAAACAATATTTTTACATATTTGTTAAGTTGAAATTTTAAAAAAATTATGGATATTTAAATAAATTTGTATGTTCTTAATTGTTTTTTTCTTCGTTCCTTCATTCTCGTAAGGATGAGAATATTTTATCCATCATTATCCATGTCTTAAATAGTATATTCCTAAAAACAACACTTAATTGAATTTTTTAAATTTTTATGTACTCAAAAAATTATATTTTTTTATTAAATTTGTGTTATTTAAGTTTTCCATTAACATATGATTGTTGTTTAGAAAATTATAATATTATAGTATCATATTAGTTAAATCTAATTTTATAAATTTATAATTTTATTAGTTTTTTTATTAGGTTTCACCATCTTCTTTTCAAGTCGAAAGGATCTTCATATTCATCATTCCAATAAAATCAAGTTTTAAATGATTCTTTTTCTCTCAATTTTTTTTCACTTTCCTGTCCCAACCCTCAACCATTGAATATCATGATCATGAACTCCATTTTTACTGCACATAACCTTTGCGTCTTTAGTCTTCACATGAATCCCATCATCCCTATTGCATCGCTCGGCTAAACAATTCCCCCCCCCCCCCCGGTCCTGCAGATACATATTGTGTTAAAAAAAATTGAAATACACAGTAACTTTACAATTAGTTTGGATAAAGTTGGTGAAATATCTTAAATTTCAATTTTATTGTTTGGACCAAAAATTTAATTTCTATTTTACGGTGAGTTCAACTCTATCTTAACTCAGTTTGATCTTAAGGGTCTAAGCTGGAACTTTGGCTCGTGTCAACTGGACTCAACCTTCAATGTGAGGTTGGTCTTGCTCGACCTTCGATCTGGATCGACACGACTCAACGTTGGACGAAGACCAACCGACTTGACCTTCAGTGTAGGCTAGTCCGGCTCGACCTTCAACATGGGTCAGTCTTACTCGACCTTCATCTCAGGCCAACTCGGCTAAATCTTCGGCCCAAGCCGACCTAACTTGACATTTGTCTTGGGCGAATTCGACTCGATCTTTAGTCCAGGACAACCTGACTCGACCTTTGGCCCTACCTGGGCCAACTTGTCTCGAAAGCAATTTCACAACTTAAAGAATTTCAATTTCCTTATTTCTTGAATAAAATTCAAATTCTACTATTTTAATTATTTAAAATACCTTATTAAAATCTCTTAATTTTAATTTTCTTATCCAAACATATAATTTTCCTTGAAAAATTTTTAAATTGTTTATATAAATGAATTACTCTCTTAAATTGCTTCATCCAAACAGACCATTAAGTTTTTTTCACCATTTCATTTCAAAAATGTAAATTTAGAATGCACCGTCCCAAATTCACTCTCTCTATATTGAAGGTATGGTTAAGCGTGGTTGTTTTGGTTTTCTTTGTGATTGTTTTTGTGGTGTTGGTTAGTTGATGTGAAAGAACATATCATTTTGGTTTTCTTTGTGGTTGTTTTTGTGTTGTTGGTTGGTGGGTGAGATAGGAAACGCAATGCTTGAGGAACATTAAGAAGACAGTGAAACCATAATAAAAGGAACACCTATATTATAAATTATGAAACTACAAAATTTATCTGTCGATAATTAAGTAAGTCGGTAAAAATGAGGATCATTCACAACAAACACTACGAAAATAATAACCATTTAAAATATTTAGTAAAAATAAGGATCATTCGCAACTATCACTTCGAGAATGAAGAAAAAAAAAGTATTTAAGCCTTAATTTAAACAGATAAACTAACTACAACTTTTGATAATAAATGTAATAAATTAAACCAAATATATAAATATAGAGATAAGATACGTGATTTATCTTCTATCGTATTTGTACGGATTTTGCTACATCTCTGTATAAATCTTTTGTCAATAATGTTAATATAATTCTCTGAAAATTTACATTCAAAATAAAAGAGAGGTTTCTCAAAACATTTAAAGATATGAATTTATAGAAGTATAGGTGTTTTGTGATGCTTATCCTCGGTAACATTTTATGTTTTAATGTCAAAAATCGGTTTATTAATTCAAAATATAACGTAATAAAAACAGATGGAGTAATTAACTGAAATTATTTTATCTATAGAGGAGAAATAGTTATTCAAAACTTCACATTAACACAATTCTAATTCGTTTAACCCATTCCATATTATTCATTCATCTAATTATATGATCAATTCAATATTATTCATACACATAAAAGATGAAATTTGAAAATTTATATTAAGTATTAACACCAAACAAAGATAATACATATTTAATTTATATTGTTGTATAGTTTTTAATTGGTTTTTCATTATTATCTTACCAGACCTTTGTTGTTCACGAAAGCTAGAGATGACAAATAAACTCGTTTCTGTAGGTATTGTCCGAACTCGTCCTCGTTTTGACGGCGAATTCCCGCATTGATTGGATATGGGTATGGGTATGGAAAATCTCCGATTTTTTCAATTGGGGACAAGGATGGGGATGAGGATGTACATATCCCCGCCATAATACCCGTCCCCGCCATATATTTATCCTCGTTTAAATTATTAAAATATTCACAATTAATTAAGTAACCCTATATATATATATATATATATATATATATATATATATATATACACACTTTCTATTTTGTATTTTTTTTAATTATTTGGTTTATTATGAAACTCATTCGCATCTCCAATATATTTCTTATCTTATCATAACCTTTATGTAATTATGTTAAAATGATGTATGTCAATTAAAAAAATTTATTTATAACATTTGAATATTTCTATTATTTTTTAATATTTTTCTTTCACATGAGAATGTTTAATACTCTCAATTTAAGTGTTTAATAGCATAAACATTTCATTTACTAGGTAATATAAAAAAATTTATTTATTATTATTAATTTTTGTTTCATTTGAAAAACTCTTTTGTTTCGCTAAAACAATTTTTGTTATTTCTCAACCATTGAATATATATGTTAATATTTGAAAACTTTTCTTAGATCTCTAAGATATTTTTCATCTTATTATATCTTTAATTCTACATTTGTTTTTCTTTGTGCGATTCCTTTCAATAGTCTCCAAATTGTTTATAAGACACACATTTGTTAATTTTTTAATATTTTTATTTTTTGTTTATTTTCATCATGTAGCATACTATTTCAATATATCTGATCTAATTATTATTTTTTATTTTCTAACTCATTACAATCATACTTTAATTTTTTCACTATAATTGTATAAATAATTTATATTTACTACAATATAAAAATTTAATGTAATTGCCATGAATATTTTTTTATCACCATCCAACATATATTGGAGTTCAAAATATATAAGATCTATGTTAAAATTTTATTATTATGTTTACTATTTGTTCTTTGTGTCATTTTGATCAAGTGATGTATTATAACTTTTATTAGTGTATAAAAAAGAGATTCATTTTAATTTAAAAAATTGAAGTAAACAAACATTTAAAATATATTTTAATTTGAATATTTTTTTCCTTTTATATTTTAAAAAATATTTTAAAGTTTTATGAATTAGGTTTCATTAATGTTTGGAAATTTAATAAATGTTGTGGTTCTCATGAAGTTTTATTTGGTATTCTAATGTAAAATGTAAAAAATTATAATTTATTCCAAGGTATTTGATATTGAAGAAACAACCATCCTCCTAATATTGAATATTTGATAATATTATGTTTCCTTTACTGTAATTTTTTATTATTTTATAAAAAATAATTAAAATTAATATTAAAGTAGTAAGAAAATGGGTACCGTTATGAGTACGAGATTATACCCGTTATCCGATGGGGATAAGGATATGATAAAAGTTTAATACCCGCTGGGTTTGGGTATGAGGATTAATTTTTCTTACAGGGATGGGTATGGGATAGCGAAACCCGTCCCCGCCCCGCCCCGTTGCCAATTCTAGGCATGACCCCTAAAATGTTTAATTTTTTTAAATATATGTTATATATTATATTAATGAAATTAAATTAGATAATTTTTTTTATAAAATATAATATTTAATGTTAATAAATAATAAAATATAAAATTAAATAAAGATTAACAAAAATTTTGGAGATATTTGTTTTTATGTTCTCTCATTGTTTTAAAGTTTATCATATATTAGTTTATCATATATTGAATTCATCTCTCACTCTTGTTTTTTTTTTCAAAGAAAAAAAAAATTAGACACAAATTTATTTGTTCTGCTCTCATTTCTCATATGTCCTCTCCCGTTTTTTGGAGATACAAAACACAACTCTCTCTTCAGAATGAAATACTAGTTTAATAGTTAGTATTTTTTCATCTCATGAGTTTTTTTTGTATATATATATATATTTTTTTTTTATGAATATTGAAGGAAAAGTCATATACAATATGTTTTTTCATAATAATTCTTTAACTATAATTTGATTATCGTATATATTTTTAATAATTAACTCTCTCAATTTTCTATTATATCTTGATAAATTATTTTTTAGTCTTTAACTCTTTTTTTCAAACAACGTTTCATGAGGAATAAAATAATAGATTTTTCTTAAGAGATAAAATGGGAGCTACTGTGAAGATATGAACAAGAGAGATATATATTTTTACATATTTTCAAACATGATACTAATTATTAATCAATGAATTAGGAGAACTATTTCTTAATATTCAAAGAATTAGAGGTGTGGAGATTCATATTAATTATTTGAAATTTATCACAAAAAACCTTCTCAAATATGGAGATATCCAATGAAAAATATGAAATTAGAAAAGTTGATTTAAAATAGGTAAATGCAACTTCAAAATTATATTTTTTCTAAGAAGAAATATAATAGGAGATCTCAATATTAAATTATATATACTTTTATTATATTATTAACAATAATTAAATATATAAATTTTGAATATAGTATTTTGGTCTCTCAAGATTTTCTTTTCAAGATCCATCCTGGATCTTACTGATAACTTGCATCTTTATTAGATATCTTTTGAAAAAACTTTCAAAAAAATTGGAGTGTTATAAAATAAAGTTAATAATAAAGAGAAGAATTAAAGGAATAATAGAGAATGAGAGGATGAAAACAACTTTTTTATGTGTTTTATTATTAAAATTGTTATGTGTCTTGTTATTAATAGAGAAAGTCCTATCTATACATACAAATCAAGTAGTTACATAAAGAATAATTAATTAATGAATTATATCATTATTAATCATACGAGTGACTACTTGATGAACGATATTAATTCTTGAGACATTTGTAGACTTTTTACACTTGCGTAATTAACCAAATCTTTAATCAAATCCTCATCATTACATACTTTGAGTATACTAATATGATTATTGTTAAAATTTAAAATCTTAAATTTCTTAAAATAACTCATCATCATATTAATAAATAAAGCTACATCATTCGCCATAGCTAATTTACATAAATATCTATTTCTATCATAACATTAATTATTACTTCATATTTCTCATAAATATTGTTTTTACTATTCACAACCAAACACTACATAAAGCATCCATACAACTCATTTAACCAAAGTAAAATAAAAATAAAAGAAAGGATTAATAAATGGGTGTGATTGATGAAGCAACGTGTTATCACTTTAAGTATATTTTTTTTATAGAGAAAAGTTTTTTACCTATATTCAATGCTCAAACATCCAATCGGTGTTTGAGTCGTACATCTTTATTGTTTAAGCATGATAACGATTCTTGAACGATCAAATTAGTGTAGAATAGAAAATTATTACGATTCATTACCAAATATTACTTTTCATTATATCATCAAAATGCACAACACTCAAAGTTAATCATCCAACAAATACATGATTCAAGAACACACCTACAATTTAACTTACAAGTATTTACATTATGATTTCACCTCATCAAAATTTCATTTTCACAAATATTAATTTATTTCAAAGTATCAATTTAAGTCATGTTTTCTTCCTCTAACTCATGTGTTATTCAATGCATTGCTCAATGTTAGAAATGGATAATCATGAGTGAAGTAAAATCTACCATTCTCATTAATTGGCCATTCAATAATACATGGGTTTATATAAAAAATACCTAAATGAGTGACTCACTCTCTATGAATCACTTCTTCACTGAATGAAAGCATAAAATTCCAACAGAATGAATAACACATATACAAAACAGAATGAGGAGAGAAAATCAGAAAAGACAAAACAAAGATATTTCACTAATATTCTCTAACACTAAAAAAGTTATAGAAATTTTTAACACTACATTTCTCCTACAATACTAAAAAAAAATTGATTGAGTTAACTTATCGTATTCTCTTTTACTTTCTAATTTGTGTGTTTTTGATTGAAGAAAATATTTGAAACAACTTAAAAAAAAAACTAAAGAAAAGTCAAAGGTTTTGTAGTTTAGAGAAATAAAGCATTTTAGATAAATAAAAACAATTTCATTTTATATTATATGTAGCAAATTTTAAACAATACATATTCATTATTCATTCAAATATCTGTATTAAGATAACGTCACGAGTTCACGGGTTTTAAGGTCACTCCCAACAGACGAGTCCAGTATTAAATTGACCATATTTGATGGGATAATAAGCTGAAAACATCGAAGAGAAAAAGACCAAAAAACGTTATTTTCAAATATTGTGTCCACAGGTTACACAAAATTAATTTTCCGCTAAAAATTATACCAGTGAAATATCTATGGAGAATTATTTAAAAACGCAAATTATGAAAAAAATATCTGCAACTAAATGTTTTTAATCGATTACTAGCAATTATTTATTTTTCAAACATATATTAAAAGAATACAATATTTATAAAGATTAAAACTACATTTTTCAGCAAAGAAAAATAAAAAAGTGAAAATTTTATAATTAAAATAGTTATCGGAATTATATATTAAAAATAATTAGTAAAAAAATATTTAAAACAACAGTATTTGTGACATCCCATTTAAATAGAATAATTCTATTAAATAAAACATCACAAATATAATATAAAATAAAGCATAAGACAAATAGCATAAAAAATTCACTCATACAGTCAACCAAAAACAATACTAAAAAAGAAAACTAAGACACATCATGATACTAAGAAACAAAACATAAGAGTGCAACTGTTTACAAAAAGACTACTCATAGAGCAAGAAATTTCACAGGCGACAATGCCCCAAAAGATGTTCCATAGAACAGAATCCAACCCATGCATACTAAACTATAGCATTCTCATCATCCTGATGACCACTAGGGGTTTTCACATTTGCTCACACCAATAAATTTGGTGATCATTACAAAAAGGAAAAACCAAACAAAGAAACAAATACCAAACAGAAAGGGTAAGCTAAAGTAAAATATTTTTCAACATGTTATTAAGCAAGTAAATATTAAATCAGGTTATAAACATACAAAGCATGAGACACCCAAGCCATTCGATAGCAAACAAATGCCAAGACCTTCTGACTCAATTATCCGGATTATATGCTTGATATAGAATTATAAAGGAAGTATGCACTTATGCTGATTTCTAAACTCTGTAGAGTCTAAACACAAGGGGTTATCACCCAACCACACCCCAGGGTTAATCCCGTGATTATCTAAGGTCATTATCCTGCCAAAGACGGAGACCTCTTGCCACTCTCACCATATCAATCATTCTACTCTATGTGAGTGTGAACAATGATTAGAGTTTAAGATACATTCATTTATTTAGACATCGCCTATATCAAGGTATACACTAACCACATCATCACCAAGAGTTTCCCATGAAATTCTTGTATCAACAACATTCCACATGTCATCTAAAGCATTATAATCTTATGTCAATGCACCACCAACCAACCAACCAATTTATAAATCATTTCATACCAAATATATTAAAATTTCAGTCTCATTTAATCTCACACAACATACATGGTATCATATTTCATGCTTTTACGGTACCACACTTTATCATGTAGGCAAACAACCAAATCAAATAAGAAAACATAACCAGAGCACGTCCCTGTACCAGTCTCGCTCAAGCTGGAAGTTCTCGCTCAAGCGAGCCCTTCTCGCCTAGGCGAGAGCTCGAGCAGTGGAACAGTGAGGCTTCTACGATTTCTCGCTTAGGCGAGACCTCCTCGCCTGAGCGAGATTACTCATCTCTCAAAATGAAGATTCGTCGCCTGAGCGACAATTCGAGCAAAAGTCAAGGTGAGCTTCTGCTATTCTTGCTTAGGCGAGACATGCTTGCTTGGGCAAAAATACCAGTTCTTGCCACTGTTCACACATGCAACAACCAGACATTCGATACCAACAACATTTTAATGTTTTCCAGACAACCACAACTACACATCATAAACACAAAAACAAAGCTAAAAACAAGCATATACTAAGATAACATGAAAACCGTAACTTTCCTTACCTAGATAGATGCTAGCAAATAAAAACAGGCACCCAAAAGGTGAGCTCCACAACTCTAGGAACATATTTGAGAGCTCAAAAATACTGACACCATAACAAAATCAGGTTACGAAGATGAACCCTAGACAAAACCACAAAAGTAAAGCTAGAAAGGAGAAAGTATAAGTTGAGGATCAATTTACGTGGAAGAAATGGAGCTCAACTAACTCAGAGAAGGAAGGAGGGAAACAATTTCTGGAAAATGAGGCAGAATGAAAGTGATAAGCTATAAAGGAAGTCTACAGTCCAAAAACATTGAAACATAACTAATTTCTCAAAAAAAAAAAACCCAAAGTCCAAAAACATAAGTTAATTTTTCGTACAACTATCCTTCAAGTATGTTCAAAGTCATGATCTTCATATCCTTTGAATTTCTAATTGTTTGTAGCATAGCCTTGAATAGATTTGATTTTCTAATCTCTTGCTCCTTACCATTATCATATGTTATTTAAATTGTAAAGGTTCATTTTTAAGTTCTTCTATCACAAAATCACACCACATTTCAATTAAAATTAAACATTTTTAACAATAATTCAAATAAAAATACTCAATAAGAAATTGCAATTTAATCAAAACTATAAAAATGACGACAATTCAAAAAATTATTAAAAACAAAATTTATTATTGTAATTTATTATAAATGTTTAAAAAAATTCAATAATGAAATATATTTTTGTGGTGATAACTGAATTGGAAAGTCTAGTCTTTCCTTTAAAATCTTATAATAATTTCTTTAAAATTGAATCATGATAATGTTAACTCATAATTTATTTATTTTTCTTTATTAAAACTTTATTGGTTGACAATTTTGATGATTTTAGTACAAAAAAAAATATATATTTTTTAATTTCTTTTGTTGTTGTCATTCGTTTCATTCTTCGTGATCAACCCTTGAACATTTTCCTACTTTGTCTGTCATACCTTTGAATGAGCTTCTTCTACTTGAATCTCATTCGAAAAAAAATACACTATTTTACGTCGGTTTTGCATTATTTTATTTAAAAGTTGTAAATTATTAAAGGTTATATTTTGTTGAAACTAAGTTATCCTAAGTTGGCCTTGGGTCAAATTAGTCAAACTCCAAAGTTTAAGTTGAATCAGTTGACACAGGTCCAAAAATATAAAAGTTTAGAGTGAATTAAGCCGAATTTAAGTAAGGTAATATATATATATATATATATATATATAATCTGTGTATTAGTCCCATTATTCAGAGAATTTATTCAACGTCATTCATTGTTTTTTTCCTCAATCTAGTTTCCATTTTATTTTTAAAAATTAATATGGTCCATTGTTAATTTGGTGTTAAAACTGTTTAAAAAATAACAATATGTTAATTAAAATTGTAACGTTTAATCTAATATAATAGATAAGTCTAATTAAATAGTACATCGTATAAATTATAATATTTAAAGGGTATGAGATTTAAAGTATAAGGATATTATAGTCATCCAAAATATACCAACCAAAAAACAAAGACACTATATTGCAAGGAACAAAATATAAAAGTTCAATAGGTGCCCAAAAGTTTGCTCATAGAACAAGAGATTTCAAAATGATGAATACTCTTCCATCGTGGATTCAACAATGAGCCCAACACCAAACCATGCCAACTAAGCTACAACATTTCTGTCGTCACTGCGATCACGAGGAATTTCCCTATCTGCTCACATAAATAAATTGATGATCATTACAAAAAGGAAAACCACACACAGGAAGACAACACAAATAATAAGGGTAAGCTAGAGTAAAAAGGTTTTTATCATATAGTTAAACATACGATTTAAAAGTCAAGAGCACATAAATCAACAAAGCATGTGATAGCAAACAAGCAAGACTCTAAGACTCAATTATCCGAATATATATAATCAATCGGATTCACTAGATGCTTACACTTGTGGTGGCCTCTACTGCTCTACAGAGCCATTGCCAATGAGTTTCACCCTACCATGCACAAGGTTAACCTTCAAACATCTAAGGCCATTATCCTGCTAACGACTAGGGCCTCCTACTACTCTCACCACTTGAGTTAGTACGCGCTTTATGTGAGACTAACTGACTTTTAGAGTTTCAGCATGCAATCCTTACCTAATTATATACATTGAGGCACCACCACGAAACCTTACTAAGAGGTTCATGGAATTACGTTCATCACATAAGGCACCACCATGAGATCTCACCAAGAGGTTCATGAAATTATGTCCATCACACAAGGCGCCACCATGAGATTTCATCAAGAGGTTCATGGAATTACGTCCAACTCACACCATAGCCATGTCTCACCAACCAACCATAGATTTATCATGCATATCAATCTCATGCCCATATCCAACCAACCAACCAACCATGATTCATGTGTTCATTTATACCAAGCTCATCAATTTCCAGTCCATACAATCATATATTACATGCATATTCACATACTTCATACTTTAAATAGGATACTCCAATCAATCATACAACCAACAACCAAAAAATGGAAGAGAACAGCCATAGAGCAAGTTCCTACACTAGTCTCGCTCAAGCCATGAACCCTGCTCAGGCGAAAGGAGCTTTTCGCTCAAGCTACAGGCCATCGCTTAGGCGAGATTGCCAACAAAGAGCACTGCAGGTTTCATGAATTCTCGCTTGGGCAAGACCTCCTCTCTTGAGCGAGATTGCTCTTCGCCTGAGCTAAAAATGAAGCGAAACACAACAGGCTCCCACGGGTTCTCGCTTAGGCGAGATGCTTCATCGCTCAAAACGAAAGCTCTCCGCCTGAGCGAGAGCAAGAGCAGAAACCAGGGTAAGGTTATGCTATTCTTGCCTAGGCGAGACAAACTGGCTTTGGCAAAACTACCAGATCTCACCACTGTTCAAACATGCATCAATAGACATTTCATACTAAACAACATTTCAAGGCATTCCATACAACCATAGTAGCACACAAGCCATATAAATACGAGGCAAAGCTGAAAATAGGCAGATTTACGAAAAATACGAAAAACCCTAACTTCCCTTACCTGTTAGTAGAGCTAAACTAAACACTGACGGAGGAGGCACCTTAGCTCTAAGAACGAGCGCAATAGCTGTAAGGTATGAACATAGGAATGAGAGTGAGCCTCTAGGAACGACCCAAAACAGAACAATGTAACTGGAATGCAGAAAGAGAAGAGGAGAGTGAAGTTAAACTTACATAGGAAACATTCAATTAAGAGGAAATAAGGGAGCTCACTCAAACCCTATAAGAGATTTCTGAAGTAGAAAGGGGAGAAGGAAAATGAACAGTTTCTAAAAATGGGCAAAGTGAGAGGGTTATGGCTGGTTTTGGAGTTTTGGACACCCTATAAACTAGCCTTAACCCAACAGATTATGGTAGACCCTTAAACATTAGGGACAAAAAGTAGAGTGGACTTTACAAAAATACACTTATCACCAGAACTAAAACTCTGTATATATATAATATAACCAGAATTCCATATATTTAATTTATCTATATTATAATTATTAAAACTAATTAATATATTATATTTAATAAATATATTAATTAATGCTTTACGAATAAAAACTATTAAACTAATTATATAAAGTGATATAGTAATAGTTATACGGCTAGTATCTTTAGTATTTTTTTTATCCGAATTTTAATATGTAATAATATAAATCTTTAAAAATTAAGTTAACAGTTGGATCTTTTGAATTCAACTGTTATCGATCGTATTTGTTTCTCGAAATTATATTTATGAATTCATTCTAAATAAAATGAAAAAGATAAAAGCTAAGTTTAGAATTATTTTATCATAATATTTTTATGAAATTAATTAGTTTTCATAAATAAGCCTTCGACCATGCAAAAATGGAAAAGGTGCATACTGTATTTAAAAACTTATTAATGATTAGATAAAATTTATTACAAACTATCAACTATGACGGATTTTATTTTAGACAAGTAAAGAGTAATTACAAAACAATTAAACTTGATGCAAATGTTATCATTTAAAAAAATCTATTCTATTACATAAAAAAAGAATTATCTAGATTGATGTGTATATTTTTTGAATTTATCTTTAAATATATATTTTTTAAATTAAAATAATTATATCTGTTTTTTTTTAATTTAAATAATTTTCAATATTTTTAAATATAATTAAAAACAATTTTTACTTTTGTAATTATAATAAAAATAATTTTTTTATTTTTATTATAGAAAAAGTGAACACATTATGTTAACATGTGTGTTCTACTAAAATATATATATATATATATATATATATATATTATTTTTATTTGTAATTATAATGTGATTATATTTTATTTTTGTAATATATTTTATTAATGAAAAATATAAGAAAAGATTGAATTATAATTTTTAGTTATAAAATGATATAATTTATTTATAAATAGGAGGAAAAGTTAAAACTATAATTACAGTAATAAGAAACATAAAATCTGATTTAAAGAGAAAGGTAAAACATTGATTTGATTCTTAGATACTTAATTTTTATATTTAATTCAGACAAGAATTTAATAAAATAAATGGTAGCAGATTGAACACCCCTAAGAAGGAAACGAAAAAACAAAAACAAAAACAGTGAAACACATATGAGGGAAAGGAGGGAAACAAATATGGCGCGAACTCTCCCGCTCTAAGCCTTTGTTTTTATGTTACATCTCGCAGCTTCCACTGTGTCTGTCTCCGCCAAGATCCATCACTTCACACAGTTCACACCATGCAACACTTTCACCCAAAACCTTCCGTCTCTTCCCAAGCAAAGTTCGGCAAGAGACGCGGTAACTACAACTGCGGCCGCTGCGGTCTCCCTAAAAAGGGCCATATCTGCACCGTCAGTACCCCTGTCACCTCCTCTTCCGCCACCCCTTGCAACTCTTCCCTCTCCGTGGCGGCATCTGCTCCTTCCTCTGTCTCTGCCGCTCGCTGCCCTCCTCTCCGCCCGCGTCGCGCTCTCTCCTTCGATGACGAAGAACCCGACGGTCTCGATCCATCGGAGTCCACCGCCGTGTGGCCCCAGGGCGATGATCTGGATTCGTCTGGATTGCCGGGGAATGTCCTTTGGGACGTGTTAAAGAGGCTCCCGCCGTCGGGACTCTTAACGGCGGCAAAGGTGTCCAGAGGCTGGAGGGATATGACGAAGAGATTGTGGAAGGCGGCTGAAGAGTTAAGACTTAGGGTTCGGGCGAGTGTTCAGGTGGGTTTCGTGGCGTCGATGTTGCAGAAGTGTCCAGGGATTGTGAACCTCTCTCTTGTAATGGAAAGGTCCGGATTCTTTTTATTTCTTTAACTTATCCGATAATGAAAATAATGAAAATGAACAGTGTAATTTGAAACATGGATTCCTTTATGTCTGCACTGAGTTGCAAGATGTTTTGGAATCCATAAGATGCGATTTGATTATGGAGAAGAAAAGGTCAGTTCCGAAGAACACGATACTATAATTTGGACAAGGATCTGATAAAAAGACTACCTTGCTTATGATTCCCAGGATACAAAATAATTTGTATTGAATTCGGATTTTAACGGTAAACTATGGCCCTTGATCTTGCAGTGACCTGGATTCCACGATGCTGGCTTGCATTGCATTTTCGTGCCCTAATTTGACATTTTTGGAGATTTCGGTTTCTGATTCTGCAGTCAATCGAATCACTGGGTATTTTTCACGTTCTTACCTTTTTATTTGTATGTACTTTTTTTTTCAAGCTGTTGAACACCAGAGTTTGCAGCTTGTGTAAGGTGAAGTTTTACATGTCAACACGTGATTCTGGCTTGGTTCAACGAGACAAAATTCTTTATTCGAATTCTAGTTAGGGTTTTGGAATGTCAGATTGAGGGTTTTTATTAAAGTTAACAATTGCACCTAATAATTGCAGATTTGGTATTATTATTGGATTGATTGATTAGGTAAGTTTGTCTTTCCAAATCTTTGAGGTCCTTTTGTTTATAGATTTTGGTTGATCTAGAGGAGTGACATTCAAAGAAATAATATAAAAACTAAGCTTTACATACATTTGAGAACGATAGTTTTGAGAGGTAACAAAACAGGCTATAAACAATTTGTAGTAGTATTGAAATATGCAAACTTAACCAGAGGATACTACTTTTTACTGATTAACTTTGCCTGGCGTGCAACTTTAACTCTGCAGGAGTGAGTTAGGTCGATTTGTTGCTGATAAAAAGAGCCTCAAAAGCCTTAAGATGGAAGGTTGTTCTAGCCTTGGAGGCTTCGTTCTTTGTTCTTCTAGTCTTTCTACCATTTGGCTGTCCGATCTGTACTCTCATTCTAAGATGGTAATATTACTTTTCTATCTTTTAATTCTGTGCGATTTGTTAAATTTCTGAATTTGATATATCCCTTTGATCTTAGCTTCGGAGTGAACTCTGGTTACTAATAGGTGCTCTGAATTGGTAGGTTTTTAATTGTCCTCAGTTGAGGGAGATTTCATTGAAGTTTTCTCATCGAGAAAAGGGCAGTACTGATCTTGCAACCATGGTTGAAGGTTGGGGAAGAAGTTGCCCCAGGTTGCAAAACATACGTATATATTCAGTGCAGCTTTCTCATACTGCGGTGCTCGCTCTTACTGCTGCTCAGCTAAGGTTTGTTTAAGTCTAGGATTGGTGTCCTCCTTTTTGAATTGTGCAAGGGGATTTAAGCTTTACCATAATCCATATAGCCGTCAATGTTAATGTCAACTTAAGTTTGTACTAGCTAGGCATGCATAGAATGAGCATAGGTTTATTTCATTTGTAGTTGTTGTCACGATTTTTGCATTATAAACATATATAATTACTATTTTTTATGAAATATATATTTTTGTTTTCCTAACAGTTTCTTTAATAAGCAACCACTATTTATAGGAGCTATTGCCATCCTCATTTACTTTTTGTTTTGTTATATGCGATGAATCACTAGCACTTTTACCTGTTTCATATGGCAATGTGTCAGATACTAAGAATTTTGGATATTTCACTGGTACATATTTGTTAAGTATCTCGCACCGCTTAAAGAAATGTATGAGAATCTAGTAGCTAGCTACATGCAAGGTATAGAAACATGTATATTATAAAAACATTGAAGCACTACTCCAATAGTAACTCCCCTCAAGAAAGGAATGAGCATGGTACTATTCCTATTCGTAGAGAATAGGAAGTAATTTATGATGACAGTGATTTGTAATTTTTATTTATTTCTTAGTCATGTACTAATGTCTAGAACTGGTTTTAATTTGAATTTGCAAAATTAGAATTATGTATTTATTTATTTATGTGTTTTATAAATTTTTATAGATATTTAAAGACATCGTATGCAAATTAATTTGCTATACTTTTTTACAGTAATCATACTGTCATATCAGGCATGTATGATATTGATAGATGTATGGTATCTATGCGTCATTGGTTATATTTGAAATTTGAATGGGTGTTGCAATATTTGGCTTGATGTTTTGTTGGTTCTGTTAATTAGGGGGCTGCGAATGCTTTCACTTGTTTCTGGATCTGATGTTACTGATGCATCTGTTGCTGCCATTGCCTCAAGCTATCCAAATCTGGAATTGCTTGATCTCAGTGGGTATGTGTTCTTCCATTCTGGTTTCCTTCAATGTCCTGAAAATATGCATGTCTTAGAAAATGGAAAAGATTAAAGGTCTGTTGCAATTCGATACAGTACATTTTATATAGTAGTGGAAAATCCAGAACAGTACTGCATGCTTTATGAGTGGGCGCGTGACCAAAATAGATTCTCTTCAGCCAACTGCAGTCTTTAGCCTAATACAGCGGTTTTTCTAAAACTCTACAATCACCGGTCAATTAGTTGCTAGATTGGTTATTGTTAATGGAGAATGATTAATGTTACGATATAAAGTAGCCTTTAGATTGATCAATGTTTTTGAAATTAGTCTATTGACATAGAAGTGGTTAATGTTATTGGATACTGAGTATCTGATTGTGTTCTGTTTTAACGGTTTAACTTATATAACAGATCCAGCGTCAGTGACAGTGGCATTAGCATGATTTGCAATGTGTTCTCTGAAACATTGACAAGACTCCTTCTAGCTCTTTGCCCTAATGTGACTTCAAGTAATCACTGTTTTATACTCAACTGATTTACTAACTTTCATTTGGTTTATTTCTACCTTAACTGCTTTATCTTACGTTTCAGGTGGCATTCAGTTTGCTACTGCTCAATTGCCACATCTTGAAATTATGGACTGTGGCATGACAATATGTGAACCGGATTCTGACAATTCAATTGCCGATGAAAATAACCACCACAAACTACAGAAGACTTCTATTACTAATGTACACCTTACAAACCAAAAGCTAATCATCAAACACAGCTGTTTAAAGAAACTTAGTTTATGGGGATGTTCAGGCTTGGATGTAAGTTTTATTTCACTGCCCAAGTTTATTGAGCATGTTAGTTTCTCACGCTTCTAATATTTGGAATTTTTTATTTTGAATTAATATACAGGCCTTATATTTAAACTGCACTCAGCTCAAGGATCTGAATTTAAATTCTTGTACAAATTTACACCCAGGTAGTATTTTCACACTCGTTCTATGGCCATTATCAGCTGAAAAATTGATGCAACATTACGGATTTTTTCCTTAAATAGTTGTTTCATCCTTTTTCACCATTTTTTTACAGAGAGACTGCTGCTTCAGTGCCCTAGTTTAGAAAACGTGCATGCATCTGGCTGTCAGGACATGTTAGTAGGGGCTATCCAAAGTCAGGTATCGAAACAGTTCACATATTTTCTTCCTATTTTTATAGTTCTATAGGCCTTTTAAGATGGAAGCTTCAGTTATCAGTAAATGTGAAGAAATAAATTCCCTTAGTTAATGAACAAAACATGTTTACCTGGGTTTTTGGAATTCTTCATGTTCTAACTCAAATGTACCTTTGCATTCGTGGTTGTGATTTGTTTGCAGGTTTGCAATGCTTTCACTGATTTGGAAAACCCTTCACCTTGTAAGCGTTTACCCGATGGCTCCAAAAGGGTTCGGGTCCCTCATTTAGTCAATACTGAGGTAAAGCTAAAAGAAGTATCAAATCATGTTTTAGAATAATTTGGTGTCATTTGTTATTCTTCTAAATAGACGAATTGTAAGCATGTTAGTAGTAACTAGGAAGCTATCTCCGTAACCCACCGTGGCCAGTGGCTTTTTGTCACGTTCCGCAAAGTCATTCGTTTCTTTTCATTATTCCACATTACCTCAACTTGGTGTTCATATTTCTAACATAATTTACACAATTTTTTAAAAATGTGCAGTTGGCCGATGAAGAAACGAAGCGAAGTAGAAAGAAGAGACGACTTTGTAACGTGCTCCTGGATTGAGAAGACATGATATAGATGAATAAAATTGAGTCTCAGATTACTGTTAACGCCTTGTATGTTATTTATACTCTACTAGGCACCAAACAGTTCGAATATGGTTCTTGAATTTGTCCCTATGTTAACATAGAATGCAATAATTGTCTTTTCACACAAGCTGTCTTACATTATGATTACTCACCTCAGGTCTGTCATTCTGTTCCGTGAATTTTTTCAAATAAAATTACCCACAAATTTATTGATCTGGAGCTGCTGCCAATGTAGTCGTGTTAATCGATCTCTCTGTCTCACACACACATATATTAGTTTCCTTCACATAATCAAATCAGGCTGGAATTCAATATGCAGGTATAATGTACAAGTTTTAGAGCAAAAGAAATATAATATTATAATACCATTTGGAAGCAAAATCGTGGAGTATATAGTTGTGTTCAGTTTCAAGATACTGTAATTAAATGAGTATCTACTAATGCGAACATTTGAATATTAGTTTCATATGAGAGGGTTAATGATCTGTTGGTTTGAATAGAATTACTTAGATTCAAGTGATATACAATGATGGTTCGAATTTAAATTCCTTTTTGTACCTTCTCAAATGAGCTCATTTACACCTTAGACTTTGATAAATATAACAGTCTGAATAATTTAAACTTAAATAAATCGTGAAGCCTTGTTTTATTCACTTTATTTTGACATTTAGTTCCTATAATTTTGGTAGTCCACTCAGTTTTTTATTTGTCCTTATAACGTGTTCATTTGTTTCTTTTGGATTCTATTTAAAGAGTAATTAAGAATGAAAAGCTATTATAGGAATTGTAAGAGAAGTATTATACAAAAACTTAAATTAAATAACAAGATCCAAAGTATTATTTTTTTAAGAATTGAAAGTCGAGTATTTGTTAGGAACCAAAAAAAATATGTATTTCGGGAACTAAAAACGTATTTGAGTTTATTTTTATCTTTATAATATAAGGTTATTTTTTATTTTAATATTAAATTTTGATAATTATTTTATTTAGTTTCATGTGGTTTGTACCGTACTATTTAAAATATAATGTTTTTTATTATTATAAATAATAATACTACTTAAAGTTAGAAAAAATTGTACAATAAGTTAATAAAAAAATTGTATAATTTAAATTATATCAGAAGGATGAGTTTTTAAATTTTGTTGAGATTAAAATCAAATTATATTATTATGTACTAGTTGACAAACCCAAAATAATAATTTTAAGTTGACTAAAGTAACTAAACACCATTAACAAGATTAACAAGATCGAACTCGAGCCATCATCGCGATAAGTAAAGATACATACAACTATACTACGCAGATTAAATGTTCACTCCCTCAAACAAAAAGTATATTACTTATTTATAATTCTAAAACAATAATTTTAAGGAGAAAAACTGAAAAAGGTAAATAAAACGCCGCTGCCGGGGATCGAACCCGGGTCGTCCGCGTGACAGGCGGAAATACTTACCACTATACTACAACGACTTGATATTTACTTTTTCGAAATTAGGATTTAAATAAAATTCTAAAATAATAATAATTTTAAGGTGAAAAAACTGGAAAAGATAAATAAAACGCCATTGCCGGGAATCGAACCCGGGTCGTCCGCGTGACAGGCGGAAATACTTACCACTATACTACAACGACTTGATGTTTTTTCTTCCAAACCCAAATTATATTAGTTAGTTATAATGAAGCACTCATATAATGGACGTAGTGTCAGTGCCATACAGTTGAAGGCGTTTGAAATCCGGGTAAAAATGGAAGCAACTTTCTCTTCAACGACGGGAAGAGGGTACTGGAATAAGGCTCGTGCTTTGGCAGGTATGCTTCTATGTAATCCTTGTACGATTCTGATTTCGCAACCGAAATTTCGCATCACATTCCCTCCTCGTTTTACTCTACCCGCGCACTACTTCAATCTTCCTTCTTATTTCGCTTCTCGCAGAACCGTTGCTCCTGAGAGTTGTGGAGAATCGCGATCGGAATCCGTCTTCACTGTCCATCGCGCGCTCTAGCAAGTTTGTGCAGCTGTCACTTCGAACGAGGAAGAGTTCTCTCTTTAAGGTTCAGAATTCTATTTTGTAATAGAAATTCTGAAATATACCACCAAAACGATTTGCAAATGAGAATTGATTTATTAAATCGAATTTTCATGTCATTTCAACATAATACGTTTGTTTGTTGGAGATTTCAAACGCACATAAGTTTTCATTAGAGTGTTGGCGCTGCATGCCTTGTTAATATGTTTGGTACCGTTATTTGCTCTGCCAGGTTTTATCCGCTGAAAAGGAACAAATTCACGTTGTAGAGGGAAGGTATAACGTCTTTCGTGTTGTATATTTTGATGTGTTTTTAATCTTCGTATGTACTTTTTTCTTTCATCCACTTGCAAATATAACATGAATATATGATGTAAATGTGTAGCTCATTTGTGGGGTATGGTTACGGATATTTACATTCATGAGCAAATTTTGGTAATCATTGAAGGGAAATGTCGGAACTCAGAACATAGAATTCAACTTACGTGATATTGCTAGTAAAGTATAATTGAATGATCGACATTGATTCCGTGTCCTTATTTTCTCGTTAACAAAGAACCGTAGTTATTCAAAAGCAGTCTTTAATGATAAAAGTTGTTTATTCATCAAGCTCTCCATCATGTTCTCTTGCATATTCTTCATGCTTGTTGAGCTTGAATTACAATATACAGAGCAGTTGATTTCTCAGGGATAAAAGCTTTGGTGGACCCGTAAAAAGCAGTACACGAAAATGAACATAGCATTGAAATTTGGCTACATAGCTTTTTTGTGGTAGAAAAAGCTACTAATAGATTGTCTGAATTAAGTTTATTTTTGTTTCTTCTGGTTCTTGTACTATGCAGTTGTGTTGATGAGTTATATGATGCATTGGTTGCACGTCTTCTGCCTTCGGTGTTACTGTCATCAAATCCTAATGACAAGTAAGTTATTGTTTGTGGAGTCACAAAACAAAGGTTATTCTGAGTAATGCTGCCATAGTATAGAATGTAATTTTCCTTTGCAGAATGATGTATATCCTCTACCATGGTGTACAGGGGCATAAAATGTGTATTCTCCTATGTGCTAAATACATTGTGTCACATCCTATGTGCGAAGTACATTGATGGTTGTTGTGTATTATCAGTACTATTTATTCACTGCATGATTTTGAAGTAATATGTGACTGTCACAGCTAAACTGTCATTTTTATCTTAAACTTTAACCACTGAATCACCAAATTCTGTCGTGAAAGCCTTGGTTAAATTGTGCAAACTGCTATATTACTTATCTGCATGCCATTCTTTATGTGTCTCCTACTATCCAATATTTGGAAATTTATTTATGATATCAAATCTAGTGAAATGGTTACAGCTCCTCCCTTTACACCTTTTTTTTAGGTTGCGGGGGTGAGAGTGGTGAGGTTAGTGAAGTAGAAGATATAATCAAGCATCAAATAATTACGCTGTCCTTTTGTGTCCTCATATTTTAATCATGTTGGTCATGCTTTGTGTGATACTTGCATAGGCTTTTAGTTGGCCTGGCTGGTCCTCCAGGTGCTGGAAAGAGCACTCTAGGACATGAAGTAGCCGGACGCATAAACAAAATTTGGCTAGAGAAAGGTTCTTCCTTTGACTCTAAGGTGCAACCTCCAGATGTTGCAATTGTCGTTCCCATGGATGGCTTTCATCTTTATCGTTCTGAACTAGATGCAATGGAGGTAAGTGTCCTTCTGATGCTCAGCATTTTTTTTTTTGCTATCCATATGAAATTTTATACTAGATTCATTTCATTGATCTTAGTGATGATCTAGAGTTGACTAGTTAGCATACAATCGAATCAGTTGTACTTGAAAGTGCAATAAGTGCGTGACCTGTTGTCATTTTCCATTTGACAAAGTATTCAAAAGGTTGGGATATGCACATGCCATGTATTCTTTTTATTGATCTTTTTCCTTTGAGATTGAATTGATGCTACTTTCACATTATTGAAGATTAGACCATAAATTAGTCACCTTTCCAAAAAAATAAAAATAAAAGTTGTAGAGTGAACTACATGTAGTAAACTGTATAAATACCTCTGAAGTGAGATCTTTATTTACTGTCAATGGCATGAGGAATCATAATTCTGACATTCTAAGTGATTTTTTGATAATAGAATCCTGAGGAAGCACATGCCAGAAGGGGAGGTATGGTACTTTTATATTACTCATTATAATTCCGGAAATGCTATTTCATCAGAAAATCATTGATCTTTCAATTGGTATATCAGCTCCCTGGACATTCAATCCATTGCGGCTACTCACATGTCTCAAGAATCTAAGAATTGATGTAAGATTTATTATTATTAACTTCTAAGCTTTAGCGGTATTATTATCAGCAGGATTGGAAACTTTAGAATTGGTTCATGGCCATAACCTTTTTCTAGCTCAAATTATGCGGGCGAATTCTGTGGGAAAACTGGGATACACAGAAAGAACAGTTAGCATCTATGGATTGACATGATGGAGTTCTTATCTCTTTTGTTCTTTTGCATTTTGGTGAAACAAAATCTTCAGGGATCAGTTTATGTACCATCGTTTGACCATGGTGTTGGGGACCCAGTGGAAGATGATATCTTTGTGAACCTTCAGTGAGTATTTTAACATTAAGATGTGGTCATTCTAATAATTTGACACATTATAATTATTTATTGAACAAGTGGAAATGATGAAATATAAATATTTAAAGCTAACACAGAGAAATTGTCGTCATTAATGAGGTTAGAAGATAAAGTTTGACAGGGAATAATCAGATTTTCCACCGGATGATATGATTGTGTCTTATGTTTTAATTGGTTACTAAATCCACCGTCTTTAAAACTCTGGCCAAGATACAGTAAATATTTTTTAAATAGAAAATCCTGGTATCACAATGAAAATTTACATGTTTAAGAATTTTCTGTTGAGTAATGTACCAAATATAATTCAACTTTATGCTAATTTAATACATGTATAACAATTCTGACAGATTAAGCCCCGGGCAGACATTGGTTTCAATAGTTTGGTTCGTTATAATACCGATATAATGAACAATTCTAAAGTGAGGTTTTTCTGTAAGGCAATAATATCTTGTATTGCGAGGTTTTTCTGTAAGACTTGTATTCTTATTTCTTTGCTTATCTCCAAATCCCCAATTAGCTGTCTTTTCAAAAATCAGGGTTATTGATTTAAAAGTTGTTGCTACTTGCTACATGTCTGCTTATTTTGGATATGTTGATATATACTGCATGAATATATATTTTGTTTTATATTTTTCATTTGTTTAGGCACAAGGTTGTTATTGTAGAAGGTAACTATTTACTCTTGGAAGATGGGGTATGGAAGGAGATATCATCTTTGTTTGACGAGAAATGGCAAGTATTGATTTTACCAAGGCACATGTCTTCGTATACTTCCTGTTGATCTTTATAGTTTTGAAGGTTGTACTTTAAGCTGATGAAATTCAGCCGAGCCAGTGACATACTGCTTAAAAATTCTTCTTGTGAAAGAGAATTGTATGTTACTGAACAACATATTCAGCCGATCATTAATTGTGCTTGTCTCATGCATGTCATTATTGTTACTAGCTAGATCTTTGGTTTCCGAAACCCATGAAGACACAGACGCCTTGGGGTAGAAATAAACGCATTGATTCACTTCGAGGCTCATATCTCGATTATTTCTTCTATAAATCCAATATTTAGCTTTGAGAGTGTATTTGTCTGATAAAAAACTATGTATTATTATACTCTTTTGTCGTTTTGGTTGCTTTTTTCTCATTCTGCAGTACAGTATGTATTATTTACCAAATATATGCACATGTGTCTTTAGACCTGTACTGAAAGCAAAGAATGTACAGCTTTGTTTGGAATCTAGTGTATTCTGACATAGCAGAGTATTATTATCTTGGTATGACTATTTGCCTTTCTAGTTGCACCATTTGTTTAAAGAGTTTACTAAAATCTCAAACTAGCGAATTCTAGTCCCAGTCACTGGTTTATGTTGTTCATTTTCCTGCATTTTGTTTCATATCTACATAACCTATAAGACTGGGGCTGGTGGTTTATGTTGTAGAATAGAATGACAGTTGGGCAATTGCAAGATCTGTAGAAAATGGCTTTACATGAATCAAGAAAGATGCAACCTAATCTGATAGCGATTTCTGCTTTTTAACTTAAGAGAATTGTCAAGGGTATCCCTTTTTGTAATTTGGTCGTTCCAATTCTTTTCTAGGTTTATTGATATTGACATTGACAAAGCTATGCAGCGAGTTTTAAAGAGGCATATTTCAACTGGTATTTACCGTGTACTTTTCCCCAATGTGTATCAGTTTCCTCCCTAAGGAAGACATTTGAATTTACTTGTGATTTGTGTCTCCTTCTCCATCTATAGGCAAATCTCCAGACATTGCTAAACAACGGGTAAACTACTCATCTTGTAACTTGTGATATTAGTTATTCTGATTATCTGCCCAGTTGGCACTGAGTGACACACTTGCATGCATCACTAAATCTCATGATGCAGATAGACAACAACGACAGGCTCAATGCAGAACTTATAATGAAGTCCAAGAAAAATGCTGATATAGTTATCAAGTCAGTTGATTTCTGAAGAATCTGTTTGCGCCAAGTCAATCCTGTGGAGAGTATTATAACCTCAGAAGGGATGTCTTTAATAAAATAATTTATTTTGTGAATTTTCAGAGTCAAACAAACTGATTTTTTTTTTAATTATTATTATACAACAAATTTTAGTGCATTTTTAGTTTTTTTTTTCTCAGCTTTACTAAAATTATCTTGTTAACTGTTCCTAAAAATTATCCCCAGCTTACCTGACATTTTTTGGCAGTGGGTCCATGTACTTACTAGACATGACATGAAAGCCACTGCTGGCTCTGATTTTAGGTGTGTCGGGGGATCCCAAGTCACTGCACTCGTTTTCTGTCCTTTCAACTAAAAATATAACCTGTCAACGAAAAAATAAAAATAAATAAAATTTGAGAAAGAATGTTAACTTTGTTTTTAATGTATATGGTTCCCTGTATGTATTGTTTACCATCTGACTTTTACTACTACATCCTTACTGCTACTGCTACTTGGCACTACCAGAGGCCACGACAATACTGATTTATATACACGCCCAATTGTAACAATGAACACTTTAGCTTGTAAACATATAAATTTAGATAAATAGTTGGTTTCCTATTGTAGCTATGAACACTTTAGCTTGTAAGCATATATTTTAAGATAAATAGTCAGTTTAGTATAATAAGTATTAATATATTTTATTTTTAATATAATAAAAATTTATAATTTAAATACAAAACTTTTAATTTTATTATTTAAAATTCTGTTAATAGTTAATGTAATGAACACATACCTGGTCTTTTAATAAATGTCATACATGTTTGTTAAGGAAAAAAATTAACCATAATTTGTAATTAACTTTAAAAGAATTTTGAAAGCATTTATCAAATTTTTTTTCATCGATAAATAACAAATGTTAGTTGTTAGTATTTTATTGATATGAGAAATTAAATCAACAATATCTCATCCTCTTTCAACTTGTGTTATTGTGTAATGTTGTCTGTTATCACGGGTTAATGCCATCCTTGATACCATTGTTGGTGTCGTCAATGTTGATTTCAAGTTCTCTGATTTCTTTATACATTTATTTTTTCTAGCATTACTCAATTTTTTTTCTTCTTTTTCACTTAATAATTATTTTTTGAAAAAAATTTATAATTTATTTTTTAGTAACCACAATGGTCATCTTTGTTATAGCAGAAAATGTTTCCTCATAATCCATACCATATTCTTAGGTATATCTTTTAGTAACTACTCTAGCTTTGTACCTTTCAATTGAGCTATCTGTTTTTATCTAGATTTTGTATACCTAATAAGATCCAACAAGACGTTTTCTTGGTGGTAACGAAACTAGATCTCATGTATGAGTGTGATGTAGAACAATAAGTTCCTCAACCATATCATTATGTCAAAGTGGAACACAAACAACCTCTTTATAGGATGAATGCCCATGAAGATGATGAATGGAGGCAATAAAAGCAGCAAATGAACCATAATAAAAGGAATAAACAAAATTTGGTAGTTGAGTAAACTTACGATTATGACTAGGTTGAACATATGACAGAGGAACCACAACTTCAGGAGATGATTGAGCATGTGTAGTAGGGGAATTAACAGGTAAAACCTCTGGTGCAATGTCTATAATTGGTGCTAATACAGGTTCTAAAGTTGGTAAGGTAGTACGTGTAGTGTCATCAATATCAAAAGGATAAGTTTTAATGACATCCAAAACCATATCGTTTTTGAATAAAGCATGTACATCTAAAAACACGCAAAACAGAGTAATCAGGTGTATGACCATATAATTTTCTAAAAGTAGGCAAACTAAAATTATTTGAAGTCGGAATCTGATTCGCAACATGAGTTGCTGTAAGAATAGCTTCCCTCAGAAGATACTTGGAATATCAACAGATAATAAGAATGATGTTGAAGTCTCAGCAAAATGACGATGTTTTCTTTTAGCAACGCCAATTTATTGAGAAGTATGAAGGAAAAAGGTTTGATGTATAATTCCATTAGAGGCAAATAAAGTGGTAAAATTATTAGAAGTGTATTCACCCCCAAGTCACAACGAAAGGTTTTGATGGTAGTAGAGTGTTAGCTCTTTACAAGAGCATTAAAATTTTTAAAAATTGTGAGATAATCATACCGACATTTCATAAGATAGATCCAAGTGAGAAACGAGTAAAATCATACATGAAAGAGACATAATATCTAGAACTTCCTTTGGTGGATACAGGAGAAAGTCCTCACACATCAGAATGCATAAGATCAAAAGAAGAAGAAATACTTTTATTAGAAGGTATAGCAGGAAATTTTGTCAGTTTACAACCACTGCAATCAGAAATATCATAACTATCCAAAGTACCCAAGACTCCCGTAGAATCTAGAAACTTTAAATAAGATGCAGAAACATGACCCAAACGAGAATGCCACAAATAAAAAATGTGAAGAAGAAGATGACAAACAAAATGAAGATAAATTCATACTAGAGGCTGCAACAATTGACTCCTTGAACTGATTCAAGACATAGAGTCCACCTTGCCTATGGCCTATCTCAATCACCTTTTGAGATGTGCGGTCCTGTACAAAACATTCAAATGAAGTGAAATACACATTATATCCAAAATCACAAATGTTTCCAACAGAAGCAAAATTCATAACAAGACCATGTATATAATAAACATCAGACAAATACAAAGATGATGTGGCAATGGTACTAATACCAGATAATGGATCGATTCACCGTTAGCAGTTGTAATTGACATGGATGAGTTAGGTGATAACGAAACAAAAGTAGGTAAATTACGCGACATATGATTAGTTGCACCTAAGTCAATGATCCATTTGTCATAAGATATATTTAGTGATGATGTACCTTGAGATTGCAAGGCTATGTTGACCTGCAACTGGGAAGCAAGTCTAATTCCTGTGCTAATAATTCATTAACAATATCATCAATAAAAGATAGAGGATTACGATGCAAAAACCATGCAAACTTTCAAAATTACTATGCAAAGCCATAAGAAATTGAATCAAACGTTGTGATTCCCTATGAATAACATACGATACATGCTCAGTCAAGGCAAGTTGATCCCATAGGATTGTCATGATAGAATAAAAAGTCTTGCTTCAGTGCACGAATATCTGTCTCAAGTTGATATTGTTTGACAAAATTAGACTGTGTAGATAATCAAGATAAGTGATCCTGTACATCCTTTGCAGTATCATATTTTGTCAATTGGTCGTCAATCGAGTGTATGACAGAATTATTGATCCAAGTGATAATTTTAGAGTTATCATCTCCCTCCCCATACCTCTCAAGCAGTAGCCTAATTATCAGGTTTGGTGTCAATCGATTTTTGCACCTTAAATATAATTTTTTTTCATAACATAGCTCTAGTAGGAATAATTTTTAATTTCCAATTGCATACTAATAGACCAAAGAGTCATCTTTACAAGTCACCATAACATTCAAATGCAAAATAGAAATGTGAACCACATAACGAAAATAACAAACAAAACGAAAAATCAAAACTCAATATTCGAGGATTGAAAATACCTTAAACTGGCATAAAAAACATAAAACCACAAAAAAGGGTTATTCTAAAATTGGAACTATTACAAGAATCCTTAGAAACAAGGACTGCATTTTCGAGGTATTGTCCGTTTTGGAGCGTTAAGCTCCGTCACGGTTTTATCCTTAAAAAGCACCTCAAGGGTGAAGGGAGGTAGGAATATTTAAACTTCGCTTGACCTCGACTCCTAAGCGATGTGAGACTTATTAGGTGTATTGAACACGTAATGTTTATAAAATTGAATGCATTCATTTGTTTTGAGAATAAGGGTTATTCTAAAATCTACCATAACATGAGTCCTTCAAAAACAATACCTACATCTCACTATGTTCAGGATAAAGTTAAAACTAACAGAAAAAGAATACTCCAATCTGTATACCCTAAAAAGATATATTATAAATACTGAGATAGTTTAATCCGTATACATCGTCGTTAACAAAAAAATAACATCAAATCTAATTGCAGTGATTGAACTGCTGAAAGCAACTTGGCTTGGATCCGCAGCACTACCTATATATCAAGTGTTACGGTGGAGACCACTCGACAATGTTAGTTTCCAAACCATATGTGATAGTAATTACTTGTCATCATCATCGCTTTCTTGCATTTGCATGTTAGTTTCATCAATCACCAGAAAAAAAAAAAAATAGTGACAACAAATAAATTGAAATAGCGATACCACCAACCAGATTACCAACTTGTAAGGGATTTCAACAGTTAAATTAAGATCCCATTTGGATGAGGAAGCTCCAAGCACATGCAGACATGGAATATTTTTAAAACAAATTGCAAACATAAGCTTCTGATAATTTCACAGAAACTAAAACCAACAATTTGACATATTAAAGAGGCACCTATTTATTTGGTGACATTGACTCAACATACAACTTATAATGTGAGATGACACTTTATAACTGAGCCATGTCTCCAGAAAAAAGATGCGCATTAATTCAAGTCAATCATGGAGTGCTATTAAATGCTGACTGTTAAATCAATTTCAGCTTCATGGTTATTATATGTCAGTACCTTACATTTAAGACGTGAAAAAAATAAATCATAAAAAAAATACTTTTATGATTTTCAATCAATTTTAGTGTGAAATATTTATCAAAATTCTCTTGATTTGTTGAATTAGCCGTAAATATTTTTTTAATGAAGGGTACATAAATAGAATAATAATCATAATTTTTAAGTTCAAAATCCCCAGCTCTAGATATTACCGAGTTAAAAAGAAAAAAAAACCATCGCCAAATCATCTAAGAAAAAAAAAATCCATCATCAAATCACCGAGTTAAATTCCATTTGTAAATGCGACGAAAAGTTAAACGAGGGATCATTTACGAGTATTGATGTTTTCCCCATCTCGTTGATCTATAAAATTAGGTTTGACCAAGAAAGCACACACACTCTCTCTCTCTCTATATGTATGTATGGAAAATTAGACAGCAATATCTTGAAGGAATATAATAATAAATTAAAGAAAGTATTTGAAATGGCATGCATAAATGCTCCATGCACACGCACATGTTGTTGTTTCCCATCCACCATGTTGAGGGAACATTTGCAGTACTATCTATTGGGGTGTTGATGATCAAAACAAAAACTAACGTAAATGCAATAAATAGAGTTTTGTTATTATATGAAAAATGATTAATAGCAAGGAATCTCATAATGATAAGGGAAAACTTTACGAGACAATTTAAAATGTAAAGCATGATAATATGTCGCTACAACTACAACAGACAAACACATCTTAAAATTATTATTAAGCAAGCACTCACACAACACAAGCAGAGATATATAAGAAAGCCAAGTCTAACAACAACATAATTGAGAGTCATTATGTTTCTGTTCATGATTAGTACTTAATTAGACATGCATCCATCTCATTGTTTTTGTTTGAAATATCATATAACAAACCATAATCATACACATATTAACTATAATTCAACACCCTGCATTGTCCATCCCTGTCTCCTGCTTCTGCTTATCCTTACTTTAGTTACTAACCCAAGATGGACCAGCTCATCAATCTCCCACTAGTCTAGCTCCTGTTCTTGCTTTTTGCCATGGCTCTTGGTGCTGAAATAATCAAATTAAAACATTTTTTTGTTTTTCAGAATCTGTATCTTAATAACATCACTATAGTTAAACACTTTCGCCGGTGAATACAAGGTTTTTATTCTTACCAAGACCAAGACCAATAGCCTCCTTTCCTTTCATGATGCGTAAACGCTTGCATGATTCAACAAACATCCTGGTTCACACGAAGAAAATCCATGTTATTCATAAGCCTGTGTCGTGTATATGTGTTCAACCATGGTTCATATTCATTAAGTTTCTAAGATTTTATACCAGAATTGCTTCATTATCATAAAAACACACATTCAATAGGTGCATAATCAATGATGATATAATATACAAGCATTTATTCTGATGCACGTAAACTAGTTTGCTATAGAAAGTTCAATAATGGTGGTGAAGTTGATTTGGAGTGACATAGAGCAGAGGTTAAAGACTTACTCCCATGGAACATCACCGACAAGCATCCAGTCACCATCCTTGTCCTCATAGGTTGGGACATAATCAGAGCTGTTCAAAAGATCCATCAGTTTGCTCTCATTCATGAAATCCTTCATTCCTTGGGATTCACAATTCCCTGCCATTGCATACATACATCATGCACCATTAATTCATAATCATTACAAACCCTAATCATCAACCAAATTATAATCTTCTAAGCGTTATTACATGCATGCAAAAACACAGGCTCGATGATTTACCAATGGTGAAGGAGCTGAACATTTTTCCTAAAGAATCAGAGAGCTCGCGGTAACTCTTATACATCTTCAAGTCCACTTTGCGGAGATAAGGTGCTCCATCCATGCTAACTTTCACAAAGCTTGCATTAGGGCTGTTATTCTTCTCACTCTCTTCTCCAATGCTCTTTTGCACAGCTAACATGTTCTTCCGGAACGACCGCACAGGTGGCCAACCCACCACCTGTGCCCTATGCATTTCATTATTCAATTCATCATTTTCTTATCATCAATACAACGCATCATTAATTATTATATAACCAATTTGCTAAATAAATCAAATTCTACAGATAAGCGTTTCAGAGGCTGAGACCCATATGTAATTCTGCATGAAACATAGATTAATTAAGCACGTAAGAGTTTATGTTTCTGTTTTATTATACTATAATATTCCAACCCTCCTTTTATATATCCTTTATGAAGAGGACTTAGCTATTTATATTCACTGGTGTAGTTTTACCTTTATTAACCCATACCGTGTTTTACAACGCTGCGTAAATGAATCGGCAGAAGAAGAAATGATGCTATGGCCGATGAGGACAAGAAAGGTGTAACTTTTTTTCTGGTGTACTACATATCATCAAAACTTTCAGACATAATTGTAAATTATTGCACTTTTCTCCCTAACTGGCTAGGCAAGTAGAACACGGTTTTGGCATGAACCCGTACGTGATTCCATATTTATCTTGTACGAGAGTTGAGAGCGTCTTATTTTTCCCTTGCATATTAGTGTATAAAGGAAATAAAAATATTTCTTTTGGACAAAACTCACAAAAGTATATTTCTTAATCACTCTCTCACCCCCCTCTCTCTATCACAAGTCCATGTTTTTTCAGTCTCTTTCGTTTCTTTATTCCACCCTCCACGATCTCATCTCTTCCCACCGTTTCTATCTTTCCCACAGACATAAAAAAAGTTCCTTGCTTATTAGCCCTAGACCATGGATTAGTATATTATGATGATATCAGAGCTTTTATTGTTAACTGTGTGTGTGTGTATGGTGAAAGGTAGTTAAGTAGGTGGAAAATAAAGAAGAAATAAAAACATGGAAAAATTTGATAACGAAAAACTTACTTGGCTGGAGGCTTAGCAGGATCTGCAGGGAGAAGGGTGTTGTCGCTGTGTTTATGAGATGGATCTGGTCCAGGGGCTGGTTCCTTGGATGAAAGATTAAGCATCAAATCTACGGTGGCAGTGTGATCCTGAGTTTGAGTCTCAGAGAAACCTCGCTTCCTTAGAAGTTCTTCAGCGTTTCCTCCAGGGAGTCCAAGCCTTAGTTCAGTTTCCTCAAAGGCCATGTTGTCGTTGTTGAGGCCAACCTCCATGAGTTTTCAGTCTCTTATATCAGTGTTTCTCTCTCTAAGCATTCAGTTATTTGTTTGGTATGTGGCAATAATAGTGAAAGATAGGAGGAGGTGGGGGTACTAATGTACTATGCTATAGGGGCAGGGGCAGGACAAGGGGACGTTTAAGGAGGGTAGCGTTTGGGCGTGGTGCCCATTAATACAAGGACGCATGGTGCGTCCTGTCTTTTTAATCCAACATTTTTTAGGGAATGGGTTTCTGACACGTGGAGGAATGTGTGAGCTGGACTTTTCTGTTCATGCTGCTCTTCATGACGACAACGTGATGTTATCTTCCTATGATTGTTCAGTGGAAGAACCGGAAGTGGACACCCCATGTTGCTTGCTTACACCACTTCATTTCTTTATTCATCCTAGGGTTTCGTCATTTCACACACTCACTCACTCACTCACTCCCTTTACGCCTTTTTTTCCATTCTAAATTATTCTTCTGCTTTTCTTCCTGTTTCCCTTCTCAACTCACTTAACTATACCTTTTATAATACTCTTCTTTGCATGCACACACACGCAACATGGATTATTCCATACACCAGTCACTTAACTGTTCATTGAATTGTGATTCCCTTTTTTCATCGTTAGAGGTGAACACCACTGTTCATCTTTGGGTTTAGCCACCGTTATTATTGGCCTTAGATCGATAATCCACCTAGGATCGATAAAAAAGATTCCAAACTCAAGGACTACTCGCTTCCCAAGTGGACTCTTACGTGGATGCATGCGTGAGAAAAAGGACTTGTAATATATTTTACCATCAATAATCAGGAATAGACACATACTAACTCCATATTAATTAAACTCCCTATTCATTCTATGCAGTTAATTCACACAGTGTAATTAATAATTTAAACCTATTCACTATTTATCTAGAGTTGTCAATCAGAGTAACCATACATAGTTAAATCAACCTACATTACTGAAAGTGACGATACTTCACCACTGGTGGTGACAAGAAGATTTTTTGTTTCCAACGTTTTGTTCAGCATGCCTCTATATATAATTAAGCCGAACCCTTTCATTTTTCTCCATCAATATCTATAGCTCGGTAATTATCAAACTTAACCAGTTGGTTCTTTGTGAGGCAGGCATGTTGCCTATTAAGATAACCATATTGTTCAGTGTAGAGAAACAAATAAAACATACAATAAACATCAATAAAAAAATGAAAGACATGTGTGTGGTCATCAATTTATTAGCACTTAATACGATATTTGATGTACATAATTATTACAAGTAAAAGTACTCAATCGCACTTTATAGACAACAGACTAATTTTTTGCTGGGATGTGCCCTTATGTATGTGCTAAAGGAGGTTCATGGTGAAAAAAAAAAAAACATATATATAAATGAAGGTGTGCAATTATTTGACAGGAACAGTTAACTGTTTGTTGTTACTGTGTGTATACATAAAGATTTGAGGTTTGATCGGAGAGGTTTTACTTGAGAATTGCACGCACACATGGTGGCCACGTCCATGTTGCCCCAATTGTCTTCTTCTTTCAACATCTGGGATTGTCAAACTGGACAGTGAGAAAAGAAACTGAAAAGATTGTGTCCAAGATTATGTTAGAGACCTTCTGATCGTGGTGTTGATATTCGAGTCAGGTTAAGAAGTTTCAGACACCCAAATCTTGTTTTGGCAATGGCTTTTAATTTGTGGGATGACTGTGATCCTCATTCACGCAAGTTGAGGGACATCATTTCAAAACAAACCCATTTTGTTATTCAGAGTCTTCTAAATTATCAAGTAGAACCAATATATTAAAGTTCTTATAACTATAATTTCAAAATTTGTTTCTTCTACTTACAGAAAGTTTTCTTTATTAGGTGCAACCTAACATGTTACTATGAACTCTTTTTTAAACGTTACGAATTATATATATGATACGATTTAGAATTTATCATATTTTATTTAAATATCTGCACCACACCTATATATAGGTTTAGTGTACTAAACATGCAAGTTTTATATTCGATTAACCAAAGAGTTTGAACCGTTTTTAGGTTATTCTCTCTTTTTTCCCGTTGCATTGCAAGTTTTCGTATATATATATTTTAAAAGTTGGAATGTTCGTATAGTTTGGAAATCATTATTGAATCCCTACAAACTTAAAAGATGGGTTTAGTCCGAAATTTATCGTATCATGAAAATGGGAGGTGATGGTCAAACATGTGAGGTTTCATAAAAATGGAAGAATATGAATTAGGAAATTGTAGAAGATGAATACCAAAAATGGTGTAAGAGGTGATTTGAGATGAGTTTGCTCTTTTCCCACTTCGCTCTAATTGGGTATAGGAATAAGAGTGGGACCAATATATGTCACATAGTCATGTGGTAAGATTCATCGGAAAGAATTGTTAGGTCCCACGGAAGTGGCCATGTGGGTTTGTTGGCCTTATGTAGTCCTAGGTGTCAAACCCTATCCCATGTGCGCCGCTGTAGGGCACCCCACTCACTCTCTCTCTCTCTCTATCCTTTACCTTTTAACCCTTCTGTTTATTCCTATGTACATTTTCTTATTTTACCATTTACAAATAAGAGACACAACAATATAGGGACAAGAGTAATGCTTCGTGTAAATGGGGAAAAAGTTGCACTGTTATGAAACATTTCCCTCACAGTATATAACTTCTTATCCTCAAAATTATAGGCCTTCTTCACCATCCCATAATTATCCATGCTCATATAAAATAAACCACTTTTTCCCATATCTTAGAATCATTTACCATAAATTTATCTTATGTAATTCTGACAACAATTCCATATTCGTGTTCCTACCCCCTTGCCGGACATTGAAAATTTTCGCATCCCCAAAGAGAAACCATGGTACTTACTGGTCACTGTCTAATATAAATAATAGTTTACATTAATTATCTTTTGTATTTCAATAATGTATTAAACTATTTGAATACATTATAAATCATAAATTCATATAATTTTGATATAGCATTTAATTTGGAGAGGAGGAGTTACATCGTACCATCAGTGGTCATTATAGAACAATGATTTATTTTCCTTTTGTTCTGTTGAAATAAATTTGCAAGGAGGACTATATATGAGATATGGTAGATTAATACACTGGGCGGTGGTTAACATTTATATATAATTAACATATATATATATATATATATATATATATATATATATATATATATAATATTATACCCAATTTTTTTTTTTAAAAAAATGTTTTTTTAAAGAAAAAGAGATTAGACCCAGATAGGGTTCTCGTTTCAGGGGGTTGGGGGCTATCTAGGAACAGAAAAAAAAATCAAAAAGAGATTGCAATCAAGACATAGCATTAAAAATTATTGGCATTTGGTGGTGCAGAGAGAGAGAGAGATCCTAAACCATGATCAAAATATTTTGGCGATATATAATTAATTAGTTTGTTTTGAATGCGTAAAAAGTTGTTCCTTTTCTTGGATCTTGCGTGATCTGAGATCCAATATTGTGCTTTCTTGAGCTCCATGACCAAGTGCAAATTCGATTCCATGTTTACCAAAAGTGTACACACCACCTTAACCATTTTCAACATCGGAACCCCCTTGGTACTAAGAATCTGAGATTTTTGTTTTGTCAATGTTTCACATTCAGTTTGTGTCAGTTCTGCACATGACATTGGCGTAGGGTTAGCTAGCTACGGTCGACTTTAATGTGTTGCGTGAATTTAGCTGTAATGTGAGTTACATTGTTCACTAGCTTAGGTAGACCCAGTATTTCTCAGACATAAATCACATGAATTTGGCCTTCCACAAATTACAGTTGCACCATGTCACTTCTTCCCCTTCGTCATCAAAAACACTATCTCATAACCTAAGTTACTGTCTGTTTCACTACTACTACTAAATCTTCTTACCACATTTCCTGTCCTTCCACTACAATGAATATTAACACACAACTCGATATTACAATCAGTTTTTTATATACATTTTTTCAATTTAGATTCATATGATAATATTAATTTATTTATTATGTTTTTAAAAAAAATTATATATTTTTCAATATGCATATATCTGTATGTTATGTATTGTATAATTTCTATCGTAAAATATAAGCTGGAGAAAAGTGTGCGTTATCCTTTCACTAGAAGGTCTTAAATGGCGAGACGAGGTGAAGGCTAGAAGTAAGGGACAACGATTCAATCCAGCAAATACAAATTGCTTTTGTGAATTGACTTTGTTGTAAGTTTGAAGCCTCTCGCAAAGATCAATAAATTCCCCATTGTTCTTAGTAGAATGACAACACAGATATTTCAATTATTTCATTTGTAATGTTTAGCCCGAATTAGAAATAAATTATGGGCCGCTGTTTCCAATACAAGTAAATTCAATTACACACATATAGAAAAGTAAACAAAAGATAAAGTGAAACTACAATTATTTATTGAAATTAAAGAGATTGATGCAAAAGAAAAAAGTTAAACGATAGATAATGTAATTTATCAAAAAACTAGGAGAAACATAAAATGATGTGAAATAAAGTACAAAAAGTGTTGATGGACTCAACTTTTGTTTTTACTTTATTTTCATTTCAACCCATAAATTCTTATTTCCAACTACAGAATACTACATAAAAATATTTTCTTTAAGTGATTGATGGAGACTAGCTATCAGTTTCATTTTAGCAGGTTTCATTTGTCAACCACTTTCTTTTAATCTAAACTTGAAATATAGATTTTACTTAAAAACATTGTTTTCAGTTTCATTAAACCATGTAGATGTTGATGATGATGAACAATAATTTTATGCAGTAGATAAATGGAATATTGAACATGATGACAGTAGATGAGTAAAATAGAAGTAAAAGTGTGAAGAAGAAAGGGTGAAGCATTGGTTTGAATCAGAATGACGTAGCAATGGCATGGCCCTTGATCATGGCTGCGAAACTGGGGGACCAACATTTTTAATTTCTGTGTCTCTGAAAGTGATTTTTTTTCTTTATTATTGTATCGTCAACCTTAATATCCTACTTCTACATGGATCAGAAACTGCCACATTTTGGTTGTCGGTTTGACAAAATATGTGATTTCAACCATCTAAGTTAGTCAAACCCAACATTCACCAAGAACACTACGTTAAGCCATGTTACAAGTTAATGCAAAATAACTTGCTAGTTACGCATTAAGATTTGGTGTATTCATTTTGGGATTCTCAATCTTTAATCCCTATTATTAAAAGGAAAAGATTATTAATATTGAATGCAATGTGTGTACAGATTAAATAGTATCAGATTGTTATAGTAAATTTATCTAATTCTCTCAACTTTATACATAAATATTAAAAGAGTTAAGTATTTATTTTTTTCTTAAGTTTTAGAGAAAATTAAAATTAGTCTTTTTAAAAAAAAATAGTTCAATTTAGTTCTTCAATACTAAAAATGAAGTTCCAAACGTGTTTTGTGATAGATTTAATTTGTTACATCATTCAACACATTTTTGCTTTAATATTAAATAAAAAATGCGTTTAAAAACTCAAATAAACTTATAAAATTTGATTAAAAAAACAAAATTGATACATTTTTAAAGTTGATAGACTAAATTGGATTAAATTTTGAAAGATAAATTAATTTTGATTTTTACATAAAATTAAAAGATGAAAAACATATTTAATCCCTATTAAAAAAAAGTTAAATAATGGTAACTTATTCGTGATTGCTTTCACATACTTATAATCATACTGATTAAATAATTTGTTAACATATTTCTTAACTAAATAAATAAATAAAATGAACCGATGATAGGCTTGTATAAAAAAGATATCTATTTAATGTGTAACTTAACTTTTATATTTTATTTAATGCGCGAGATAAAATAGATAATAAAGAATGGATAAATAAGGAAGAAATATATTTTTGTATAGGTAATCTTATCGATAAAATCTATAAATAAAACTTATTAGTAAAATTAGTCATTGATCGACTTTCTTAAAAATATTTATCGGAAAAATAGATGTCAAATTTTTTGTTAAATTTGGAAAAATATATTAAAAACCACTGAAAGAATGAGAAGAAGAAGATGAAGAAGAAGAGAAGGAAGCTATAGGAAGAGAAAGAGGAGTTAGAAGAGAACCATGAGATAATAGTTATATATATATATATA
>Ga0214545_1000188_pt1 | contig 80465 bp, 48 predicted proteins | sample CNSS4metaG_FD_160064 | JGI IMG/M metagenome (GOLD analysis project Ga0214545, IMG submission 160064) | Root nodule microbial communities from cowpea collected in UCLA plant growth center, Los Angeles, California, USA - CNSS4 | ecosystem: Host-associated > Plants > Roots > Nodule | place: USA...
GGTTTATGTGCTTTCCATTTCCTTTTTGTTTTGAATCAATCCATCATCTTCTTCTCTTGAGCTTTTTGAAAGGAACCTTCACATCTAGATAGCTTGCTATCTTAATGTCCAGTAGGGATTTCAAAAAGCTTTCTTAATCAACTTCACCATATTCATAACTCTAAAAGAAAACAACATAATCCTTCATCAAGTGGTTGAGAGTACTTTGATTGTGTGAAATGACTTGGGTTCGAGTCCTATGTATGCCATTTATGTGTTATTTGATTTATTATTAATTCTAATAATATGCATGATTATGCTGAGTGATAACATAAATATAGAATTATAAGAATTATCACGAAACATGATTGGTTGAATTAGTTGTGTGTTGACCTTGTGATTCCATGGTTGTGTGTTCAAACCTTACTGAGAACGAAATTGATTTCTTTATTTTTGCTAATATCATTGTGACTTGAATGTGAAAGGGTGGGAAAACCCTAGAGGCAATGGGCAGCCAAGGGAGTTGGGGAAAACATCCCATAATGGTCTATGAAAGGTAATTATAGACATTAAAAAGGCCATTTTTCGTTTTTTTTTGCCATTTACTACAATTAGGAACCATATAAAAGGGGAAACTTAGGCAATTAGGAGGGTTTTTGAAGTCTGAAACGTAGAGTGAAAAGGGAGCACGAATTTGGAGTGAAAAGAGAGTCAAAGAGAATCAGGAGAGCTGAATTTTTGGAAGAGCAAAGGATGGTTCTTGGGGTATTACAAAGCTAAGGTTAGAAAACCCAGTTGGAGCAAGGAATTCTAGGTTAGGGGAGCTCTTTTTGTATCTATATGCATGTTTGTAATATTTTTGTGTATTCTGTATTATGCAATGAACAATTGTACCTTTGTCATAAAATTTTCCTGCACTATGTGTTTGGATTGAGCCTTGATTGTGTGAGATGTTATTTGAGTAAACACCTAAGTTTGTGTATGAATATGATAAGGTTTTCTGCAATGCATGAATTGGTATGGCTTAATCTCACGTTTTGGGGGTTTATTTGGGTTGCATAACCTGTTCTTGTGAATGGCTTGTCAAAATAGATTATTGGTAATGTTGGAATGAAGAATTTGGAAACTGGAATTGGTGTCTGTGTGCATGAAAAAAGGAGAATGTCTGTTGTTCTCACTCAGGTGAGCAAGGCACGCCTAAGCGAAAATAGCAGAAACTCAAAACCTGGTGTTGCTCGAGCATCTCGCTCAGGCGAGGGCATCTCGCCTAAGCAAGAAATCGTGAAGTGTTCAGGTTGTGCTCGAGGGTCTCGCTCAGGCGAGTAGCCCATGGATTGGGCGACATAGCACCTCGCATGGGCGAGAGGTACTCGCCTAAGCGAGAAATCATGATCTGAAGAGTGTGTTCCTGGTGACTCGCCGCCTAGGCGAGAGATGTTTGTGTTAGGCGAAGGGAGATCTCGTCCAAGCGAGATGAGCTCGCCTAAGCGAGGCTTTGTATTCAAGCCATGGTGGCACGCTCACTCAAGCGAGAAAGCTTAACCTAAGCGAGACAGGCTTGGTCGTTTAAGCTAAGGCTTCTAGCTCAAGTGAGTTTAGTGCAATTTGTGTGCGTTGTTTGTGCGCATTGATTCAAATATGGATCAGGGGATGCTATGCCATGAGTGGGTAGGTTCATGGATGGTGGTTAACATGTGATGGTATGAACGGGGAGGTTCATACTCAATTACTCTCATGTGGGGATACGAGCGAGGTATGTTTGTATGTTCCGTGCTCACATTTGAAAGATGTTGCGCGCGGAGAGGTACGTAGCTGGTGGATCACATGTGTTGGACTATGGGCGGGTAGGTCCGTAGAGTAGGACTACGAGCGAGAAGGTTCGTAGAGGCAGAACCACGAGCGGGCAGGTTCGTGTGAGCATCATAAATCCTAAGTCCATGACTAACTTGGTTATTTGAATTGAGGGCTGAAAAGCCTGAAGGATATTAAGGACTTGGCCAAGGTCTAATTTTAATAATATAATTGGCTATAATTATATTGTTTATTTGATGTGGTTTCTTTTATTACTGAGCTCACCCTTTTTGTTTGTGTTTGGCGATGATCGTGTAATTCTTTACACAGGAGCAATTGATGATGCAGGTGATGCTGCTAATGCCTGAGACGGAGAGAGGGGCTATCTTGGGTTGAAGCTAGGAATTTATTATGTCGTTGCTATTTTATTTGGATTTTGGAAAATTGTAAAGATATTAATTACTTTTATTGAGTAGTTTTGACGCGTTCAATGATACTTTAAATTTTCCGCATTGGAAATAGTAAAAGATTTGACATTTGGTATTTTTTCTTATTTTCTTGATTTTAAATAAGTAATATTTGGTAGAGATGTTATAGTTAACGCCACGTGTCAATTTTTGGTTTTTTTGAATGTTTAATTTTTTTTAAAAAAAGTTTTAAGTTTTTTTTAATTTTTTACACGTGTCACTTCACAATTGTGTCACGTGTCAAAATGACTGAATTTGGTCCCTATATTTGTTTTTAGTTTCAATATATAATATTGAGACTAAATTGAAACTAAAAACAAATATAGGGTCCAAATTAAGTCATTTTGACATGTGGCACAATTGTGAAGTGGCACGTGTAAAAAATAAAAAAAAATTCAAAAAAAAATCAAAAAAACCATAAATTGACATGTGGCATTGACTTTAACACAGTCTGGTCAAAATTAACGGCAAAGACCAAATTGAATCATTTTCAAGAAAATGAGGACCAAATTGAAACAACGAAAAACTTGAGGACCAAATTGATATTATTTGACAAATAGAAGGATCAAAAGAGTAATTTAACCAAATATTTAAGTCTCCATGGTGTCTTAATCTCAAATTTTGTGCCAAGGCATTGAGTTAACTCTTGTTGCTCCCTTTTATCGTCATTAGTTACATAATATCATTTACATACACTAGTAATATTGTTACTCCCCCTGAAACTAAATGTTTGATAAATAGAGTGTGATCACTTTGACTTTGTTTATAGGCCAAACTTGTCACAACTCTAGTGAATCTTCCAAACCATACTATCAGGGATTGTTTTAGTTCATAGAGCCTTTTTAGCTTGCAAACAATTCCAATAGCAACCTTTTCATCATAATTGAGGGGTAATTGCATGTGTATTTTTTTCTTCAAGATATTTATGAAGAAATGCATTCTTCATATCAAACTGTTGTTGGTCCTAATTATGGTTTGCTACAAATGAAAATATTACTTTGACCGTATACATCTTAGCAACTTGGGCAAATGTTTCCAAGTAGTTTACACCATAGGTTTGAATGAATCCTTTGGCCACTGATCTTGCTTTGTAACGTTCAATGGTCCCATCTACACCCCACTAGTTTCTTTCCAACTAGTAAAATGGTAAGTTTCCAGGTCTTGTTCTTGTTTAACACTTCCATTTTTGTTGTCTCTTAGATAATTCTTCAAATACAAAGGAAGGGTTGGGTGTAGTGTTTAGGTTTGTGAGAAATTTTTTATGGATAAGAGGAACGTTTTTAAAGGAGTTATGGATAGGTCAAGGTTAAGGTTTTGGTCCTCTTGTACTTCTGAAATTTTAGCAACGTAGTCATTAGCATTATTTATAGGATTAAAAAATGTTACCTCGTGTAGTGATGGTGGTAGTGGATCAGATTCTCGGAGATGTACTAAATCCGGAATGATCTTTTTTATCTCCTTCAATATACCTATTTTTTTTTTCAAATTTCCCACTATTAGTCTCAGGTTGAGGTGCCAGACCTATTATTTAATATGGTTTTCTTTCCGGTTCAGGTTCAACGACAACACTTCCAATTTTAGGTGTAGCGGTGCTCCCAACTTTAAGTTCAACAGGTATACCAATACTAATTTAAGGTATAATAGGTCTTACAACACTAGTTATCCCAATTTCAAGTTGAAATGTCATATTTAGAGAAATTAAAGTCTCATATTCCATTCCTACATGCTCCCCATGAAGATGAAATTCCTTGAAGTAACTATCTTGTTCATTAAATGTGATACCCCTTGACACATAAAGTTTTCTTAATAGAGGATGAAAGCATTGGTTTAATAAGTGCCCATTTTTTCTTTCAATAATCATATTTTGTTGGGGTGTGTTGACACATGAACACTCATGATAATCCCTTCTTTTGGCAAAAAAGAGTTAAGCAAAAAAGTAAAGTAGTTCTTAGCATTGCTAAACCCAATCCTTTTTATGATGACTCCAAATTGGTTTTTAACCATTAAGGCAAACATAATAAATATAGAACTAACTTTAGATTTTTGTTTCAATAACAAAACCCAAGTCACCTTGGTACAATTATCTATTAAGGTTAAAAACCATTTTGCACTAGAGATATTAGAAACATTAGTAGAGGCCCATGTAGTATGAATAAGAGAAAAAGGAAAATGACTCATTTTATTACTAACAAGAAAAAGTACATGCTTATTTTTAGCAAACTCACAAACCTCATATTGTAGACTCCCCACATCTAAGTTCTTAAACAAGGAAGGAAATATTACTTTCACAGCTTGGAACGAAATGTCCCTTCGAAAATGGTGAAGTTGGATTTTTTTCTTTGTTGGCCATGGTAGATTCAAATATAACAGAGTGGCTTTTGATTAGCATATTAGGATCTTCTATGTAGTACAAGCCATTCATTTCTCTAATATGTCCAATCATCCTCTCCAAGTTCTTGTCCTGTAATATATAACCATTGCTATAAAAAAACAACATTACACGAGAGATCTTTTGTAAGTTTTTGTATAAAAATTAGGTTGGTGGACAACTTAAGGATGTGTAGAACATTTTTTAATGTTACGGATGAGTTTATTTAGACCTCTCCTTGTCGTACTGTTCTTATAAGGGTGTTGTTTGCTGTGGAAATATTTTGTTGCTAGGACATGGACAATGTGGAAAAATATTTGGACAAGGGTGTAATATGACCTATGACTCCGAAATCAAATATCTAGGAGTGGTAAATAATGTATCTAAAACATTGAGTCCAAAAGAAAATGGGAATTTACCAAAATATATTAAGGAGCACGTACCTTTGGACTTCTCCAATTTTGAAGTAATTAGCCAAGAAAGGGGGTGGGGGTTGAGTTGGCCTTTTCGAAGACTTTAGTTCCTTTTAAACTTGTAAAAACACTTTTGATTGAATCAAAATGACCAAGAACTCAGTATACAATTATTTATGAAACAAGCATTTTTAATGTGGAACATGCATTTTCAATCGATTAAAAATAGAGTTAATAGGTTTATTTCATTAAACAGAGTCAACCAAACAGATAAATATTTGTCCACATATTAAAACATAGAAACAATCGATTGAAATATTGGGAAATTATATAGAAAAACAAAATTGATGATAAACACATAAATAGTTTTAGCAACTCATCAATATTGATTCTAATCAGTAATACAAACAGAGTTACAACTTCAAATTATATCAAATCACATAAATACCATACAAAGATTACTAAAAGTAGATTTCTTGAAACTTTCTATCAAATAACAATCAAAGAGAGAAAGATCAAATACGTGTATATAGATTTTTATACTGGTTCACTCAAAATGGAACTACATTCAGTTAATCAAGGCAACTTGAGCATGACTTTGCACTATTTCAAAAGATTTACACAATCCACAAAGATTACATTTTTGAAAATACAAAACAACTAAGTCTTTTGAATCCCACAAAAATCTCAACATAGCAACACAAGACTCCCACGTGTAGATTTGTAATCCCACCAGGCAACACCAAAAAACTTAAGAAAGATCAAACCCTTGTGATAGCTATCCCTAGCCAACCAAACCTCTTTCTCCAAGTCTCTACACTGAGGAAAAGTGCTCCAAGAATTCAAAGATCAATACATGAACAATTGCAGATATGTATAGTCCAAAGAGAGAGAATTTTCTAAAAGTTCACACTGATTTTGCGCTAAAAAAGGCCAAACTCTATTTCAACTTTCTTTGAAAAACCAGATTTTATAGTTTATCTGTTAGCATATTCAACAAGTTGATTTATCTGTTCAATTTGTTCATTTCACTTAACTTAAGTGAAATCATTTGTTTGAAAGTTAATTAAGCTGATTGAATATGTTAATAACATAACTATAGCAACTAGCCAATTAATCTGTTAAAATCCCATTTAACAAACTAAAAGACTGCAACTAGACGCAAGACACCTATTATATGTCAAATTGTCTTCACGTTAAGCTCAAATCTTCAAGCTTAAAGATCTTTTTGTCATACCTAGATTTAGCACACACATATCTTCAAGTCTTCATCAATCTTTATCAACTCTTCATATCCCCATCAAGTCACTATGTAATATCTTCATCAAATCTTTATGCACCATTGAATTGATTTAATGAAGCTAAAATCCATTGATTGATGAAGTAACATCCATTTTGCTGAAAAGATTTTCCAAACTTGTGAATTTGAAATATAATTCAAAAAATATACACACAAGATAAGAAACACACACAAATGCACATACTCCCTTTATCACTAGTATGGTTTGTCATGTTAGAATTTGGTTCATTAATTTTCTCCCTCAATATTAAATTACTTTTCACTTTCTAAATTAAATTCCTTAAGTTTTCTCCCTCTTTGGATTCATCAAAGAGAATTAAGGCAATCAAGAATGATAATAATAGCTAAATTTCATTAATAAAAGCACACGTTATAAGGGATCAAAACCAATCAACAGAAAAAAAAATTGATACATTCAACACACTGAATTTGAAAAACAACAAATTGAAAAACTGACTCATAAGACAAGAATGCAACACCAAAGATGCAATGCATGACCCTAAAAGCCACGTGGTGAGGTAGTGTCACATGTCACAATAAGTTCTAAGTGTCATTGTCTTGTATTCAATTTAGTCCTTATATATGTATTTTTGTTTTAATTTGGTCCCATTTTTTTTAAATGGATCTGTGTTGTCCCTCTTTTAATTGGCACTAAATTATTATTGGTATAAATGTTATACTGATATTTGATTTAATAATGAAGTTTTTATTAAATATTTTTGAAATTATTTTTAAATCATTTAAATTATTGGATTCCATTTAAATTAACTATATTTAATCTTATAAAAAGCATGGATTAATAATATATTAGTTTTAAATACTTACTCTTTTTGTAAAAATGAAACTTAAATTTATTTAATAAATACAATAATATGTATACGACAAATAACAAAGTAATGTCAGACTTAAAATAAAATAAAATAAAAACTAAATTGTTAGAATTGCGTGACAGAATGTTTGTGTGTGAACAAAATCCAAGAGGGGTGAATTGGTTTGTTAAAAATTAACACTTTTAAAATTTTTCCCTTTGAATTTCAAAGTTTAATTAATTTTCTTTCCTTTATAATAACAATAGTTAAACAAAGAGAGTAGGGAAAGAGAAAATTGCACAAGGATATTTATATTCAAGTTAAAAGATCCTACGTCCAGTTGTTAATCTCTAAAAAAATGAGATGAACTCTATCATAGATAAGAAAGTTTAGGATTTAGAAAATATCTCTCTTAAAGTCACAATGGATGAAAGACACCTCCCTTAAAATCCTCAAGGAATGAACACCTCCTTTGAATCACACAAAGGATGAACAACTTCACCTAACAACATCAACAACACTCAATCACTTAAGATCCCACTTGATGAAAGTTATCTTCCTACCCATACTAGGTTTCCAAAGCCTTCCATAGATAGTTCTTAAATACTCAGACTTCTTTAACTTTTGTCTTTTTGTAAAATGAACTAGGAATTAACACTTGGCATAGACTTTAATCGATCTTAATGCTATTTGTAATTTTTTTTTCTAAAAAAGAAAACTCAATTGAAAAAAACTAAATTTGGAATTTCATTCAAACACAAAATTAAGTGGGACTGATTTAAAACTTTCCGGCCAAAATTAAAAAAACAATCGAGTAAGTAAGTTTTTTTTTATTAAAAAAGAAGTAACATGATATTTTGCTACTTAAGATGTAAAATTTTATCCAAACCAAATTTTAACGTATTTGACAAAGAAGAAGAAATTTATCATTTTATTATCTTTTTCGTAAATTACGAGTCACAATTTTCATGATGTGATTATTGAATTGTATGTAATAATGGATCAAAGTCGTAATAATGAGGTAAATATTTCAGAAAGTGGTGTTATTTTCAATCCAACTAAAGAATTTTTAAAAACATATCATTCATCCCAAAAGACTAATTTATGACACATTTAGTTAAGATTTTATCTTTTGTATTGCTAACATAATATATTTGAAGTTAATTATATCCACATATAATTTTAACGGAAATAATTTGACTTCGTTGACGTGAAAAAGAATATCTCATCTATATATATAGATATGAATTATAATTTAAATACCTATTTTAGTAATCCACACCCAAATTAAAAATAAAAAAAGAATTTTGTGCATCGTGCAGGTAAAGAAAGCTAATGACTTTTACGAAACTATGATCTAAAACTAATGAAAATTAGGGCGACTTTATGATTTATACATGTTTTGGGTTCGACACGCTAACCAAAAATGTTGTTGGTTTCTTTTTTGTGTACACGTTTGAGACAAAAATGCTTACGGAATCAATCACAAATAAATGCATATGCTTAAGTACTTTTTTGTCAAAAGTAGAATAATTAGAGGATGCGCAAAATTCTCTACTTAGATAGGGTTACAAACTTGTTTATCAACGAAAATCAATCATATCTTGAGTACTTTCAAGATTATCGAACCATCGTTATTTTTTTTTTCTTTTTTATTTCACCGTTTTCACTCACTAACAATAGAATAGTTTTCTTTTTTCTCAATAATTTCGTAAATTGGAAAGGAAAAACAATTTGTTAAAATAAATTATCATAAATCATAGATGTTTTTTATAAATTTGAGCATTTGATTAAAGGGGAAAAAGAAAATAAAAAAAGTGGTTGTAAGTAACAGGATTACGACATCTACGAAAACATCTCAACAGAACACAAGACACACGCTTGTAAAGAATATGAGTAAGAGAGTAGATGAGTTTGGAAGAGATTAAAAAAAAAAAAATAGAAAAAGATAAAATGAAAGTATAAAAATTTGAAGAGGAAGATGATGCGTTGTTTATTAGGATTAGGAGAAAAGCAGAGACAGAGAGAGAAAGGGAAAGAATTCGTTGGAAGGGGTTGAATCCAGTGATATGCGTGATACCTTTCTTCGCGCACCTGCAATGAGTCACAAAAAAAGAAATAATAAAAAAAAGAAAAAAAAGAAAAAAAGAAAATAGAAAACCGAAATAGGTGCATGGCGTGGTTTGGCTCTCCATAAAACAAAAAGGAAAAGACTGCAAAGCGTTTTACCTGGTAGGCTAGGCAATAGCCAAAGCAACCCAACCCACGTGCTCTCTCTCTTTCTTTCTTGATTCTATTAGGAAATCAAGCCAGAAACGGTGTCGTTTTCTCGGAACGTTACATCGCGCTGCGTGCGGCTGCGGTGCTAGGAGAGAAAGAGAGAGAGGAGGGTTGTGATGTGGAAACGTTGATCCCAAATGCACCCGTACAATCGGCTACCGAGCAGCGGGCACTCGACACCGTCGCCGCCGCCGTCGCCGCTCCGGTCGCCGAGGCTCCGCCACGGGCGGTCTAAGACCGGGCGGTTCTCTCCAAACCGGGGGGGCGGTCGGACCGCAGCGCAGCGGCTCAGCTGGATGTTTCTATCCGTCCTGCTCCGACGACAAGGCGTTTTCCTCTTCGCTCCTCTCATATACATCTCTGGCATGCTGCTTTACATGGGAACCGCTTCCTTCGACGTCGTTCCGGTTATAAAGCACCGTCCCGCGCCTGGCTCTGTCTACCGTAGCCCTCAGCTGTACGCTAAGCTTCACCTCGAAATGGATTCCGACAATTCCTCCGTCGATGCGGTTCGATTCATTTTCAAATCTCTCTGGATTTTATTTTTCGCCGGATTTTGGTGATTTGTGATTTGTCAGGTTATTCTGACGGAGTTCGTTTTAGTTTATTTTATTTTTTGATTGGAATCGAGTTTCGACTCGTTGTCTTTTTTAATGTAGGTTTAGCCTTTGCGTTTTGTGTCTCGATTTGTTGCTGGTTGTGCATCTTGCATTCGAATGTGATTAAATTGCTTGTGGAAGAGCTTTTGTGCTCTGTGATGCGTTTAATGGTCAGATTGTTTGCCAGGTCTGAATACAGAGGATGGGGTAATGTGAGTAAGCGATTGGTCAAATCCTTTAGAACTGCATGATTGCGGATTTTGAATAGAGGAAATTGGTTCTAATTGTCAAAGCTGCTTGTTGAGCTACCTGTGAGGATGTGGGGGTTATATCGTTTTAGGAGTTTTGTTCACTGAGTATGTATTAGTCTTGCTGCATATGTTTCAATTTGACCTAGCATATTCCTTTTAAAAGCAAACTAATCTTGACACCCGACTTTCAAGGGATTCCTTTTGGATGATAATAATCATTTCCGAAATAAACAAAAGGGATTTCTCTGTTGACATGCTTATGAATTCATGCATTCATTTGGACAGAATTTCACTTTTGGTGGTAATATTTTGCGAAAGGCAGTCTGCTATGTTCAAGGTCATACTTCCTGGGTTTGAGAAGATATCAATTGACGAATAAGCTAGGAGAGGACAGAGCTTAATATTGTTAACCCATGTTTTATTTGAATTTAATGATTGTTTGTAATATTGGTCAGAAAATTTTCTTTTAAAATTTTTAATTCTTTCTTGATGCCCCGGTTCTAAAATTATGTATTTTATGAATGTCTTTTAGTTCTTGTGAAGATAGTTTCTTTATTTTCTTTTATAATGACCATTCTCTAGCTATTGGAGGATATTTGATTCTGACCGTCCATCTTTATATTCTAATTTGTTGGTTTCTTCCACAGTACTTTTACGAATCTTTATACTTTGCTGGTTTAGTTTGTTTTTTGGTTCTAGATAGACACATTCAGTGACAAGCTCATAAATTTCCTTTCAGATATCAACAATATGGAAGATTCCCTACAAAGGTGGTGAGTGGAAACCATGTGTGAACCGATCTTGTGAAGGTATGAGATGAGCTCTACTGATGGACAGTAAATGATGACATTTTCATTTTTATCTTAATTTTTTGTTCTGGTGTATAATTTGTTAGTGCTTTTGGTACCATTGATTTTTCTTTTCATTGTTACCCATTTAGTTCCTTTGGTTGCAGCTTAATGTTTGCAATTTTTAGGATATATTTTGTTAGAGATATGACATGAAGCCATCCATGACATGGCATACGTGTCCATCTAGTCTTGATGTTGAGGGCCATCTATAGATGTCTATACTTGCAAACTTCATGCATCAGTGCCCCAGTCCTACGTGTGAGGGTTTGTGTTAAGTTCCCTTACATTTAACTCAGAAAATGGCCAAAATACTCCTTTCAAGGTTTGGGCGATTCTTTTTCTTGAGTTAGGTTTGGGAGTTGAGTTAGGTCCAATTTATTTTTAATATGGTATTAGTCCCTACTACCAGATTGTTGTGAGTTTTATCACTGCTGCTCCTATTCTTCTCATTAAAGTTGAATTTAAGTGATCATGTTGCTATCCCCGCTTTAAGCCTATTGGTCTCTTGTATGAGGGGCATCTTTGAGATATAATACAAAACATTGACGTGTCTTCACCAGCTTAAGCTTCTGTGTGGTTCATTATATCGTTTTACCTCAAAAAATGGTTTGTCATCTCTTGGGTGTTCTGCTCCAGTTGTTTCCACTGTCAGGGTCTTGTTTTTCCTGTTATTTGGAGATTGGAAGCCATGCTACATTCTTGAGTCTTTAAAAGCTTTTTCGTCATGTATAGCCTTTTCTCTTTTGAAGGGCATCTTTTTCTTACCCTTGTATGATTTTTTTCTTATCTCTAATAATTTTCCCTTTTCTATCTAAAGAACAAAACATTGGGTAATAAAACCTTTTGTTGAAGCACTGAGTTGTCTTTAATTTATAAAGTGGACCATTCTTGTTAGAATTCCTCTGTTGGTGTTGGTCATTGCTGTGTGTGTGCGGAATCATGTCTCTAACTTCTGCAGTGTACTGTGTTGGGTTAACTATGAATGTACATTTCTTTTATTGTTGATAGCCCTACCTGAATCAAATGGATACATATACGTAGAGGCTAATGGTGGCTTAAATCAGCAGAGGACATCCGTAAGTGTTTTCTGTTCATTCTGTTTTTCCTTATATTCAAAGTGTGCTTAATGTGCTTTTACTCAACTCATATTTTGTGAATGATACCAATTTTTTACAGGTATGCAATGCTGTTGCAGTGGCTGGATATCTCAATGCTACGCTTGTAATCCCCAACTTTCATTATCATAGCATATGGAAAGACCCTAGGTTAGTTATGCTATCAATTAAGTTTTTCTGAACTAGGAGAATCTAGTGTTTTATGATGGCATAAGATCAATACCTCTTAGACTGTTAATCCAATTATGTTATGTATTTTTCTCATGCTATTGTTAAAAAAATTAATTAAAAAAAATGTTTAGAGATATGGAGAAACCACAACTACAAGAGGATAATACATCCTCCAAAACAGGAAAATTGGAAAACCTATATCCAACAAGAGATATTATAATTTATAAATTTTTAATAAAGTCATTTTAAACTGCTAGCTTAGATTTTCTTTCATGTTAATTATGTTGTAGAAACATTTAAATAGTGAAATCTTAATATCTTTGCTAATGGTTCTTTTAATAACGGATATTAGTCTGTTTTGTCAAATGGAATATTATGCATTTATAGTAGTACTTTATAAACTTGGTTACTGTGAGTTTCTTTCTTGATGCTTTTATGATTTTGATCAATGTATTCTTTTTGAAACAGTCTAAACTTATATATATGTAATACTTCATGTGTCCAGCAAATTCAGGGACATTTATGATGAAGAATTTTTTGTGAATACCTTGAAAAATGATGTGCGGGTGGTTGACAAGATACCTGAATACCTAATGGAAAGATTTGGCAGCAACATGACAAACGTTCACAATTTCAGGATCAAGGCCTGGTCATCTATTCAGTATTACAAAGATGTGGTACTCCCTAAGTTACTTGAAGAGAAGTGAGTATATGGTGCTCGTTGCATAAATTATTTCCTTATTCTCATTGATATGAATGGTTATAATTAAACAGTTTGGAGTAGTTGTTAGTTTTCCAAGGTATACCAGTGTAGAAAGTAGTTCGTATATGTTACCTCCGGTTTTATGATATATTTGGCTTCATTCACAGCTAGGAATTATGACTATGTTTTGAGCTGATGTTCTTTCATTGTTTTCTGTCATGGAAAGGAAGGTGAAGGGCCCATATGTTTGGGTATCTCTAGCCATAATTTATATTAATATATATTTTCCTTCTCGTCAGTTATCTTTTCGGATTACTGTTATGAGAGGAAGAGTCTTAAATTATATGACTTTAACACAATGAAGTTCCATCTTTACTTGATTTGGTTGGGACATATAAAACCATATATATATTTTACTGTAAAATTGTTGCATGAAATATGTTTATTGTCTTGATATAAGGAGTCTTGGATATTGAATTGAATTTTGTTCATGCAGGGTTATAAGGATTTCACCATTTGCAAATAGATTGTCATTTGATGCTCCTCCAGTTGTCCAGCGGCTTAGATGCCTAGCAAACTATGAGGCTTTACGGTTTTCAAGTCCTATATTGTCCATAGGTGAAGCTTTGGTTGAAAGAATGAGAAAACACAGTGCCATTAATGGTGGTAAATATGTATCCGTACATCTTCGTTTTGAAGAGGTTTGTTTTGATCAGATATGAATGTTATTAATTGTGAAGGTTAACATCTTATCCTTTGTTGCAACTGATGCACATGCTTTCCCATGGGCAGGATATGGTTGCTTTCTCTTGTTGTGTTTTCGACGGTGGAAAACAGGAGAGAGAAGACATGATTGCAGCTAGAGAAAGAGGTTGGAAAGGGAAATTTACAAAACCTGGACGAGTTATACGTCCAGGAGCAATCAGGATCAATGGGAAGTGTCCCCTTACCCCATTAGAGGTAAATAGTCTTCTTAAAGCTCTAATGATGTGAGCCTGTGTGAAGAGGATAAATATTCAGGGAGTACTTCTTTCATTTGAGAAGTTGTTTGTCTGGCTAGAAATTTCCTAATTTCTTGAAGTGCTCCTTTTGAAGCAAATTTATTGGTCTTTCTCGAATTCGATTGTTTTATTCAAAATCAATGCCTTCATCCATTTCTTCAGGTTGGCCTTATGCTGAGGGGAATGGGTTTCACGAAGAACACTTCTATCTTTTTAGCATCTGGGAAAATATATAATTCGGAGAAAACTATGGCCCCGCTACGCGAAATGTTTCCTAATTTACATACTAAGGATACCCTGGCTTCTGAAGAGGAGCTTGCTCCATTTAAGGTTTACATTTGTACTCTTACATTATGTTATTTGAACATTTCATTGGTTTAGTTCTATGATTTTGACTCTAGTTACTTCTTCTAGAGTTATTCTTCCAGGATGGCTGCTATAGATTACACTGTTTGTCTTCATAGTGAGGTGTTTGTCACAACTCAGGGGGGCAACTTCCCTCATTTTCTGCTAGGTCACAGAAGATACTTGTATGGTGGACATGCTAAGACAATTAAACCTGATAAGCGGAAGTTGGCATTACTGTTTGATAATCCCAATATAGGGTATGTTTTGTTGCATATGTTATTCAGTTCAAAATTTTGAGGATACAATAAATAAGATGAGCTTACTACACAAAAAAATTCCCCTTCCCATTTGTTTTGTTGATATTGAAATTAATTATAGTTACAATGGGATAAGTGACATCAAGACAAGGTTATTTTGAAGAAAACATCCTTTTATTGAACTGGAGAAAATTTACTTGGAAAACTATTTAGGAGTTAAGACACTTAGAATTTTGATTGTGTTCAACGAGGTTTGTCTTAGTAAAACGTTGAAGATATTTTGCTAAACAGAAAGTATCTAAATACCCCTGATCTACTTTCCTTACTTTCCAGATGGAAAAGTCTTAAGCGACAACTGCTGAGCATGAGGTCACATAGTGATTCGAAGGGGGTTGAGCTCAAAAGACCAAATGATTCTATATACAGCTTTCCGTGCCCAGATTGTATGTGCCGTGCCAACAGAACTGATGATTCAAGATCTTCATCGGCAACTTGATATACTCAGAATTCGATGGGTGTTTCCGCAACCTACAATTTTGTGAGCATGCCTTGCTGCTGACTGTATTTCTGAAATTGTGATTGTTTCATTTTTTTGCCCTTACCATCTGGTGGGAGGGGCAGAGTCGATTTTGGTGGGTGAAAGGATTTTGTTGAAGGATTATATACTTGGATTGAATGTGAAGGGAGTGGCATCCTTTTTGTACATGATGCCAATTGAGAAGAGAGAATGGCAAGGTTTCCTTTGCAGGAATCTCACCCAGAACACTGACAGAGCTGTTTCGTATAGTAATGAGCACCTGCTGCTGTATCGAACAAGTTGTTTAAAGAGCCAGAGGACAAACTCGTGTTCCTTCACACCCTGCCTGTACATTACCCGGAGTACGATATTGATGTGTCAAGGCTGTAGCATGCTCTCTGTACATTTAACTAAATTCAGGGTGTACCCGCCATACTATATTATTCTCCCGTTTTAGATTTTTTCCCACTTTCTCACTTTGTTCCTGTTTTCATTTTTGTATTTTCTTTACCCTCATATTGAGGTCCCCATTGTTAGCTATTAGGTGTATGGCTGGTTGTACGCATTTGTTATTCTTTTTCATTGGTGCCCCATTGTTTTAGTGATGATACCAGTGAATGTAATTAGTTCACTATTCATACTCCAGGCCAGATCACCCAACTGCTGCACCAAAAATACCCTCCATTTAATCACACAACATCACATTTGGTAAAAGTATTTCCTCTCATCTTGGTTCACAACAATGGAATCTCATTGGATGCAAAGTTGAAAGGGGTTTAAAGAGTTTTTCTCAAGTCTTTATATTTTTAGTGCGTAAACTTTACTTTTAGAAGTAAACTCCTTGAAACCAGACCAACAATCTGAGTCTGTATTATTAATCTACGCTCATATTAATAATACACGTATGATCATATTCTCCTTACAAAAACTATAAAACTTTCTATTAAACTACGTTCAACATTTAGTAATTATCACGTCTTTATTAGTCATGTTTTTATTATAGAAAAAATAACACTAATATATGATTCAAACTTTCTATTTTTGTTTTTTCTTTATTAATCTAAAATAATTCATAACTTATTTTAAAGTTAATTAATTGCGTATTATACACTAACAATAATATTATTATATTTACTTAGCCATAAATATTGCCTTACAAAGTCCTAATATAAGTAATATTTGAATGATGTCTTAGTAATATTTCAAAATTGTTTATATTAATAATACCACTGACAGACATAATAGATAAAAAAAAAGAGAGATTATCTCATCCTTAAGTTGAGGACACAAAAATACAAACAAAATCACCTCAAAGTCCCACACTTGTAAGAACTTGATTGAAAAAGTATAAATGAGTGGCAGTTCTAAGATATGATTGGTTCACTAATTATAGATTTATTATACAATTTTATCCCTAAAATAACTTGAGGGTTAGTATCTTTGTAAGCACTCCTATTCTCGGTTGTCAACTAGCAAATAAGATAAGGCAACGGCACCAGAGTTACAGAAATTGGAGCATAATAATTCTTGAAGTCAAAGAAGTTGGAATTCAAAAGTCTTAACAATACTATCTTAATCTATAACTAATTATATTAAAATAGATTTTTTTTCCTTAATTATTATTTTAAAAATTAATTATTTTATAAATAGTTGTTTTAAAAATTCTTTTTATTTTTAAGAGTTATTTTAAAAATCTCTTTTATGTATATATTTTATTTTTTTAATTTTATATTTAATAATTATTTTAAAAATTAATTATAAAAGTAAATATTATTAATTTTCATCCAAAATCTTTAGGAAAGTTAAAAAATATGAACACACTCATACGATCGCGCCTGTATTTGTTTAGTCTTTTGTAAAAGAAATTACTAACATTGTCATCTACTTTAAAGAAGTGCTTATTTTATTTTCTCTAATGTTTACCCAATTTAACTTTTGAAAAGTGATTATTATTTTCACATGAATTCTCAAAAAAATTTCTTTTTCTTTTATTTAAATAGTCTAGAAAAAGGTTAGTTAAAACACATGTTTTAATATATTTTAAATGTAACAAAACACGTAAGATGATTCAAAATGTGTAAAAAATAAAATTTAAAAAATTTAAGATTAATACGATATATGATATTAAATTAAATTTAAAAGGAGTTGATAAGATAAAATGATCGAAGTTTGACTTTTTAAGAAGGGGTGCATCTTATATAATAATAACCCATGGGTACCTAAGCAAGTACATTTTAGGACGATACTAAACATCGAATCCTTAATATTCCAGTGTCAAAGCAAATCACTACACAAGATGACTAAGCTTAGTTCCGAGCAGCTTCAATTCTTCAACTCTCAAGGTAACCTTTTTGGTCGTTAGCATAATTCCTAACCTCAACCAACCTAATCTCAAATTTTCAGGTTATCTTGTGATCGAATCGTTTGCGAGTGGGGATGAGATCGAGTCCATGATAAAGAGGATGGAGCAGTTGGTGGATAAGTTTGATTATTCTTCCACCGCCTCTATTTTCTCCACCAAGAACCAGGTTACCTCCAACATTTTGTGTTTTCATTTTAAAATTGGAGTTTTTTTTTTTCTTATCTTATTATTCCTCTTATTCGTGCTCTTTTTTTCCTTCAGCAACAGTTGACTGATGATTACTTCTTCGATAGCGTGGAAAAGGTTTCTTTTTTCTTTGAGGGTATGAACATAAATTGATCTTTTCTGGTTTTGAGTAACCGGGTTTCTTTTAGTTTAATATTTTTCTGTTTCACTTTTGGTAGAAAAAGCATTTGGTGATGATGGTAAACTAAAGCAGCCCAAGCAACTCTCTATTAATAAAGTTGGCCACGGTGAGCCTTTTATACTCTGATATTTTATCTCACTTTTTAGTAGAAATAAACCTTAGATGCAATTTAATTCTTTTATGCCTTTGGTGTCGTATATCAATCTGAATTAGAGTTTTACTTTAGTGATCCACAAAATAAAGGGTTGTATTGAAGTTCAACACTGGTCACAGAGGTGAAACTCTAATTCTGATTGGAAACAACACAAAGAACATCTAAGAAACTGCATATAATGTTTGTAAGTAGAGATCGGGTTCTCTCTGTTCACATAATATATAGTTGAATTAATTAGTTTATGACAGTGGGGACCTGCTTTTGTGCTGTTGTGCTGATTGGTGAATGAAAGCGTGAACTGTGAAACTAGCATTGTTCCTTTTAAATTAATTCAATTTTCTATGAATTGGGTATGCTGTTGATTTGTGCAGGTCTTCACGAGATTGAGCCGGCATTCAAGAAGTTTTCTTCTTCTGAGAAAATTTCAAGTTTGATGTACTCTTTAGGTTACAAGAGGCCTGTAGTTATGCAGTCTATGTATATATTTAAGGTACAATTTTGCTTTTCTGGGACATCTAGTGGTTATAACTCAAGTTCAATGCTGTATGTTGTGGCATTATGTATGAGCAAGAGCAATAGATATGTGAACTGGTTGAAGTTTGTGTATGTTCATCTAATTTCCTTGTTTGAGGGGTAAGGGAGTTGTGTGATTTAGTTTTTATATTTGTTCTCCAATTTGAAAAATGAACTTTCTCCACTTTAATATTGTTACCTGTGTCACTTGCTTCTTGGATTTGCAATCAAACTAACAAATGCTTGAATAATGCTCAAAAACTGTTGTGTTGCAGTGGTTTATTGCATAGAAAATTCTGGTATTGAGTCATTCACCTGAGAATATAACTTACATATCTCTTCCAAGATGGCATATACCTTGTTTAGTTTTTAAGGAATATTGAATATGTGTATTGGTGATATTCAAAATTACTAAAATATACTTTTGGATTTACCGTTTTAGTTTGTTTCTTGTTTCCATACTTCTAAATTTTGATATTATTTTATGGTCTTTTGTATACATTATGGACATATTTTAGGATGGTTATTTCAATACTGCTGTGGTTTGAACCTGACCACCGGGCCGTTTGTCTTATACGTAGTTAACATATTTACTGGTGTTTCATATGCATGCTGTGATATTTCTTTTTAAAATACATTAAAATGAATGAGCAGAACCTCGTGTTTCTTTAGTCTCATCTGAATTAGTTCATTTATATACTTTACTCAGTTAACTGACTGATGGAAGCTGCTACTCTAGTTTATTTTATGCAAGAATTTGCTTGTTTTAGGTATTAGATGTTTCAAAATGTGGCATAATAAATTTATGGATGTGGTTATGTGCAATTTTTATATGGCCAAATACATATCTAGGTATAGAAATATTTGATGCCTGGTCAGTATTAACTGATCATGAAATTTTTATCATCAGCAACCAGGCATTGGGGGTGAAGTAGTGCCACACCAGGATAACTCGTTTCTTTATACTGAACCACAAACGTGCACAGGGTTGTGGTTGGCTCTAGAAGATGCAAATACATTAAATGGTTGCCTCTGGGCAATTCCTAGATCTCACAAAAGTAACTTTTTCTTACCTTTTGGTTTATTTCCTTTGCTTGGTTCATATGCTCTAACCTTTTGTGCTCTATGCTTGCTATAGATGGGCTGGTTAGAAGGTTCTTGAGAGATGAAGATGGTGTCAAATTTGATCGACCTTCACCATCTTATGATAAAAAAGATTTTGTTCCTATTGAAGTAAAAGCTGGTTCTATGGTTGTCATCCATGGTGATCTTATCCACCAAAGGTATGTTGAAACTCTTCTCTCCAGAAGATGTGTATATCATGAAGTATAGAAAGAAATTTGCCTTTGGAAGTGTCTTCCTGATAATTTATCCTTCTATCTTTTCTATATGAATAACAGCTTTGAAAACCAGTCTCCAAAATCAAGGCATGCCTACAGCTTGCATGTGGTGGACACAGTGGGCTGCACATGGGCACCAGAAAATTGGTGAGTTTAGATCATGGGTAGAATTTGTTTATCACCATTTTTCCACCTTTAGGAGTTTAGTTCTCATTTCTTAGAAAGCCTTAGAAAATGAACTTTATGCTTAAATCAATATTACAAATCCCATTTATATCCTATAATCTGGTGATATTCATTGTCTATGTGTGATCTCTAATACACATTCTTCGCTTTGATAATCTCAACAAACCTTGTACTGATACTATCTTAAAATATGAATTTTACATTTGAGCTTAGAAAACCAGTGTAAAATGAGTTTTGCGTCCACTTATATATTATAACTTGTACATATCTCTTCTCTAATCGATCTGAGATTACAATAGAAAAGTTTATTAACTAAAAGATATTCTCTTATTTATTTGATCATATTAACAATTCAACACTTACTTTGCCTTGATTAAATCTTTAAGATTTTCACTGGTTCAAATTTTCCTGAGTTTTTGCGTTTTAAGTTTTTCTGTCTTCTACTTCTGGTGGAGTTCGTTGGCATTGCCTTAATTCTTGTGTTGCTGCTTGAAATTTTCTGGGTAAGTTTATTAATATGAATTTGTGTTAAGATGAGATATAACATCTTTGGACTTTTTTCTTGTGCCATTAGTGCTAAGTCTTCCTTGATTCCAATAATTAACACTTGAAACTGCAAAAGAAATGTTTGTTTTATGATAAAGTTGACTTACTAAGGACACTCACTACTGTACATAGTAATTTGGACTTTGCATTTTTTCATAATTCTGGGTGGATTTTTCTGAACACATACTCTTTTCTGTAAAATTTTGTTTCAGGATCAGACGAAAAATGGAGCCTGAACCACTCTTTGTAAGCTGACTTTCTGTCAAATTCTCTTGCAATATAAAGCATTGTAACAATGTCAACCTTCTTCTGGTTGCCACTCAACACACTACATTCAACCTCTTTCCTTTGCTTTGGGATATGAATAATAACAAAGTTATACCAATAGCTTTAACAAATATATTATTTCCCAGTAATATTTTTTTTTTTTATAATTTCAGTGTTTCTTTTATGTAGTTTAAATTATATACACTAAGGGTAATTTTATTTTATTTTTTACATGGACATCTAATAGGAATTCATCTTATAGCCATTAGTTGGAATTCAAGCCTGATAATTGTATTTCTTAATTTTTTATAATAACAAATACAATTTAAAGTTTAATATAACTATTATCACACCATAACACATATCCAAACAAAAGTATGAAGAGTAAAATTATAATAAAAAAAAATAGTTGTGCAAATGATCTATCTATTAATTATTATAATTATACAGTAAGACAGATAAAACTCAACCTTATTGTTAAAGGTTACAAATATATACTATTGAATAGATGTCATAAACAACTTAAACTTTTACCATGTGGTTACAGATTTTTTTTTTATTGTGATAAATATATACAAATTAAATTACTTTTTTTTCTTGTTTATTTTTTGATATTTCACTTATAATTACATTTGTTTTTTATTTTTGACAAGAGTATAAATGGTAAACAAATAAATGTAATCTTTGAAGATTTAAAGCAATAAACAAATAATGCTTTTTTCTTATAAATGTAATAAAAAGAAAAAAAGGTATGAGTATCTTAAAATATTGGTTAAAATAAAATTAAAATATTAATTAGCAAAATCATTTAGTAATTTTGACCGTTAAAATTTTTAGAGAAATTCTGGTTTTGATTTTTATTTTGGACCAAATTAAACTATTCCCTTTATATTCTTTTTAAAGATCAACTCCTTTCCATGGATTTGAACTCATAAATTTGTGATGTTCATTTATTTAAAGGCATATTTTGTAATCTATTATTTTAAAAATACATTAATTTAAGTTTTATATTTTTTATTCTAGGATTTCAGAGTATAATATGAAGCTTTAGATATTAAATGGATAAACCCGCCGTACTTATTTCATGTTTTATTTTATTGATTGGATCAGATTCATATTTAAATAATTAAGTCTATAAAGATTTTAGGTTAGGAAAAAATAAATATAAATCTATTCTACACTATGTGAGTCCAATATTGTATGAAAACCACCTTATTTTAAGCAGTTTAATTACTTTTTTTTTTTGCATAATTCTTTTTTGCAATTCTTTTCATAAATATTCTCTCTCTTCAACATTTTTTTATATTCTATTTGTGTTTAATGAAAATACTTAAAAAATTCATAAAAATAATATTTTATTAATATATAACTATATAGGGTTATCTCTAATAACGCCGTTAAACAACATTATTTACAAAATTTCCTTTAGTGAGATTAATTTTAAAAAGAATGGTTGTCAATAAATATTTTTTTTTACATTGTCCAAGAGAAATATTAAAGAAGCAAATATTTCAAATAAGCCAGGTTTATAGATCCACAAAAATTAAGTTAAATACATAAATAATCTTACTATCAATAATTTCTTGTTTAAATCTGCGTGATATTAAAAAATAAATAAAATTAAGATAACCTACTTATTTAATCATGTTGGAGCTATAATTCAGATAAGTGGATTTTTAGGGAGTTAGTTTCATGTTTTAATACCTAACGAATTAGAAAGCAAATTTTATAAAAATTCTGACGGTGCACTGTAACTAAGCAAATTTTATTATAAACTATCTATGATGGTTTTTAGTGCATTTTTTCTTTTATATTAGTAAGTTCACTAAATTTCAACCATTTAATTATTTTGTTTAATGAATGTCTATTGAATCACTAATAAAGACACTCTGTAGAACATTTTCTGTCGTCTTTACTACAATTAGGACAGACATCCTACACAATTGATCAATTTTTCTAATTGTATTATCACATAACTAAATATGTTATTAGGAAATTTCTTTCTTTAAACCATTTTTAAACTTAGTCATCAAGTGATACTTTTGATTGAACTTAACTCAATGTTAATTAAATATTAAGTTCATGAACTCAATCCAATCCATTAGTTATATAATATATTTTAAATTTATTATTTGTACATGTAAGCATGGGTTTTCAACCTATGTTCTTTCAAACTCTAGACTCTTACGTCATATTATTATAAAATTAACTTTCTCTCTAATTTCTGATTAAATAAAATAGAAAAAAGTTTATATTTTATTTTTAAGAAGTTATTCTTATAAACCAACAATTCTTCTAAATGTCAAGAAAAATAAATTTATAACTTATTTCAATCCAATGATAAAGATATTTCTATATCTTGTTATTTGTTTAAGATTTAATTTAATTTGTTCAAATGGATTATTTAATCAAAATACACTCATGTTACAAAATTTTGAAAGCATATATCAAAATGTATTATTACAAGGAAAAAACATACTTTTAAAATTGTGAAATAATTTATATTTTTCAGGTAACTAGATAGCTATTCATCATTTTAATTCAACCCACATTAATTTGCTTAGATTTGGTAGAAAAATGACAATTATCTACGTCAAATAATTTTAATTGGATTGAGTAACTGATTTTGATAAAATCCCATCAAATAGTTTATGAAAATTTCTTTATCTTAATCTTACTCACACTATTATGATTGTCACCAAGGGTTTTGTACATGATGATGATGGAGGAGCAAAACCAAATAAGAAAATTTCTTTATATTAATCTTATTCACATTATTATGATTGTCACGAAGGGTTTCGAACATGATGATGATGATGGAGGAGCAAAACTTAGCAATTATCAATTTCTAGAGATTTTCTTATGATGTATTATATGCATGCAAGCATGGACCATGTTTATGTGCTTCTTCATACTCTCATAAATAAAAGGTTTTACACATCTTCCTATTTACTTTATTGGATAAAATACAAATACACAAGTTTTGGGATTGAAAATATGGTGAAGTGATATTATTATTCAAAAGAAAAATTACATAGCAACTAGTGAGTTTTGTTTATCTTTATTTATCATATATCAATAAACTTGGAAATTGATGTTGAAATAGAAGCTTTGACTCATTATCAATCCCAAAAGCATTATTGACAAGTACAATGTGTTAGCAATACCAAAAATTGGTCAGTAAATGGTGTTTAACGACGAACTACAGAAAGGTAAAAATTCATTGGTAAAGTGGTTGTTGGTGAATTATATCGACGAACGTAGAAATTTGTCGGTTGTGGAAGTCATGATGCTTGTGATGGTGGTGGTTGTCACTATTGTCCTCTTCGTCGACGTCGTCCTCGTCTTAGTCCTTGTCGTCACTATTGTCCTCACCCTCATCATTATGAAAGTGGTAGTGGTGGTGGTTGTAGTTGCCGTTGTATTACCGATAGATATTGAGCGACAATAACAACCAACAATAAAATATGTGATTGAGTCTCCTTTTTCTTCCTCCTCTTCCTTTTCTTTTTTCTTTATTTCTTCATCTTCTTCCTCATATCCTCCTTGTCACTGTGCCACCAGTGCCACCTCCAAGTCATTCTTATCCTCCTATTTGTCTTCCTCTTTCCTCTTCTTCCACCTCCACCTAAGCGTCACCGATGATCATCGACGTCATCGATGAGCCTATGGGTCACCACAAACCCATTGTCGCATCACCACCAAGCCACTATGGTCACCACCTATTGCGTCCTCCTCCCCTTTTTCCTCCAACTCTTCATCCATCGGATTGAGTGGGAATTTGTTGCCCAAATTGCCATCAGATTTACCAACGAAATGATATCGTCAATAACTATGATAATAAGTTACCGATGAAAATATCAATCGATAATAAGAATTGTAATTTACTGATGAACGCTACCAACGACTTTCACCATCAATAATTGTGATGATAAGTCTCTAGTGCAAAGAAGGGTTTCCATACCAATTTTTTCGACATTGTACTCTGGTTCTACAACCGAGTGTAATCATGCAAAGTAAAAAAGGGGGCTTTTGGCTTCAGTTCCTAACTGAAACCTAAACTTCTATAATAGGCTTCGCTTGGTAAGACAGTTGAACCCTAAAACAATTCAAAAAATATTGAAAATAAAAAATAAAGGAATAGGCTTCAGTTCTGGAAGTCAACAAAAGCCCATTCTCTACATTTCAAAAATAATTCAAATTTATTTAAATCAAAAGCGGGGGAATAGGCTTTAGGTGTGGGAATAACCAAAGTTTATACAAACATATGCTTCAATTATTTGGGAAACTGATGCCTATTCTTTATCATTTCAAAAATAATTCAAATTTATTTAAAACCAAAAGCGAGGAATAAACATCAATTTTTGGAATGATTGAAGCTTATTCTACTTTCTATATGCTTCGGTTTGTGCTATAACTGAAGCCTATACAATTTTTTTAAAATATTGTTTTCTATTTATATAAGGAACCTGGACAGAAACAAAAGAAACCAAATACAACCAAACACAAACAATATACAACAATATATAGATAAATTTTTTGAATCAAAGTACTTTAGATATTGTACAAAGTATATGTTACATATAATTATTACAAAGTATACTAGATTAGACTATTATACAATTTTACTATGTAGTTGGCACAAGATTGCCTTACATACACTATTAAACCCTTGTGCATGGGTGTGGGATTGCTGAATGTTTGGACAAAATACAAATAATTTCAATTAGTACATAAAAAGACAAAAAATTGCAAAGTACATTGAATCAATTAAATTATTATCGGTTTCCTATGACTTGTAATACGAACACAAACAATGGTTGCTATCCATTGCATAACATAGTAACCACACTCAAAAGAGCCAATTTGTTTATTATACTACAAATATATCAACATAATTATAAATAATTGAGGAAAAAAATCAAATAATTATAATTGGACCAAAATAGCTAAACTTGAGGGACAACCATTGTAGCTTTTTAGTTGTAGCAGTTGATCTCCCTCCCAACATGCTACATGTCCAACATGTGCACTATGAAAAATGGGAATTAGTTAGGATACATTTATATAAGAAAGAAAATTCATTTACCTTCCCTAATTTGCAATTCACAAAGTTTAAACATTCAATGGGACACTCATACCAGTCTGTGAATGAGAATGTTATAGTTGACATTTTGTGTTTGATCTACAACCAAATATTTAATTGAGTCAAACTATAAAAATATCCTCTGACCCCTAACCCCAAAGAATATTTGTTCACAATTTCTTAATCGCTTTACAATGTGCTTTGGAAAGGATAAATAAAATAATGGAATAGATGAAATAACCAAATTAATAAGACATACACACCCAACAAAGGTGAGTGTTCTACCCTTTCATCTAGATAACTAATTTCTTACTTTACCCACTACCTCATCCCAAAACTGATTTTTCCTTGAATTCCCCCCAATAGGCACGCCAAGCTATTTGAGTGGGATCTTCATATAGCTAATTCAGAATCACTGAAAAGTTATCCATTTCCACCTTTAGTATCCTTATAACACCTATCTTGCTTTTAAGGTAACTAACCCTAAGTCTATAGACTAACTCAACACCTCAAGATGCTTTTATTACCATAATATTGTTAGTCTTAAGATGACATTGAAAAAGCGTATCATCTGCAAATTACAAGAAGTTAACCTCAATTTCATTGTCTCCAACTCTAACACATTCAAGTAAATGTTTAATAGTCGCTTGTCTCACTAACCTTGCTAATCCCTCCACTACTATTAGGAAAAGGAATGGTGCCATTGGATCTCCTTGTCTCAACCCTCTAGTTGGTTATCCCTCCACCACCTCTAGGTCATCCTCTTCCTCCACGTCCTTCACCTCCACCTTCTGCTCTAACTTTGGAAACCACTGCTACTGACGTCCTCCACCTACGTGTCATTGGTGATCATCAACGTCATCGATGAGGCACTACTACTTCACCACCAAGCCACCACTATCACCATCATTGCGTCATATCCTCCTCCTTTTCCTTCTTCTATTCGTATTCTTCTTTTCTTCTTTTCACCCACATCCCCTTAATTTACAAAAGAACTCCATCAGGTTGGGATAAAATTTGCCACCTGAATTGCCAACGAATTTTCCAATGGAATGATACTATCACTAATTGTGATGATAAGGTATCGACAAAAACATATGTCAATAATAAGAATTGTAATTTAGCGACGAACTATTGACTACTTTAGCCGTCAGTAATTGTGATGTTAAATTATGTACAAAAATTTCGCCAATAATATTAATTATAACTTTTTGACAAATTTTTTTCACAAATGTTATAAACAATTTTGGTTCCAACAAAAAGTATGCATCAATGAAATGTGATCTCTATCGAAAAATTTGTTAATAAATTTGAATTTCTCGACAAATTTATTGTTATAAGTAATATTTTATAATAATTAAGAAAATCATTATAATGTTTATCACAAAAATTATTAACTAAATCTGAAAATTTTAAATTTTGATGAATCATTAGTTTGCTATAGAAACAAGCAAACTATATTCACCATTTTTTAACCCAACTAACTTAAATTTTACATACTTGAAAAATTTATGCAACCATATTTCCAATCACATGCAATGTTGTCCAGTGAAAAATTTTAACTTTTTTTTTTTACATTTCGAATAGTACTTTGGATTGCATTTGTAAAAGATTTTTTTTTTGTATCTTTTAATTTTTTGTATTTTTTATATTTTACATTTCGAATAGTACTTTGTATTGTATTTATAAGAAAAAAAAAACACTTCATAGTGATCTGTTTACTTATTTTTTTTCTTATAAAAAAATGATCACTATAGAAGATATTAGTATTTGATGAAGCAAGTTGAAAGAAAGTTGGAAGAAGAAAAGAAAAAGTTTAGAGAATGAGAGTATTGAAAAGAGTTGAGTTGTAAGTGAAAATAGATGAAGAACTAATAAGAAACATTGTTGTTGATTCTGTAAGAGATTGTCGGGGAAGAAGCAGCTATGTTTTATGATTCAATAGTTAATGAGTTTCCAAAGATGAGACAATGTAGACACCAGGTTGAGTTTGAGGTTGGCTATATGATATGACTACTATTTACTGTTTTAAGGGTACAAAACTATTAGTATTTATTCTACACGTGAGACAAGCAGCCATGCCTTAATTATAGGATAAAGTTTTTGCTTTACATTCAATAACTCATTCATTGTCTCACTATACTATGCTCTACACGCAAACTTCCTTTTATGACACTCACTCATGCCAAAAGCAGGGTTGGTCATAATTTCATTTCAAACAACAACAATGCTTTAGTCTATATTTTTAAAATTTAATCCATCTTATCCATTTAACCTAAAATCGATTAATCAGTCCTATCATTTGACCTAGAGAACTCATTTTTAATGGGACTCATCGAAGAACCAATGAAAACAAAATTAATGCAAAGTATTTTTCATTGATTATTTCATGTTTTTTAAACATGGATCTACGTTTTGAAGTATTTGATTTTATTTATATATAAATTTTAGAAACATGTAAAATCATTTTTAGGATTTAGTGTTATTAAGGTTATGATATTATTCTAGAATTATTTTGAACATTATTTAATAAATATTAGTTTAATCACTGTTCAAGCATTGAAGTATTATTGAACTTAAAAAAAAAGGAATGGATGACTAGTGTATTAAGATTATACGGTCATAACAACACTCTAAGTGCCATGTATATGAACCTTGTAACATGTGTTTTGTCACACTTGAAGAACTTTTCATGAGCTGAAAACCTAACACTTAACATACTGTCTAGTAGACCTTGTTTTATACATATTAAATTTAATTAAGTCGTAATGATAAATATTTTTTATACCAAGTTAAAATTGAACTTAACAATTATTTTGTCTATGTTTAAATTGTTTTTATAACACAACTTCTTTATGATTAATCCTTTTATCCTTTTAGTACGAAGGATACACTCATACTTAATAATTAATTTGCTATATCTACATATATTAATTGAATTAACATTGTGAACATCAAAATCAACATATTCCTTATCAAGCTTTCTTAATCATAGAAATAAAGACACAACTTAAAGTCTCTGTATGAAGACGTTACAAGATCAAATATTGACATATATAAAAACAACGGTCAAGTCTCAATAACTTATATAAAGAGACCAAGTTGAAGATTGAGAACTAGACGTAACTAAAAGTTAAAGTAAATCAATATAAAATTTTATGTGTATTTGATCTGTGTTTGCTAAAGGAAGTGTAGAATTGCGAAAGAGTTAAGACTATATTCAGCTTATCCTTATAAAGTTAGTTATTCTATTATGTATCGAAGATAATGTATAAGTTTTTTGGAGTGTATAAAAAATGGTGGAGAAAGAAGATAAAAGAGGGGTATGTGATGTGATGAATAAAAAAATGAAAAAGAAAATATGAAAGAGAAAGCAAGTGTATCTTCATAAATTTTTTGACCTCACTAAATCCCAGAACAATGATCAGTTTTGTTACCTCTTTCTCTATAAAAATACCTTATTAAAGAATAATCAGCAAAAAAAGACGCCTATACATATATTTATCATGCAAATAAACAAATTATATGTTGGTAACTAAACATTGCCCGTGGATGTGTTTCCCTGGCAGTGTAAAGTTTTGTAAAAAAAAAAAGAAAAAGAAAAAATTTAGAAGCATTTTATTTCCCAAAAGAGGTGTTGCAGTGGAGATGAGATTGATTAAAAGATGAAAAGGGTAGAAATGATCATGTCAGGTTGCTAAAATTGTGGTCTGGATTTTTATTTGAAGTATCATCTAACTGTACTGGCAAGCCATAAAAAAATGCAACAGATTGATTTATTATGGAGTTGCTGCCAAGAAATCATGACTTTATTTTAGGCTTCTGCAGTTACGTGAAAGTAAAACATTTTGGCTGAAATTAAAGAAGCAGACCTGTTTTGTCCTCAATGTATTTGCCCTACTTCTCTTTGTATACTTATCATAAAGTGCTTCTTATTTCTCACACAACATGATTCTCTGACTCTCTGCTTCCCATTTGTTAACTTAGTGCAACAAATTCTAACGCAAAGATTCGTTTACATTCACAAAACGGCAAGTAGAAAACTAGACAACTTACACATCAATAATATATTATATCTTTAAAAAACTCCTATCACTTTTTAACTCAAAATTTTCTACTTCGTTTAGAACGAGTTTGAGAAAATGAGCAAAGAAAACATCACATCTTAGATGATCAGAAAATGCGTGGAGTTGCTTAATTGCTTAGCAGCATTTAGATAATTCTTTTTTTCCAATTGTGGGTGTTAAACTTGTGATCGTCTGTGTGCATATATACAGTGTCAACTGTGAGGTACAAGACAAAGCAAAGAAGTACTCATATACGAAACAACAGGTCTCCTTTGTGTACTTGTAGGTTGTGTGTCTCAAACGGAGAGGAGGAGAAAGGAAGAGTGAAAGGCACTAACCACTGTGAGGGAAATAAAAGTTTAACCATGTGGTGTAGGATGAAAGAGGAGACATGGGGAAGAAGCAACTTTAATAACACTGCATCATCATCACCATCATCATTATCATCATGCTGTGTCCTTTTTTCAGAAACACACACACCTTCACTCTCCAAATCTTAGAATTCTACTCTCTCACTCTCTCTCTCATGATTTGAATACATAACTTGCTTTCTGTATTATTACTATTGCATACTATCATACATATTGGTCAACTCTTTTGTTGGTTGCTGCTCCACCTAAAGCTTTTACTACAACGTTCCCTCTCCCTATAAATACCACTCTCCCTCATCACACCCTTAACATCTTTCTCACACACAAACCCTATTTTCAAACTGCAGAAAGCAATACTATCACAAAAACCTCTTAGTGTAGATTCTAAACCTCAACATGTCTGATTCTTATGCTAGTACCTTTCACTCTCCCACTCCAAACAACACCCATGCAACCCCCAAAATCACCTCATTATGCTCAATAGCTCAACCTTACTGTATTTGCACTCACTGTAACCACATCCTCTCCTTCAACCACCATGTTGGTAAGCCTAAGTCAAATACTATAAGGGCATGTTTGGATAACCATTCTAAGCATATTTTTCTGTGTTTTTGATTTGTACAACATTTGCAACAGTGCAGTGATTATCCATACATGCATGATTCATCAAATTCTCATACACATACATGCTCATATATAGTATAGCCTTCTTAATGTGGTTAATTAGAATTGACTTGGGTATGGGTAAGAAATTTGATTACAGTTGGGATAAGCATCTATTTTCCATGTGTCCTATGGTGCAGGTAATGCAGCAGAGGAAGGGACAAATAACACAGGGTCCCATGTTCAGTCCCAGCAAAGCACAAGGTGGAGTCCAACACCAGTTCAGTTACTGGTCCTTGAGGAATTGTATAGGCAAGGAACTAAAACACCATCAGCTGAACAGATTCAACAAATAGCTTCACAGTTGCGGCAGTTTGGGAAGATTGAAGGGAAGAACGTGTTCTACTGGTTCCAGAATCACAAGGCGAGAGAGAGACAGAAGAGGCGCCGCAGGGAGATGGAGGAAAACAATGCTGCTTCTTCTAGCGAAGGTGAGAACGAAAAAGTGGTAAGAAAAGTAGTACGTTGAGGGAAATTCAAAAAAAGCAATAAGATAGAGGAAGCAGGTACATATACAGCTAGATATTATCATGTTCTAATGCCACAACGTTTTTGTGGCCTTTGGGGCTATTCAAGGTTCTTTTAGTGGTCAAAAGATTCCTATATTATGCATCACTCTTGCACTGATGATTAAAACCATGAGAGAGAGAGAGAGAGTGTGTGTGTGTGTGGTTTCTTATGATTTTTTTAGGATGCAAGATTTGACGTTAAATTTTGGGGGTGTTTGGATTTTGGCCACAGGTTTGAAAGAGACAGGTTGTGGAGTTAAAGAGACAAAGAAGTGGGCATCCACTTCAAACTGCAGTCGACATGCAGAGGTCTGTAATTACTCTTGGCTTTGTTCACGGTACTACTACAACATTTTATTCAGCTTTGTTAAGCAAAGATACCCCATAGATTATAGGAGACCAATAATAGGGTCTAATTATTTGTTCACAAGGTAAAACAAAAGATAAAGCCAAAATGAAAAATTCACTCGGTATTCACACATAACAAAGAAATAAAAGAAAACAACAAGAGCTTTTGTAACTTGGAAAAAAGGAGAGCTTCAAAAGCTGCTTTTTTTAACTTTCTGTTGGGGCTGTTTTATGCTAGATCAGTTCAGACTTTCTTGGACTTGTGAATTGAATGTGAATTCTGAATTCTCTCCAACCCATTTTCCCACCCCTCTCTCTTGTTTTAATTTTAAATTGTTTTTACTGCCATCTTTTTACTATCCGTATTTTTCTCAGGAATCTGCTGCACCGGATACAGCAGAAAAGGGCTCTAATGGGTGGACTCAGTTTGAAGAGAGAGGCATACAAGTTTTGAGGAGAAACATATCAGAAAGAAGGTTGCAATTGCAAGATAACATGGAAATGCCTTGTTTCCCTCCCACTACTATGGCAGCTCTCGCAACCTCACACAGAACACTTAACACACAACTTTTAATCCCTCAAAGTTATAACAGAGAAAGTTTAAACTACTATGATGCAGAAAATGCAGATCCTCGAACCCTCGACCTATTTCCACACAAGAGTGATGACCAAGATGGCATTTGTCTTGCTGAGAGGAAATCCATGTTCTGTGCCAGTGCTTCTATGGACACTGATATCACCTCCACCCAGTTTTTTGAGTTTCTTCCTTTAAGAAACTGAATCTGATTTTTAGAATACATATGTTGTTTAACAAAAAACAATTGGCTTTAATGAATAATATATATACATGTCTATTAGTTTCTCTTTTCTGGTTTCGTTGGGACTCGCGAATCTTTGGTTTCGTTTCTCTCTAGTGAGTCAGTGATCATGCATGTACAAGTTATACATGTGCGCGTGCATATGAACCTATAATGTTTTTGTCTTGTTGACTCTCTTACTTTTCAGTTTTTGAGGCTCTGGTTTTTGGGAAAGGCGTGTTCATCATAAACTCCATGCCTTTTGTTTGAAAACTTAAGATAGAGCTACTCACACTCTCCTTTTACGTGGACAATGATTGATTCGTTAACAAGGATTGTTGTTTTTATTCAGAACCCCTATAGTAGAGTCTCTATCTCTCGTTATCTCTGTGTCCATGTTCACATTGGGACATACACAGTGACAGAGATCTAATTGATTAGAACACTTCATCTTCATCGTATATTATAACTGATTAAGACTGTTTTACTTAATTAGTTCTAAGTAGTTTGTTTTGATTAGTTGTTCTAGATCTGGTGTATACATTGTCGATATATATAGAAATGTATGTGATTCTTAGATGTGTATTCTTAAAAGTTTAGAAAAAACAAAAAAGACAGCTAAGTTTTTAAAGCAAGGAACAGCTATATACTGACAAGCTTAGTATACTAGGTAGTTATCTAGTGTGTTTAAATTCCTTAATTACAATTATTTCATATATAGAATTAACTGGAGATTTATATAAGTTCCTTGGTATATAAATATCATACAATTAACTAAGATTACCTAATACCATGGCCATCTTCGGAACCAAACCAAAATGTGTTAACTTGTTGTATATACTGATATCAGCTAGAAAATACGCGATACACATATATATATATATATATATATATATATATATATATATATTTTATGTTAGTTCGTGCTAAACTAAACTAAATAATGTATTATACAAATATTTGTTGTATCGACTAATTTTATGTTTTTATGAGTATATACATTAATATAAAGTCCAATTAGTATTATTAATTTTTTAAAATTTATCAAATAAAAGTTAAACCATAGAAGGTTAATTTTGTATTGAAAATTCTACGTCGACCAAGGAGAATGTGAGTTTTCAATATATAGTGAAGTACAAATCTTATCTTTCGAATTCATTTTGTAAAATTGAATTACGCTTAAAACTAAAATTCATTTCTTATTATGATTACTTCTTGAGTAGGAGCAAACTTTACCTTACAAGCTGATTTTGTATGATTAACTTAAACTTAAAATATATCTATACAAGACAATTTGATAATATATTCAATACTTACGTTTTAGATTTAAGATGTTTATTTCAAGATACTAATCATATAAATTCAATGCCATATTTTCTTAGATACACTTGCACACCAACGATCTTTGCTTTGAATGTTTGTAGAGCTTTACTAATACAATTTCAATAATTTTATGATGTTTTTTAAGATAAATATAAGAATGGATAAAAGGAAAGAAATCAAAATATAACATGCGGGTGAAGGGAATGCAGTTAGATCATGAAATAGTGAAGACAACTTGTTTCTAGATAGCCAAAGGAGCATGAAAATGGTTGGGTGAGGTTGTTTTAGCTCTTAGACTGGGGTATGTATAGTTTTGTTCAATTATGAAAAACATGTTTTTCTTTTGTATTACGAGAATATATGGCGATGAAGAAGTCTTGGACAAGTTTTGTTATTGTTGCTTGGTTTTTTGTCTGGAAGGTGTGAAGGATATATCGTAAGGATAGTATAGTTATTTTCATAGTTTTAGAACATAAAAATATATGGTGTTGAGCAATTTATCACATACTTCAACATACTACATTTACGAGTCTTTTTGTGACTTGAGAAATGGAAAATGAGATTTTGACAATTTTTTTTTGACAAACTTGACAATTTTTTTATAAATATAAGATTAAAGTAGATAAAATTTTTATTTTTTAATAAAAAAGAAGTAATAAAAATAATACTTTTTTACCTTATTTAATAGTTTGTCAAATTTTGTTAAAGAAAACTTTGTTAATATATCATTTATTTGAAATACTGAACATATATTAATTTCTGATATAAGACTTTTGATAACATTTAACACAAAAACAAAACTATCTAGTATGCACTTTGAAAATATAAGAAAGACCAAGGAGGGAAAATCTAGGAGTAAATTAATACTTCTTAATCTTTATAACTGACATCACTGCAAGCTGAAATTGTGTTGGACTATCTAAGTAGATTTTAATACTTTTTTAAAGAATTTCATTTGTTCTATTTTTTTTTCTCTTTTGGAAATCTATATATATATATATATAAAGAAGTTTTTCAAAGTTTTAGAATGAAGTACATTTCAGCAAAAACGTATAAGAACAAATTATTTAACATTATAACTGGAACTTTGTAAAATTACTATTTACACTTACAACAATAATGTATAGAAAGTTGGACTGTTAACTTATATAATTACTTTTAATATTATTATGTATATGTGAACTTTTAGATGATTTAATTTTTAAAATATGTTATCATATATATATGTGTAATATTTACTTATATTTTACTAACATGTTATGCATTCAAATGAATTCGCGTAATGCAATATCAATTATTTTTCAATTTAGACTTAATCTACTTTATGAAAATTTTAAATTAGTTACCATGTGGATAAGACTTGTGTTGATTTGTATGAGAGTTTTATTTTATTTTTTTATCCACAACAATAAAGAGTTTTGTACAAGTTTATTCAAAGTTGGAAACAGATAAAACAGTGCATTCACAATCAAACAAAGTATGAGAATTTTAATTTGAACATAAAGTATGTTAATTTCATAAATTTTACTTCACCTTGCCCCAATATATCTACTCCCCTTTACTAATCTAGTCTAACAAATAACTCTTTATATTTGATGAAATTTAATCTAAAAAAATAGCAGATCTTTACCCTTAAAATACTCTTTGTAGGATAGTTTTGACAACATGTGAGTATGCAGATTTATTTATTTTATGTAAGTAAAGTTGAAATGAGTTAAAAAAAGTTTGTGGCTTAAAAGTTATAACTCATAATGGCTTTTGGTGCCTAAACAAGAAGCTTCTTTCCGCGTGTAAGGGGTTTAAACCTTTTGCATTGGATTTGTTTGCATCTGTTATGAAACATTTGGTAAGGTGGAGATTATGAAATGTGGAATATTCCTTTTTTTTTTCTCATTGAAGTTAAAAAAGGTGCATTATGATATGAAGAGGTGATTTTAGAGTTGAGATTGAGAACAAGAAAAAAGTTTGAAAAAGAAATAATTGAGTGTTGTCCTTTTGTATGGGGGAAAATACCTTGCCCAAAGGATCTCATTGCGTAAAGGTATCAACATTCATTCATTTTGGGAGATATCTAGGTAGGCAATCAAGATCAAATTTAGTGAACATTCACTAGTGTAAAAAAGCATTTAATTTCATCTAATAGGTTTTAGTTTCAAGAAAAACCAAAGCCTTAAAAAGTGTAACCACATTTTTTAAAATTATTGGCAAACTATAAGCACCAATTCTAGGATAACCAAAACATATTGTTCATTATTACAACCCCTAAAGCAAAGTGAAATATGAAAAAACAAGTTAAGAAAATGAAAACTATTGAGAAAGTATCTTTATTGAAAATCACAAAAGATGAAAATATATTTCCCTTGAATAGGGATGACAACGGGTCGGGTCAGGTATAGATAATGCCTACCCGCAACTAGAGATGGCAAATAAAACCCGCTCTCGTGGGTATTACCCAAATTGGTCCCCGTTTTGACAACAAATTCCCACATTGACTGGGTATAGATATGGAATACGTAATCTCCGACTTTTTCAATTGGGTATAGGGATGGGGATGAGAATGAGGATGTATATATTTGTCTTTGTCTGTAACAAGAAATCCACCTGCAACCCGTCTGTGAAATACCAAAAGGAATGAAAAACACCTCCCTTGAAAACCACTAGAGATGAAATCATACTTCCCTTGAATAACCACAAGGGGTGTTCCTTGAAATAACCACAAGGAATGAAAAACATCTCTCTTGAAAACCACAAGAGATGAAACCACACCTCTCTTGAATAACCACAAGGGATGAAAACACCTTCCTTGAACTAACCATAAGGTATGATAAACACACCTGCCTTGAAAATCACAATAGATGAAAAACATTTTCTTAACAAACCTAAAGGTATGAACCAAGATTCAAAACACGTTTTGGCACATTTCAAAAGTTGGGTCAGCATAATCGATTATAACTTATAATAATTGATTATTCCATAATGTTTAAGGTTCAAAAAAGAATTTTCTTCTATGATAATCAATTATTGACATGAATAACAAATTATTCCAGATTGTCAGCTTTTTTAACAAGAATTTAAAGAGTTATTAAGGAGTTAATGATGCAGGTGCATTGCAGCTGTCTTCCACTCACAAGTTAAACTCTTTCTTATACTTATTTAATACAAAAATCATATTTCCAAGACTCCATCACAATTTTCTGTAAGACTTCAAGATGTTTTTTGCATTCCAAGTATTTTCCAGGACTTAATCTATTTCTTCATAATTTGTCATCATCAACAAAACATCATTTAATGTTGTATACCCATCTTCATCTTAAATCAACAATGTCACCCCTTTTCATGATGATAAAAAATTCTCAAAGTCTTTTTGTGATTTCCTCCACTTGGCGTTCTTTGACATTAAAAAAAATGTTAAGCATATAACAAGTTTAAACCACAATAATTTATTTTCTTCTTAAGTGTGAAACTTTTATTTATTTCTCCCCTAAGCTTTAAGAGGTTAACTCAGTTTAAATCACATTCTTCTAAATTGTCTCCCATTTTTTGTTCAAAATAAAAAAGAATAGCTAAGAATTAAAATCCCCCCTTTTTGTTATAAAACAAATATTCGTAGAATAGGTACTCCAACTATATATAAGGCTCCCCTTAAATCTAAGAGCGACTCTAAATATTAAAGAATACAAGAGTTTATTAAATAAGAGAAGGTTACATTTATGAAGCATTTTATGAGAAATTGAGCTTTAATGTCTAATTTTCATTTATGAAGCATCTAACTGTTGCTAGCGGTCTAAGTTTTCATAAAACTCACCTAAACAGTAAAAAAATTTAAAATATGTACACTTTGCAGTATATTTGGTCAGCTAGAAGGGAGGTACAATAATGAACCAATCATACCTCTATACATAGTTGATTCAATTGCTTACCAGATTCATCGTTATCTAAATAACATGAGGTGACCATAGGAGTTGTAACTTCCTTTGAGTTATCCGTTTTAAATTTCTTTTAAAACTTCATTGTAATATTTTTATTAATAGATGAATGTTCCATGATTTACTTGTTTGATTTGCAATCCTAAAAAGAAAGTTAGTTCTCCCATCCTAGACATTTCAAACTCCCCTTGCATTTGGCTAGCAAATTCTTAACAAAGAGCTTTGTTAGTTGAACAAAAAATATTGTCGTCAAAATATACTTGAACAATTAAGATATGTTTCTCAAACTATGTTAATGAAAAGAGTAGAATCAACTTTACCTCTTGTGAAGTCTTTGTCAATCAAGAAATTACTTAACCTTTCATACCATGATCTTCAGGCTTGTTTAAGACCATATAAGGTTTTCTTTAATCTATAAACATGATTAGGATATTCAAAATCTTCAATTCCAAAAGGTTGTCCTACATAAACTTCCTCTTCGATTTATCCATTTAAAAATGCACGTTTTACATCCATTTGGAAAAGTTAAAAATCCATGATAGAAACACAAGCAAGAAGTAAACATATAGTCTCTAACCTTGCAACCAGAGCATAAGTTTCTTCATAATCTACACCTTCTTCATGACTATATACTTTAGCAACAAGCCTTGCCTTATTTTTGGTAATATTTTCATTTCATCAAGTATATTTCTAAACACCCACTTTGTGCCAATGACTTGATATTTATCTTCTCTTTCAATTAAATCCTAAAACTCGTTTCTTTCAAATTGATTTAATTCCTCTTGCATGGCAACACAACATTTGTCATCTTGTAACGCTCCCTCCATGGTTCTTGGTTTAAGTTGGGACACAAAGCAACATTCATACAATAATTTTTTATGTTCCTTCTTGTAGTAACTCCTTTTGAGATATCTCCAACTTCTCATAAAACTTTCATCCTTAGGAGAATTTTCAGATACGTACATTTCTTCAAGAGCTTCTTTTACAAAATTTTCATCCATTTCAGGATTTTTCTTCATCATCTAAAGATGGTTTGTTTGACTCAAGATGGGTTTCCTTATGATCCAATATTTTATTAAAAACATGCATGAATTTTTCTATATGCAATGTTCTTCTATTATAAACTTTGTATGCTTTTCTAGATAACGAGTAACCAAAAATAAAGCTTCATTTGCTTTATAATCAAATTTGTTAAGATTTTGTTTTCCATTATTCAAAACAAAGCATTTGCTTGCAAATATTCTTAAATGAGAAATGTTTGGTTTTCTTCCTTTGAAAAGTTTATAAGTAATGACTTTTGAAATAGGTGTTCTTAGCATTCTATTTCAAACATAAGAAGTAGTACTAACTACAACAACCCAAAAATATTTAGGTTCATCACTCTCATTTAACATGGTTCTTATGAACTCTTCAAGTGATCTATTTTTTCTTTCAACAATCTAATTTTTTTAGGAGTTCTAGGAGCTGAGAAATTATAAGAGATCTCATTTTGTTTACAAAGAATTTCAGAAGATTGATTTTGAAATTCTCTTCCATGATCACTTCTTAGCACTTATTTTCAAATTCTTTTCATTTTGATTTAATTTGGAAAATTTCTTAAATGCTTTAAAAGCTTCATATTTAAAGGTTAGAAAGAAAGTTCAACTATACTTAGAGTAATCATCAACAATCATAAGAGCATAGTAATTTCCTCCTAAACTTTTTGTCTTTGAGGGACCAACTAAATCCTTGTGTAGAAGCTCCAAAGGTTTTGAAGTTGAAATAACATTCTTAGATTTAAAAGAAGATTTCACTTGTTTCCTCTTTTTACAAGCACAACAATTTTGTCTTTCTGAAATTTTAGTTTTGGTTGTCAAACAACTAAATCTTTTGACATGGCTTTCTTTAAATGTTCCATATGAATATGAATAACTCTTGTATGCCACAACCATGGATCTTAAGAATGTAATAATATAGGATGATGCATGATCAATGTCAATGAGATAGATAATGTTGTGTTTCTTACCAATAAGGGCAACTTCATTTGAGTCCTTAAGATGAATGGCGTAGCAATAAATTTCAAATGTTACTTTGAAACCTTTGTCACAAAGTTGACTAATGCTCAACAAATTGTTCTTTAATCCTACTGGAAACAAATACTGAATTTTTAATGTTTCAACCCACCAATATCTCCACTTCCAAGAATTTTTTCTTTGTTATTGTCTCCATAAGAAACGTAGCCTTGGTGCTTATTTTTGAAACTTTTAAATTTTCTTTTGTCTCTAAGTCTTATGTGCTAAGCATCTACTGTCAAGATACCATAAAGACTTTCTAAATTTTGAGACATCTTACAAAATAAGTGAAAAGTAACCTAGGTCCCCAAAAACTTGTTTTGATCCTTTGGGGTTAGAAACAAATTACTTATCTTTAAGAATTCGGGCATACTTCTTATTTGGAATGCCAAAATGTTTGATCCTACACTTATTTGAAGAGTTTTCCTTTTTCATGCAGTAAAAACATGTTAGAATTTTTGGTATAGAAGTGGATTTATCTTTTATAAAACTTGTAATTATAGTTTCAAAAAACTTGTCCATTTTTGTTAAAAGGCTTTTGTCTTGAATTTTTTTAGAGTATTATTTTGATATAGAGAAAACTTTTAAAGAGACCTTTCAATATTTTTTTTTAAATATTGCAATTTTCACACTCATCAATTATTGTTTCTCCTTTATGAGAGCTAGAAAATTTTCTTCTCAACATATCTTCCTTTAGTGGAGATTATTCAAGTTTTTGTTCAAGAATTTTATATTCAATTTTCTGTTTATTATGCAAGGTTGACCGTTTTCCATATTCAGTATAAAGTAGTTGAAAAGTAGTAGTATGCAGTTCATAATATTCATTTGGGTCACTAAAATTACTAACCTTGCTACTCATGGATTCATTGTTTTCCATTAAGCAAATGTTTGCTTCTTCATCAGAATCACTTGAGCTAAAAGAAAAGTTTGAGTCATTCTATTCCTAAGCTATGTAGGCCTTCTTTTTCTTTTCTTCATTTTTTGTTGGATTTGGGTACTCAACTTTAACATGACTTGTTTCACCACATCCATAACATTTCTAATTTGAGATGGAGTTTGGGTTTTTGTTTTCTATACCTTTTGTGATGTCCTTTGCTTTTGTTCTTCATGAAGTTTGCGAATTTCTTCATCATGAAGTTCATATTTTCATAGTCCGAGCCATCTTTCTCATGACTTTTACCTTTTAAAATTTCATATTTAAAGGCTACATATTTATTTTTCCTCTCTTTTTCTTTCTCATCGAGCCTTCCTAACTATAACTCATGTTCTCATAACTTCTCAAATAGAGCAACCATAAACAAATTGGTAAGATTTTGTGACTCCATTATGGCAATGCCCTTTGGTTTCCAAGTCTTGTTCAAGGAATTCAAAATTTTTATATTTAATTCATCAATATCAAACTTTTTACCTAGACCCGCAAGATGATTGACTATATGAGTGAATCTCTTTTGCAATTCATAGATATTTTCTCCTTAAAGCATTTGGAAAATCGCATACTCTTGTATTAGAGTATTTTTTCTAGCTCTTTTTACATCATTTGTGCCTTCATGAGCAACTTCAATTACATCCCGAAGTTCTCTGGCACTTTTGCGGACAAATATCCTATAAAACTCGTCAAGGGTTAAAGTAGGGGAATAATATTTATAGCTCTTACATCATGTTGAGCTTTGCGATGAATTGGTTTGTGTTAAAGTCATGACTTTTAAAACTTTTCAACTATTCAAAATTTGCTTTTAGAAAATTGTAAGTTTGTATTGAGTTATAATCACAAATATTAGAGTATTAATCCTTTGGAAAGTATATAAAAATTTAATCTTTCTCAATAGTATAGGAATAAAGATAATACTAAATAGAGAAAGTCATACACATAAATTTTATACTGGTTCAGATTAAATCATATCCTACATCCAGTTGCAATCACATCAAAGATAGTGATTACAAATTACTATCTTAAACTAATTATACAACCACTAAAACAAAATAAAAAGACACCTCCTTTTCCAAAACCTGCAAAGGATGATATAACATCTTTATCAAAAACCACAAGAGATGAAAATACACCTCTCATGAATAACCACAAGGGATGAAAACACTTTCCTTCAAATACCACAAGGAATGAAAAAAACCTCTCTTGAAAACCACAAGAGATGAGTCCACACCTCTCTTGATGGAAAACCACTCCACACGAACTTGAAACAGTTCCATGGAATTGCAATGGTTTGTGGAAGCGAAGTTTAGATGCATTTGGTAAGTAGGTTGAAGTGTGTTTCTTGAGAGAGGTTCGGTCAACTCTGAAGGAAAAGGTCTAGGAAAGAAATTCTAGAAGAAAGACTATCATAGTGATCTTAGAAAAGAGCTACGATTTTGGCAGAGTTTAACTATATCAAATGCAAGTTAATTTTACAAGGTTGAACACTCTTATTTATAGGCTTAGGAGCTGACTAAAGTTTGAACAAAAAGAGAGCGAGAAATTCAAAAATTCAAATATGAAAAAGGCTCTAAAATAACATGTTTTAATCATGTCTATCTAGTTGGCTAACTCATGCTTTTTCACATAGTCACATGTGCAAAATTCAAGCTAAAACTTCTCTAAGCATGTTTTCTAGGGTTCCTTGAGGCCCAAGCTAGCCCAAATAAAACCCTAGTTTTCTCACTATGACCTAGTCACTTAAGAAATTTGTTTTCAAAGCCAAACATCTACCATTCTCAACGAGATTTCTATTAATTAATCGATTATTTTTCAATATAATCGATTAATCCATAAACTGCCTATGTTAAATGACCAAACATACAAGACCAAAATTTATTCTATGCTATGGAGCCAAAATACAATGCCCAAACAAAAGGTACTCTACTTGGCCTAAACACAAGGCCTGAAAAAACATATCTACAATCTTACAAAATAGAGAAATAAGATTGGGCCTTTCCATTGGCCCATGTTGCAGCTCTTTGGATGGGTTTCCATCATCTTTTGAATAATCACAAGGGATAAAAACACCTTCCTTAAAATAAACACAAGGAATGAAAAACACACCTCCCTTGAAAATCACAATAGATGAATAAGACTTCCCTTATCAAACCTAAAGGATGAACTAAGCTTCAAATCCTAGTAATAGCAACAACACCTTATCACTCACGAACACTATTGGTGAAATTTAAAAGCCACTCTTTCAAAACTAGGTTAACCAAATCTTATCACAAAGCTAATTTTTGCAATCTAACTTCTGTCTTATGAAAACATAGAGCTATGCTTGATTTATTGAAGAAAAAGGCTTTTTGTCACATTTTAAAAATTGGGTCAGCATAGTCAATTATAATTTACCATAATGGATTATTCGAGAATGTTTAAGGTTCATAAAACATTTTACTTCTATGATAACCCATTATTGCCAAGGATAATTTATTATTTACGATTGTTAGTTTTTTTCACGAGAATTTCAAGAGTCATGAAGGAGTTGATAATGTAGGTGGTTGTAGTTGTCTTCCACTCATCATTAAACTCTTTCTTACACTTATTTAATACAAAAATCATATTTTTAACACAATTTTTACAAGATATTAAGATGTTTTTTACAATCCAAGTATTCTTTAGGACTTAATTTCTTTCTTCATAATTCATTAGCATCAAAACATTCATTTCGTGTGATTTAATGTTGGATACCCATCGTCATCTTAAATCAACATTCATGGTCTGTTTTACAAGTGGTTTATATTGTTTCTGGTCCACGACAACCAGGGAATGACATAAATGTCTACCTTAGTCCATTGATTGATGATCTGAAGTTGTTGTGAGAATATGGGGTCATAGTGTTTGATGGGTTTGCTAATAAATCTTTCTAGATGTATTCAATGTTACTTTGTACTATAGTGTGAAGGTCACAGAGCATGTTCGGTTTCTAAAGAAAACACATCATATGAGTAGTTAAAACATGGGAGGAAAACAATCTATCTTCGACATTGTAGATTTCTAAATCAAGTTCTCCTATATCATAGATTGAAAAAGAAAACCTTGTGATGGACACCAAAAACATGACATTTTTCAATTCTATTAACTGGTTTGTTCATATTAGGTGAAAGATGCTAATGCAATTTTTGGGAGAAAAAAGCAAAGAAAAACAATTGTGGCTAACATATGGAATAAGAGGTCAATATATTTTGATATTTCGTATTGGTGCAAGTTAGATGTGAGACATATATATGTAATGCATGTTGAAAAGAATGTGCGTGATAGCTTAATTGAAATACTTCTAATATAAAAGGGAAGATGAAGGATGGCACAAATGCTTGTTTGTATATGATTGAGATGAATATACAAGAGGAATTAACATCAAAAGAAGTTGGTAAGCGAACATATTTACTTGTAGCATATTACACTTTGTCAAAAAAGGTGAGAACAAGTTTCTGTTAATGTCTTAAAGGAATTAAGGTACCACAATGATACTATTCTAATGTTAATAGTCTTGTATCTATGCAAGATCTTAAACTAATTTGCTTAAATATATATAGCATCCAATTCCACTTATCACTCTCCTAATGTTGAGTCCCACTGTTGTTGCACCATCGTTTGCTCATGCATATAATGCGACAATAGCAAAAGAGAAACACATACAAACAACAAAAAATGGGTAACCTAGTGATATTTTAAGACAATCAAATCTATAAATTGATAAACTATTTAATTTCTAACAACTCAAGTTAATCATGCACCTATAATTCCATTCAAGTACATTATTATAGACTCTAAACATACCTACTTTGTACTCAATTTCGAAATACTTATGCATTGAGTTACCTAGGAAGTGGAGTACCTAATCTTGAAGGAGACTTCTCTTTGGTGAAATCAACAAGCAGAAGTGCAAGAGAGTAAGCACTTGAGAAGAAAAAAAGAAGAATCAATAAGGATTCAACCTCATGATTCTATAATTTTGTCCCACATGATACACACATAAACAAAATCAAGCTAAGGAACAATGTTGCAGAACATGAATTCAAAAAAGTAGTTACTAAAATAATAAAATTGAAAAATAGTTGCTTATAATGAATAATTATTTAAATTTAAAAAGTAATAATTAAGAAGGTAAAATTGGAAAAGAAAAGAAGACACCAAAGAGGTGTATCTCTTTATATATAATTATAGATTATAGATAAAAAAAAAAGTAGTTACTAAAATGATAAAACTGAAAAATAATTTTTTCATTGTAAATAATTATTTAAGTTTAAAAAGTAGTAATAAAGAGGATAAAATTGGCAAAATAAGAGAGGACACCTTGTTATTGTATTTTTTATATTAAAACTTAAATCACAGTGAATTAATTATATTGAAATAACACTATTAATTATAAGATATTAATGATAACAAGTTAAAATTAAATTATTGAAAAACTCTTTTTATTATTCTCGAATGAAAATGAGAAATTAGGTTAAAATAAAATTTAAAAAGAAATATTTATTGATGGGAATAAAAATAAGAAAGAAATGTGATTTTGTTTTTACTTATTTGGACGAGTAATAGAGGTATAATAATAAGAAAGAGAGTTGTTATGGTAAATAATAATAATTTTAATAAAATTATGAATTTCTTATAATAGTTGAAAATTTAATTTACATTTTCTGATAAAAGATTTACTTAATGCCACCACTTTTCTCTTCCTTTCCTCCCTTTCCAAACTTAGTTTTTTAGAATATTTGATAAACTTGAACTTAGTTTGATTTTAGTCTATTTCACTTGAACTTCACTCGATCCAATAATAACTGATTTATAACTTGTTTGTCCCGTTAATAAAATGAGAACTAGATATTTTTGTGTACTTTTTGTAGTTTCAAAGAAAAATATATGAACTAGGTTTTTAAAATTCAAACTAATTTGACTTTAACCTAATTTAATCTAAATTTTAGATATTTGAAATGAGAGGTATTATAATATTCTAAATTTTAAGTTATTATATTATTCAATGATATATAGAAGTAATGATTAACATGGTTAGGTGACTTGATATAATTTAAAAATCTCGAATGATCATAGAAAAAAAAGGATATTTTTCTCCCAATGTAGTCCATGTCATACCTAAAATGACATCATTAAAATTTAAACTATGAACTATTTGATTAAGGAATATAAGTCCTCATATTACTTGTGTCATTTAATATTGATATAGCACTTTTTATACTTTTCTATAAGCCTGTTCTTTTTAATTATTATTTTTATTTATAGCACTTTATTATTTAGGTTTAGGACAAAAACTGTAGCATTAACTATATTAGTCAACTTTTTTACAATATCTAACTTAGTTGACCTTGACTAAAAGCAATTCCTTAAATTATATGAGTACATATATAATGTAACTCATCTAAGTAAAAAGATAATGATAATTGTGAAATTATAGCTAAATCGAAAATTAAGGTAATGTTGGGGATCAAGTAGGGATTATGTAGAAAAAAGCTCATTAAAATAATATTAATAAATTTGTTAATATACATTTGTTATTTCACTCATATATAAATTAACTTTAAATTTTATATACAGGTTTTCTTTCCATTAATACTTATATACATTAGAGGAGACATGTCATTATACGTCTTAAAAACAAACAGAAGTCTTAAAGATATATCTAATTCTTATTAAAAAAAATTAATCAATTTAAGTTACATTTGGTTATTGAATTTAGGGTATCACTAGACATAGAAAAAGGGGTTAACTCAATTTGCCAATTTACCAAAAGTTGGTGAATTTTCAACTTATCAACACATTGTCCGTCTAGTTTTTCAAAATAGTATCGGTTAACTTTTTTTTTTTTAAATTAAAAATCAAAATAAAAGGTTTAAAATATTATTTTTTAAATACCATATTATTTTAAAGATATAAATATATACACTGATATTGTAATTCAAATTATTAACGTTTACAATTTAAATTTAAATTATTAATTATAATAGAATGATTTAATATATAAGTATAATAATTAATTTAATTTGTCTAATATTAATCAATTAATTAAAATTTTATTCATGTGATGCACCAGATGTTAAAAGGGTAATAATATTTTGACTATTTTTCTTATCAATTTTTAACTTACTATTTCGGTTACTATTTAATCATTTATTTTGATTTTTTTGAGTTGTGACATGATAATTTAAAAATATTAGATTCATGGATAAAAAAATAGATTAAAATATTATTATTTATGATAAAAATAAAAGCAGCATCAGCATATAGGTGTGTTATATAGTTTTAATAGCTTTTGTTTAGTGGTTGGATAAATGAATGGGCGAATTACGAAAGATAAAATAAAGTAGAGAATGCAAGAAGAGGTTAGAAAATTTCTTGAAACTCACTCCACCTTCACTCACTATAAATAAAGTTAACCCTTTTAACCTCCATAGTTGTTACAAATTTCTGAGCAACAAATGTCTGAACTGTTGTCGACCAAATATGTGTTATAAAATTGAATAGAATGATAATAGTGCCTTTTCCTATTTTGCACTCTTAATTTTCACGGCTCAAACTGTTGCGCAGTACACAATAAATAAATGTGCAAATAAGTGTTTACCAACTGGACAATGGCCCAACTCTGCTTTTCATTTTGTCTTCTTTTCAACTTTGTTAGTTAAATTTTCCAATCATTACTCCAAAATAATAAATAAAGGATCACTCTTTTCAAATGCAAAATACACTTTGTCGTTTCGAAACAGCGACATGTGAGCCAACAATTCACGAATCAGTTTTTGCTGTAATTTTTTTATTTCTTTTTCTATATCAATCTGCCAAGTCCACATCCACGTTCTTTTCATACACTCTTTCCAACATGTTTTCTCATACATTTTCATAATTTTTTTTCATGCCAAAAGCAAAAACACTTAACACAGTGGTGATATACGAAGCACACATAGTGAACAGTAAAAAAGGCATGAAATGTTGAAGATTAAGTAAAGGAATGTATAATGGTTATAGACAGTGTGGTGTGTACTATTTACTGCATGTTTTAACAGTTGCAGTTAGAGGGTGAGATGCAGTATTATTATTTTTGTTACAAAAAGAAGTGTTATGAGACAGATGATGGGTCACAAATGTGAAATGGATGTTAGTGAGTGATGTGAAATGGTGTTGTTGGGTGTGAGAAGAAGAGACAGAGAGACAAGAGAGTCTAAGGACACTGCCACCAGCATAGTAACTTTGCATGCATACCATACCAAACTCCATTAATTCATTTTCTTTTCAGGGTTTTCTCTTCCCAACCTTTGCTTAATTTATTACCTCTCTCTTTCTTTCTACAGTTTTCTCTCTGTCCTTTTCCTCCTTCACTTTCTCTCTCTCTCACTCACACACACTCACACACATTGCAGCAGTGATGACAATCCTGCAACTTCTAGTTTTGCATAATCGTAGACAAACCCTTCTTGCGTTTCCCTCTTCAATTATCACTGCCTCATTGCCACATAAATGCAACCCTTTTCTTTTTCTTTTTTTTTTCTTCTCTCTTTCAATTCCTCCTTCACCTTGTGTACCTTTCTGTTCAGGGGTGAGTCATGATCTTTCACTTCTGCTCTTGCTGGGTCAACGTCACCTCACTCTTTCTTTCTTTCTCTTTCTCACTTCTTAAATCTATCTGCATGTTACCAAAGTTCTTCACACTCTTAATCTCACTACATATATATACATCATACTTCAACTCCTCCATTAGCTATAGTTAACGTCATTAATCTTTATCATTCCCCATTGATTAACAAAAAACTTATGACAGTAAAACAAAAACAACTGATAATCGAAAAGGGTGGATATGTGGTTGGTAATTTATGTACTGTTATTATGGCTTTACGTAATAATTATCACTTATTATTTTATATACGGAAACTACTAAATTTTGACAACTTTCTATTATAACATGAGGTGTTATCTTTTAAGTGGTTTTAAAATAATAAAAAAGAGAAAATGAAAAAATAAAAATCAATTAACAAATGACACCTAAAATTATAAGAGAAAGTTGTTAAAATTTAATAGTCAAAAAATTATTTTCATTTATATATTTGTTAGATACAACTTAACTTTTAGAGACCCTTTGAAAGGTAAATAAAGATGTATTTTTATAATATTTATTAGGTTTACAATCACCTCTGGTTACTATAATTTACAATTTTGAGTTCTATTACAAATTTTAAACTGTAAATCTAATTTTTCAGTTTTTTCAAAATTAAGTCATTTTAGGTTAACATTAATATAAAACTTGTTAATATTATGTAAAATGCAATCAGCATTATTATTATTTATTGATATGAAGCATTTTCTATTAGTAGTTAAATAAATTTTAAATTGTGTAATTTTGAAAACTATAAAACTGCAATAAAAATTTTGTAGTGACCAAAATTACAAATTCAGTGAAATATAATCAATAAATTGAATTTAAATTATATTTTAATAAGATGTTATTACCAGAGTATTTGTATTTTCAATTTCTAAAAAGTAAAGGGTCAGTTGAATGGATTGAGAGTCTATTTGAATATTTTATTATGCGTTTCTATTTTTCAATTCTTAATAAATGCATAACACTGAAAATTCATTATCAGGATGAGTACTAAATATTTTATTTAGTTATATAGAAAACATGTATCAACTATAAAAAAAATTATTTCATTTTAAAATTGTTAATTAATTGCATATTTTTTACATATAAGAGATTCTTAAAGAATTTTATTGTAAAAGTTATTTTTTAAAAATATATATAATGATTTTAGATTTAAAACTTAATTTGAAAAATAAATAATTTTAAAAATCATATCAAACTAGTTTATATATATCCAAACTATAATGTTTTGAAAATAAAAGGACCCAGAAAATAGTTTACTAGTATCGATGATTTTTAAATACGACATTCGAATTATTTTAATAATAAAATGTCAATTATAAATAGAATTCAGTTTCATTTTATAAAAATCACAATTTTAATGAAAATTTTTCTAAAGGTTTTTGTATTTTCTTTAATTCTAACATTCTCTTTCATCTTTTGATGATTAGAGACCATTTCATCTTTTGATGATCAAAGATCATAGAAGTGATTCTAACAAAGAATTCTACAAATCCATCCGATCAGAGTTAAGAATAGAGTAAGTTCATTTTTTGTTCTTTTTTTAGGTCGATAATCATTTTAAGTGCATGCGACTTATGGTTCAATGTAAGTGACTCAAAATAACTCGAAATGAAGCTTTGTTTGTCTATGATCATAAGAATATGTTTAGATTTCTAATTAGAATTTGAATTGTATAATTAGATCATCTTGTGAGAAATAGAGCTCTAAGGAGAAACTTTTAGTAAGAGGATTTTCTACCTCAAGTAAGAGAAGGTAGTAATAGTTATTGCTTGTTGTACTTGTTGAATTGTATGTTTATACTAGATGGAATTGCATGATGATTGATGGCCTTCCTCCAAGCTTGCTTACATCCATGGTGGAAGATGATGAAGAGTGGCGCGAAAGCAATGAGAAAAACCTACAGGTTGAGGAAGAGTGTTGTATGAGACAACAAGATTGTTGCAGATGGAGTGAAGTTGAGTTTCCATGTGGGTGAGGAACATGGTTGCCTTGTTAAAGGGTTTTGAAAGATCTGATTTGTACTTCACCAATAAATTGCAGAATGTTCCCTTCAATATGCAGCAACAAACATAACAAAGTTGAAGAAACATAGTTAGGGTTTGTGATTTACTTCTTGAGTATTTCAAGAAGAAACTATTCATATATATTTAAAATAATTTGGACTAAATTGAATAAAAAAGATATATGTGAGAACTAAATTGAAACAAAGATATATATATATATATATATATATATATATATATATATATATATATATATATATATATATATGGGGATAAAATTGAAATCAAGACAATGACACTTGACAATGACACTAACACTGACACGTGGAAGTACCTTGTCATATGGCACTGACAATGTCACGTGTCACATTAGAGACCTAACATGTGTCACTTTTTTTTTTCAAAAAAAACATTTAAAAATTAATTAAAAAATTACAAAAAAGAAAAAAAATCAAATAAACCACTGATTGACACGTGGCACACCGTTAATGTTATTAATCTTTTTTTTTTGTTGAAAATGACATAATTGAAACATTTTTTCAAAAATTGAGACATAATTGATACGTTTTTAAAAGTGGTGACTAAACTGATATATCTAGATGAAAGTGGGTATCATCCGACTAATTTAAGTCAAGAAAGAAGGAAGAGAAAGATAATAAAGAAAAAAAATGTTGCAAAATTTCAGCAAAAAGGAAGACTCTTTTATAACAAACTCTACTAGCGTTTTGAAAAAGTAATCCTTATAGGGAGGTTACAAAACTTTTAACTCTTCTTCTCATCATAATTCTAACTTTTCACTGGAAAAAATTAGGCTTAAATATATATTTGGTCCCTATTTTTGTCAAAATTATTCAATTTGGTCCCTATTTTCGTTGTTTGGTTAATTTGGTCCTCATTTTTGTAAATTGCATTCAATCGAGTCCTTTTGGCAAACAATGTTAAAATTGTTAACGGCACAGTGACAACGTGTAACTGTTTGGGTTACGTGTCAAATTTTTGACAGTGACGTTGGCACACGTTGGCACAATGTTTCATTAGTTATATTTTAGAAAAATAAAATAAAATGAATTACGTGAAAGATAAAACAATGGTTAAGTGAAAAAAATTAAAAGGTGGAATTGAAGGTTTACTGCAGTGAGAATTTTCCTTGTGTGAAAAATTGAAATTGGGCATTTGAGTGGTCGAGAGATAGGGAAAAAATAGGGTTGGTGAGAAACATTTTATTATGTTGGCCAACGTCACTGCAAAAATTTGACATGTAACCCAAACAGTTCCACGTTGTCACTGTGTCATTAACAATTTTAACATTGGTTGACAAAAGGACTCGATTGAATGCAATTTTACAAAAATGAGGACCAAATTGACCAAACAACGAAAATAGAGACCAAATTGAATAATTTTGACAAAAATAGGGACTAAATGTATATTTAAGCCAACAAATTACTAAATTGTCTTCTTTAGTTATATTGTCTAAGGAGGACAATATTATCTTTCTCTTCCTTCTTTCTTGACTTAAATTAGTCGGATGATACCCACTTTCATCTAGATATATCAGTTTAGTCACCATCGACGAGCAATGACAAAAAAATTTGAAGAAAAAAGAAGATAAAAAAAAACTGAAAAATAAATAAAAATATTTTTAATAATTTGTCTTTTAGTTTTTCATTTGAGTGTATGGACCTTTAGTGACATTCTCTATTCTTTTACTTTTGTTATATACCAGAATATTCTCCTCTCTGCGTGTAAATACAATATCTACTTTAGAATTGTTTAATGTGGTTATCATGTTGGCATTTGATTTGAAAAGATTTTCAAACACATTGATAATAATATAATTGCTTCGTACATGATCCAAATCTTAATTTAGATCAACTTTATAGGTTTGAGTTCTTAAAAAACCTTACACGTGTATGTTTGTATATGAATGTAATAAACTCAAATTCAAAAGCAAATTTCTTTAAAAAGGAAGATATAATGACATCATAGATAAAACTTGCTTAAGAATCCGAAAGTGAACTTGTAACTAGAATAATTTTTTTATATTTTTGCATAATTTTTTGTTTTGAGCCATTTTTAGACCAATGCAATTCACATGTAAATGAAAATTTTCAAACTTCTGAGTTTCTAAAAGAAACTTAAATTATTTCTTTCCCAAAAAATTCCTTGGAGAAAATATAGAAGAAAAATAATGATATTTTGAACTCAAAAACAAAAAAAGAAATGCGTAATAACAATTCAAATTCTTATTCGTAAACAAGGTAAGTTTGAACACATACCAAGGATCTTATTTATAGATGTTCAATCCATTAACACTTAATGAGAAAAAAAAAATATGAGAATAATGAAATTGGGACATCACACATATGAGCCCCAAAACTAGTGGCCCAAATTAGCCTAAGTTCATATTGAGGCTCAATTAAAGTTCAAAACTATATTACATATGTCTCTATAAAGTTAATCATTTTTTAAATCAATTCAATCATTTTTTAAATTGAAACCATTGAGTCAAACTAGAGAAAATTGTGTCTCTGTTTGCAACATCATATACATTTTCAACTGGACTAACTTTGCATTACAAACACACTTATTTCAAATCAAACTGTTGAAATATTAACATATCCATGTATCTCAAATGATAGCCTGAAAATTTCAATTTTTTTTATACAATGATTATTGTATATTAAATATAAAAGATAACAAAAGAAATTATAAAATTTATAAACTCACTGCAAACTCTTTTACAAATATCAGCCCTATCTATTCCGCCAATGTTTCAAAGGACTTAACTTATATAATTTCGCCTTATGATAAAAAAGTCAAAATTTGTCTAATTTTTACAAATGTTACAACCTTAAGTGGATCACAATTCAACATAATTAATTTTTCGATCATTTATTTCTCAACCTAACAAAAGTACTGTAATACAAAGACCATAAACAAGTAACAAAAAACAACTACTAGACAAATGATAATGTTAAAAGATAACTCTTATTCTTCACCCCAAGTACAAAACATAAACATGCCAACATTAAATTATTTATCAAAAAAAATTATTTATGTAGAACAACATCTAATTAAATCACTAGTGACATAAGTAATATCTATATGACCACCACGTTAACTCTCAAATACTCTTAACTAAAAATTTATATAATTCTTTAATAAGTATGAACTAATTTTCTTCAAATATTATTACATAATAAATTTATTATTATAATTCAATAAATATATTAAACAAATTCATTATTAAAAGACTATAATAACATATTGTATTATTTTATATCTAATATGTTAATGAATATAATGATTAGAAATATTTTTCTTCAAGGCAATGCTGACTAACATTGTTTAAGGTATATAACTAATTATCTTTAATTCTAATATATTTATGTTGAAATTCAGAATAATTAACTTCAATTCTTAAAATAATATAAATTTATATAATTGATCTTCTAAAGATAAAACTACTCTTTTTGTTTTTTATTTATGTAATTGTTTTCTAAACACAAAACAAACATTTTAAAGTTTCTAAAGTGTCTATTAAGGAAGCAAATTAATATTTTAATTCCTTTATTTTTTAATTTTGATATATTTAACGCTTTATTACTTAATAGTATATATTAGGTTGCTTACTTTTTTATTTTCATTATTGTTTTATATGTTAATTTAAGTTTTTTTTACGTTTAATTTTATTCTAAGAAATAAAAAAAATGGATAAAAAGATAGAGAACATATAAACATTTTTGTTCTTTAAATAAGGAGAATACTAACATTGACCTTTGGACACTCAATGTAAGACCCATTAATTTCATTATCGTTTTCTGCCAAAGTCTTTAAGGGCTATCCCAAACGGTTGGGCCTTAGGGCTGGCCTAATAAGGAAAAGGGAGACCCTAAATCTGCCCAAACCCTAATTCTTGTGCTCATTTTGCGAAAAACAGATTCACGCATTCCTTGAGCTGCTGCTGCCGCCTCTGCTAGGGCTTTGCTCTCACCGTTACGTTGAGTTAGGAGGACCAGTTGTTCCAAGTAAGTTAACCGCCCAAACGCTCTCCTCTTATTCTAGCTTTTTGTCGGGGGTTCAACTGAGGTTCCTTTATTAATCATGTTTCCGCTCTGTTTCTCTAACCTCTAGTTCATTAAGAAAAAATCGTGTCTGCTTGCTTGCTATTCGGGGTTGGGAGTCTTGTACTAGCTTATTCCAGGTAAGGGAAGCTAGACTTCACACTTTTGTTTCACTGTTTGGTGTGCTTTGGTCCTATTTCATGTTTTGGATGATCGTGTGTTGTTTCTGATGGTGCGAAAATACTTTTGGGTGTTGTTGTGAGTGAGTCCCTGTTTGAATACGCGTGAGTTCAGTGGTGAGTACTGATATACTCGCCCAGGCGAGAATCGTAGGAACTCGCCCAGTTTTTTTGCTCAAGCGCTCGCCCAGGTGAGTGGCTGCGTTTTGAGCGATGAACTGTCTTGCTCAGGCGAGACAGCCTCGCCTAAGCGAGAGCTCGCGAAGTCTCCAGGAGTCACTGTTGCAGTCTCGCCTAAGCGAGCGTCTACTGTTTGAGCGAAAGTGCTCTCCTCGCCTGAGCGAGGACTATAGCTTGGGCGAGACTTCTTTTGGGTTTTTTCTATGCTTTGTTTCATGAATGTTGATGGTTGCTGGATTTGTTGATTCATTGATTTATTAAGTACAAAAGAGGGTGGATATGCATGTACTATGTATGTTGAGGGTGAGAACAAATGAATTGGAAATGAGCTTAGCTTGAGATGTATTTGATGGTTGATCTCTCATATTAAATGACATGTTAATGTATGCATAAGAACTTTATGATTGATTGATAATGTATGAGTAAGGTTTGTGTAGGACATAATTCCATGACCCTTGTAGCGGGGCTCGTGGTGGTGCCTCATTTTATGGACGTAATTCCGTGGGCCTTTCTAAGGGAAGTCCCCGGTGGTGCCTCAGCTATAGGACCTATTTCCATGAGCCTCGAGATGAGGATTCACGGTGGTGCCTCGAGACTAGGACGTAATTCCACGAGTACAACGTGGTGGTGCCTCAAGGCCAAGACGTAATTCCACGAAGGTCACGTGGTGGTGCCTCTTGTAAGGGTATAATTCCGCGAAGGCCTCGTGGTGACGCCTCCCTGCCAGGACGTAATTCCACTATCTCGTGGTGGTGCCTCATTGAGTGTATCCGGATAGTCAAGTCTTGGTGTTTTATATGGATAGATACCTCACATGTGGATGTTTGCTATGTATGTTTGGATAATTAAATTGTATATTGAGTGTATGATATGATGAGTTCGTCGTTAGCTTACCCTTTCGCTTGCTTGTGTGTCATGTATGGTTTCCTCCCTTGCAATGATCATCAACCTTGTTGATGTGAGCAGATGAGAGAACTTCTGGCAGTGGTAATAATGGAGATGTTGCGGTTTGATGAATCTTGGACGTCTATCGGGCTTACTTGGGAGACCCATAACTTTTGGGAGTTTAGTAGTAGTAGTCCTCTCGTACTTGACGAGCCTTTGTACCTTGTTTAGGCCGTGTGGGGCCCTTTTCCCTTTCTTGTTATGTTGGGATACTGTGTATTTCATTTTTCCGGTTTTTCCGCACTCTATGAATGACGTTATATGCGACATTTTATATAAATAGTTTTTATCCTCTTATTTGGGACGTTACACTCAAGGCACTCATTAAGGAATAATTAATGTTAAAGATTAATTAATGTACATTGGTTCTATCATTTTTATATTGAAAGTTGAAATAATTAAGTACATTAATTATAATAGTATAAATACATATAACAGATTTTATAAAGACAAAAATGTCATTTTAAATTATTAAACAATATTTTCTGATACAAAAGAAGAACTTTCGAATTTTTAAGGTTTTTATTAAAAAGCAAAAAAAAATCTCTACTTTAGTTGGTTTTTTTTTTCTTTTAGATGTTTAATACTATTTTTTTTTCTTCTACTAAAAAGAAAAATAAAATATCTCTACTTTAATATTTTTTTTTGTAAATTTTTTAGATGTTTAATACTATTTTTTTTTTGCTGATTTTTCTGATAATTTAAATTTTTTTGTGTTTAATTATATTTAATTTTTGGCAATATTAAAAAATATTTACTTTATTATTTAGTTTTTGTTGGTGAGTATTAAATAAAATATTAAACACATCTATATAACATTTATGGACATTTTTATCTTTTAAATAAAATAAAATTACATTAATGGTTATTAGGTCATATTTTATTTAATATCACATTTAACTATGTATTTTTGTAGGATTCAATGCATATTAATTAGTCCCCTTAAGACACTTTTTAGCAAACCTCTTTAAATAAAGATCTTGCAAACCAGTGCCCTAAGGGCACTGATTAAAGTAATTAATATGCGTTGAATTCTATAAAAATTACATAGGTAAGTATAATATTAAATTAAATCTGATTTAATCACCATTAATGCAATTTTATTTTATTTAAAAGACAAAACTGTCCATAAGTATTGTACATGTGGGTTTCATATTTTATTTAATGTTCACCGATAAAAGTTAAAAAATAATTAAATAATAAAATAACTATGTTTTAATGTTGTTAAAAATTAAATATAATTAAACATAAGAAAATTTAAATTAACATAACAACCAACAAAAAAAAATAGCGTTAAACATCTAAAAATTTATAAAAAAAACAACTAAAGTATCAATTTTTTTTGTAAAACTTAAAGACATACCTTTCAAAGGTTTACAGTCTTCACATTTGAAACTTTCACCTTAAGAGACTCTTGAAGTGCCACCAGAGGATTTGTTTTTTTTTTTCTTTTTAGTAAAGACTTAAAAATTCGAAAGTCATTCTTCTATATGTTATTGTCTACAAATTTAAAAAGGTATTTTTGTTTTTAGAAGATTTGTTACATACATTTATAATATCTTAATTAATGTATTTAATTATTTAAACTTTCAACATAAAAATGAAGAAATCAATGTAAATTAATTTTCCTTAACCAGTGTTTTAGGACACTAGTTAGTATTCTTCATAAAGTAAAACTACACTAATAATTAGGGGCATGCTAACCATGGCACCGATTAAGGTTTAACTAATGAGCATTGAATTTTATCAAAGTTCTTAAATAACTGAAATGGTAAATGAATTCTGACCTCAACAATTAATAGTTAACAGTGCACTTTTACTTTATTTAAAAGATATAAATACCCATAAATGTTATACATCTATAATTGATAATTTATTTGCTACACACAGAAAAAAGTTAAAAAAATAATTAAATAATAACATAAATATATTTTAATATTGTTAAAAATTAAAATACAATTCAACATAAAAAATTAAATTCATAGAAAATAAAATGTTCATATTATTATTTTCTTTATAACTAATATATAAATAAAATATAATGATTAAAGAAAATATTATATGTTCATTGTAATTTTCTGATGTCTATTAAATTCAAAAATATTTACGTGATAATTTTACGTTATAAATGCTATGAATACAATTTTGTATTTTTTTTAATATTTCAATATTTTTATATAAAATAGTAAAAAACACTAATTCATATTCTAAATTAAATTAAAAAACTCAATTAAATTATACTCAAGATTTTTTATGATTTATTTAGATTTAATTTATTTTTATATTTCTTTTTTCAAAACCAAATTAAAATTAATTTAAATATTTTTAAGGGTCTAAAACTCGCGCTCTAAACACACATATTAAAAATAATTAATAAATATTAAATTTTATAAAAATTTATAATTAAATATGCCATTCAATAATTATTAAAGCAATTTTACTTTTAAGGCACGCATATACATTATAAAACTATAATTGATAATTTATTTAATATACCAAAAAATATTAAAAAATAATTAAATAATGAAATAATTTTAATGTGATTATAATTTCTCTTTCTTTTTAATATATATATTTTTATTTTAATGTTACTAAAAATAAAAATATAATTAAATATTAAAAAGAATTTAAATTAACATAGAAAAACAAACAAAAAAAAGCAATATAATATATCAACTATCAAATAATAAAATCTTAAACATTTAAAAATATAAAAAAATAAAAATAAAAATTTGATTGTAGAAATAAAAAACAAAAAAAATATTTTTGTCTCTAGAAGATATGTTATACGAATTTATATCATTTTAATTATTATATGAATCTATATTATTTTAATTAATAAAGTTAATTATTCCAAATTTAAGGATCATTAATTATATCTTATAAACTTTTAAACCTTCTCTTAATTCTAATTATTTTTTTAATATTTTCTTCTCTTTCCTTTTTCTCATTTAAAAAATAAATAAAAGTGGGATCTTAATAGACCCAAATTAAGAGAACCAATAACAATGTTTTAAATACTACATTCTCTGTGTGGACAATGATAAAGTATATCTTTATGTTAGACCCAAATTCATTTGCACATTTCTTTTTGTCAAAAATGGGACTATATAGGAAAATTTTCTCATACCTGTCCTTCCATATCATGTATTTATTTGTACATGAAGCCTACATTGTTGATGCTTTCTTAATATTAGTCATTGATTTATACATGAAAAAGAAACTCCTTTGCAGTGAAGTGATTGAGAGTTACTTTTTGAATGTTTGGTTTTACGTATCGCAAAAGAATCTAAAATTTGTGACCCTAATTCAATGAAATTGATCAAAACGTACGTCCACAGTATGCATATAGGATGAAAAGAAACTAATTAGGGTTCCTAGCGTTCCTAAAACATAAATATTCTGATGATCAGCATTTTTTATGATAAACAAAAATTGATTAAATAAAAAATATTAAAATTCAAAAGGGTAAAACATTAAACAAAATTGAAGATGAAAAGCGAAAATTGAGGGAATAAGGAAGGTCTGATAGATGATGGATCAATACCTCCTGGTGAAGAGGAAGCTGGGTTGAACCGCGACAGGATCAACCTTGGTAATGCCGGGGATGTCACTGATTCCGAGGGAATGGAGCATATCGAGGGTTTCCTTGTCGACCTCGATGTGATCGGTGTTGATGGCGGAGACATCGGGGACGAAGTCCATGCGGCGTTCGCGCTCCTCCTCCTGCAGTTTGAGCGAGATACCGCGAACAGGGCCCTTCTGAATGCGCTTCATGAGATAAGTGGAGAAGCCTGCGATCTTATTCCGGAGTCTTTTCGAGGGGATGATCGCCACTTCTTCCAGAAGCTTCTTGTTCGTGTGGAAGTCCAGCGTCATCCTCGAATAGTAACGCTCGATCACTTGTCTTGACGATTTCTTCACCGTCTTTGTTCTCACACGGCCCATCTTTCTTCTTCTGTTGCTGTCATTTCTCCTCTTTTTTTCTTTTATAACAATTCAGTTTGGGCTTGAAGAGCAATTGGACCCGATTGGTATTTAATATTAATATGGATGTTTTGTTACTCTTATTTCAGAAACTAAATTTATAAGTTATTTGGAATATTATGAATTCTTCCTCTTTCTAGCTTCTATACACCTAAACATGATTTTGAATAAAACTTTGTAATCGTTCTCTTTCAGGAGAAAACGAAATATTTCCTTTAGTTGTTTGTTTACTCTTCAATATATGGAATTTTATAATTTTAAGGAAATTAAAATATGTTATGGATTTAAATTACTTCAACCATAAAGTTTTGCTTTTTAAATATTATGTTTGAATAAAGTAATTTTAATTTTTAAAATTTTAACTTTTTAAATGAAATTTTTCATATTTTAAAAATATTAGCTGTATCTTTTTTAATTTTTTCATCAATAAAGAATTATATATATATATATATATATATATATATATATATATATATATATATATATATAAATATAAAGAGTTTTTTGTGTTGTGTTGTCCCTATTACAAAAACATAACAAACTCAAGTTTAAGAAAACACTTTACCTATTGTAGATTGTAGACATTATGCAGCTAAACATACCAAAACTTGTAGCTAACTCCCTATTTAGTAATTATTCTATTTTTATATAGTGACTACAAAGTTGCAACAGGTCCAAAGTTTGGGTTTGTAATCAAGTATCGTACTCTAACATGTGTTTTTCAGTTCCCATGTCCATTTGTTGCTACACATTTGGTATGTATTTGATATTGTTGGTGCATCCAGATTGTCTTTAGATATGTTAATAGTTGCATGGGATAAAATTCTTCCATGATTCTCTGCACAAACAAAACAAGTACTAGACTAAAAGCCTAACATGGTTATAAATGAAAATAGATAAAACACTAGACTCACCTTTTGTGCTTCTTGATAGGTATTTATGGTCCCTAACTCGTCCCTTATTTGTGATTCTAGTTATATTTTCTAAGTAACCGAATGAACTTTGAATTGGGCAAAGAATCCAGTGTGAATAAGAAAAATTGGCATTACCAATTTTATACTTCACCCAAGCCCAAGCATTTAATTGTGCCAAGGTAAATATTTCTTCTACATCTACTTTCCTTTATTATACACCAATTTGTTCCTATAATCCCATATGTTCCTTATAAATAAAATTCATACACCCTTCAATAACTTATTTCATTTACTATTAAAGGTCAATAAATCAAATTGTTGGAAATGACCTTTACAGTCCATCACATACTGTACAACTTAGTGTTTTCCCCACTAGAAAAGTTTTGTATTTTTGCATACCCAAATTTAACAGTGTATTTACCTTCCTCATCTCTTCAAAACCAAGAATCCTCACTCTTCTTATTTACTGTTGTTTATTGTATAAGGTTCTTAAATTCATCTATTTGAGGAAACTCCCACTGAAACCATTTCTTTCTCTATTTTACTCCCCATTCCTACTCGTTATTTTTTCATTTCTCAAACTCCTTTATAACTTTATTCTTAAGTATGGGATTTTCATATAGCCTAGGGAACCTAAGCGTTAAGGAATCTAATCCAAGCCAAGTATCTTCCCAAAATTTTATGATGGAGCTTGGCCCTACTTTCCATTCTATATTTTGGTCAAACCATCTCTTTTCTCCCCTTCTCTACAAATCTCCCTTTAAGTCTTTCAACCATGTAGACATATATTGATTACTTTTCTCAATAATGAGAACTCTCCAAGATCCATATTTTGATTCCAAAATATCTTTCTAGAGACCCTGCTTTTCCTTACCTAGTCTCCATTTCCATTTGGCTAATAAAGCTTTACTCAACAACTTAATGTCTTTTATACTCATTCCTCCTTGCATTTTTGATTTACATAATTCCTCCCATCTAACCTGAGTTGTTTTCCTACCTTCATTCCCCCACCCCCACAAAAAAATTCTTTATAATTTCCTGATAAAATCTTACACACCTTTTGAGGCTTTAAAAAAGGAAAAATAGTAAGGGGGAAGAGGGTTGTGATCACAAATTTTATAAGACATATGCATTCTGTAAATGATAATTTCCTCCCTTTCCAAGTGGACAACTTCTTTTGGATTTTATTGGTAATTGGTTGCCAAAAGACTTGATTTATTGGATTACCCCCTTATCATCTTTAATTACTTAACTGGAACTTCCATAGTATTACAATTCAATATTTCAGAAAATGCATGTGTTATACTATTCCATACTCCTAAAGTCATCTCAAAGCATTTAAGCATAATTTTAATTGCCAAAATAATCTGATTATTCACTTTACAATGAAACAAAGTATCATCAGCAAGTAGTAAGTTAACCTTGATTTTATTGTGCCTTACTTCTATTCTTATATAGAGTTGTTTTCTAGCGGCCTGATTTACCATTCTAGAAAGACCTTATGATACTATTACAAACAGGAAAGGTGTTATAGGGTCACTTTGCCTCAGTCCTCTTAATGGATTAAATTTTTTGGTTGGGATTGAGATAAAGACTGACATCAAACACTCCTTAATATAGTTGATCCATTGCCTATAGAAACCTAGTCTCTCCATCATGCAATAGAGAAACTCCCAACTTATTGAATCATATGCTTTCTCATAATATATCTTCACTATTACCTCATTTTTCTTTTTCTGTTTGATCTCTTCTACCACCTCATTAACTACAAGTATGCTATCAAGAAATCCTCTCCCTGATATAAATGCAGATTGAGACTCGTCTATTACTTTATATAAAACATTCTCCAATCTATTAGCTAGGAGGTTTGATATTATCTTACATATCCATCCTACTAAAGGGATAAGTCTATAGTCATTTAATCCAATAGGGTTCTCTTCTTTAGGAACTAAGGTGATGAAGGATGTATTCCTTCTCTTTGGTATAATACCACTTTTTTAGAAATTGTGGACAACTTTTATGATTTCCTTATCTATGACATTCCAATATTTCTTGATAAAGTTGAAGTTAAATCCATTTGGGCTTGGGATCTTGTTATTACCACATTCCCATACTGCCTTTTTAATTTCATTTTCATCAAATCCATGAATTAACATATTGTTATCATCCTTCGTTATTTGTTGGAAATCCATGGACTAACTCCAATATTTGGTGTTGTCGTCAATCTCTTTGTACAGAACCCCCTTACAACTTCCTTTATAATTTCAGGTTCCTCACTCCACTGTCCTAACACTTCCAACCCTTTGATATTGTTCATGAGTGATCTATGTTTGATATATGATTGGAAGAATTTAGAATTGGTATCTTCCTGTGCAATTCACTTAGTCTTGGATTTTTGTTGCAATATTATTGATTCATTTTTTTTTAAATACAACACCCTAAGCTGACTAAGTAGTTTTTTACGTTCAACCTTACTTTCTTAATCTAAATTAATCTCATCGTCCAAATTTTCCAACTCTCTTATTCTCCTAATTATGTCCATTTTACTTTTCCAATATAGCCAAAAACTTCCTTATATACATGCACCATGTCTTACACTCTTCATTTTTTTGATACTAACTAACTCTTCCCAAAGATTCCATTTATTCTTTAAATCACATGGTGAATATATATTCACTATTACTACTTGGGCATGTTTTCCTTTATGGTTGCTTATTAAGATCAAATACCCTTCACCCTTTAAATGTCGCTTACACACAAATATATTTATATGCCACACAGTTAGTACCCTGTACCCTTCCACGACTTCATTATGTATATATTGTTATCATCCCAAAGTTTGTAACATCTTTCTTTATTCAATTCATTCAATTTAGTTTCTTGAATACAAATCATCTCAACTCTAAGAGTCATCATGGATGATCGGGCTCTTTCCATAACTTCCCTACCCCTAGTTCTTCTTTGTTTGAAGAAGAATTACTTCTTTGCCAATTTGGGTATTTTTGCATAGTCTGACATCTCTACTTACAATTTCCTCCTCATAAGTCATAAGTGTTGATGACTTTGCTTAGTCAAAATTGTTTCTTAATTAAAGTTTACTATTATTTTTTTTCAATTGATATTAATAAGAGTGTTTTTTTATTCATGTTAATTAAGATTATTTTTTACTAATTGTTTAGTTAAAAATCATGAAGGTTTTCTCTTATTTCCTTGGTCAACTAAATTATTTTAGCAACTTTTTCATTAGTGTTGGTTAAAAAATTACTTCCATTAACATTAGCACAAATCTTAGTTAAGAGTGGCTCAAAGAAGTTATAAAAGATAATAAATTGTGACCAATTCTGAACATAAAATAAATTTAGTGACTTTGATTCAAAAAATAATTTTTTCATATATTCATAAAACATAACTTTTAACAAAAGTCATTTGAGAAAAACTTGTTTCCTATGACTAAAAAACTAACTTGTGACATTATAAGAGAAATAATTCTAACTATATCGACAAATAAATTAACCAACAATGTCAACCACAAAAATACCTTTTGTTTTTTCTATCATGACTAAAAGATTCAAACTTGCATTGGCAAAACATATTCTTACTCGCATTAAAAAAATCCTTGTTAATATGTTTTGTAAAATAATTATGCAATCGAAAAAATCCTAACTAATTTTTTATTAAAAATAGTTATATACGTGATAATATATATAGATTTTTATAATTTAAAGATATTAAAATATACTGAATTTAAATTATTTCTACTTTATTTTTTTAAATGTTTTATTTAGACAAGGTAACTTAAATTTTTAATTTTATTATTTAAATAAAGTATTTAAGCTACTATTAAATATAAAAAATATTTAATATCAAAAGTATCTAATACTTTAAAAAAATCATTTGTTGATTTTTTTTATGGATGTTCGTAAAAATGAGTTTTCCATTAAAATGCATTAACATGTTTTCAGTGAAAGTTTTTTTCAATTGATATTTGTTGAGATTAATTTCTTTTTTCTTAAGATTAGGTACAAGAGTATAATGTTACTAGTTATTTCTACGAGCACTAAGAAGCCTCTCAAACTATCTTGAATGCAACATTCATGTTGTAAATTTATGTTCACCCCTTATTTAACTTTGCATGGAAAATTTGTTTTCACATTATCATAAATCAAATTATTATACCTTGAGTGCTTTCACTCATCCATATATTAGAATCTTTTCATAACATGTTTAACTTTATGCTGACACCTTTTGTTTTGTTATTATTTTCAAAATATTATGTAAAAGACACTTTTTTTTATATCTTTTAAGTGTTTTGACTACACCAAATTGAATATATAAACTAATAGTGCTCTGGTGTGTTAGAACTAACTTTGGGATGTGTTCTAGCCAATTCGTGACTCTTAAACCGTATTTAAATAATGTGTCTTGGTAACAGTCACATATAAGATATTGTCTATTTTTTTTATTTTGTGTCTTGTCTTTATAAGGTCATACTTCATCTACTATTTTATTAGTGTCTTGTTCTTTTATATTTTTCAAGTAGAATATATTTACTCTTTATATGAATCATAAGTTGTAAACTTTGTATTGTCTTTACATGTGCATAAAACTTTGAGGGTGATTTGTCTAGTTCTTCAATCCAACTTTGTTTAGTGATTTATGTAGCATCTTAAGCTTTGTTAAACTGTATCTTGTAACATCCCGTCCGGATATTACGAATTTACTTAATAAAATAAGATAATAATACTAAATGCTCATTTATTAAGCCCTATTTTTCAAAACATGGGAAATATAAAACTTTTATTACATCCGAAGTTAACTCAAATCCATAAAATTTAAAACTCAATTATAATGTCTACGGGTAGTAATATGAAATATTACAAATTCTTTGAAAACTCATAAAATATAAAACTCTGAGAAAGTCCTCTCCCAACTAGCTCCTCTCTGACTCTATGCCTCACCAGATCCACCTACAACATCGACTACTCTAGTGTACCGCGTACACGATCATCGCTAAACACAAGCAGATAGGGTGAGCTAATAGAATAAAACATATGCATCAATTTATATAACAAAACACAAACAATCCAAGGAACTCCATCCTTTGGTCTCATCTCACATGGACGCCAACATGTAATTCATGTTTTACATCTTTGATTGATAGTCTCCAAATATCGTTGCTGTCAACCTACAAGCCACCACTCGTAGAACACATGCGGGAACACACGCTATTCCGAGCCACAACTCAAAGAATGCTTGTATTACCCTCCATCCTGAACCACAACTCCAGGAATACTCTAGTATTTGACCCTTAAGATATCGTCCAAAGCCTCATAGACCATGCACACCCAAAGCAAGCAAAACACGATGTCTGCTTCATCAAAAATCGCCTGATGCTCCACACGAGTCGCCAAGCGCAAAAGGCTTCCAGACCGCCTGGCGGGGGACATGTGCTGCTAGGCGCCAAGCGCCTCTGATGCTATTGTTTCCACAAGCATCGTCTGGCGGGACAACCCTTATCGCCAGGCGCAACACGCTTCAATTCTCTACTGGTTTTGTAGCCATCGCTTGGCGGTCAAACACCACCGTCAGGCGCTACACAAGTACTTGCACAATACTGGTTTTTAAGCACCCAGAACAAAGTAAAATCAATCCATTCACATTTCATATATATTCTCCCCCTTTAAACCCATGCTAGCACTTAATTCTAACTTATGAATAACGCATGCTCAAACAAGTATAAGCAACATCATTCTAACAATTTAAGCACATGATCCTAGGCACCAATGCAAAATAATATTGACACACATGCATTCACCAATAACCAATTCTCCACATGTGACTAACCCAAAGGGACATTCAAATTGATAGAGACTTACCACATAACCCAATCATGCTTCATTAGAAGTTACTTGAAATTATCAAGAGCTTATTCATGTATTTTAAATACTCCAAAATCAGCAATATTGAGTAACGTATATCTCTAGCTTCTGACCCCAAATCAAATCTCCACCATTAAAATTGAAGAACTACATGTTGTGGACCACATGTCAAAATTTCACCTAAATCAGACGGTTAACAAACGGGGAAATGTAGTTTTACGGAAACTGCGCAAACTAGAAAAATGGTGGCGCTTAGCGCCCAAAAATGAGGAAGGTGGCGCCTGGCGGGACTAAACTACCGCCCGACGGTTCCTGTTGCGCGAAAAGTATGAAAAATAGCATTTTTCGTGAACAGAACACCACGTACCTCTGGTGTGGGGCCTGGCGGCCAATTGGGTGCCGCCAGGCGGTTCCTACTGTTCCAGTAACCCAGAAACTTCCTAAGCACTTGCGAACCTTATCCAATCCCCTACAATTCTTCTTCCACTCGATTTACCATCCAATAGGCTCCATTCATGTGTTTATATTCACTATTCCTTCATAAGACTTCTTCATATACGAAATTCTACTAATCTTACCACTCAATTTAGTGCGACTAAGAAATCCCCAATTCATCAACCCAAAAATTTATATTCTTGCAATTTTCACCCAATCGAACCTTCAATTTTATATACTTCAGCGAATTTGGGCTTCCAATAATTTCCAAATAGTTGGCACTATCTTTTCCCCCGAACAGAATCAACCAAGAAACTCCAAAACACTAAAATCGAGCCAAATTGACTCGCGTCGCCTGGTAGGTAATCATCGCCGCTAGGCAGTTCATCAAAAACCCAGAAACTGGGTTGGCGCACATGTGTCGCTTGGCGGTCAGGCTCGTACCGCCAAGCGGTTCCTCATCTGGAACCCAGAAAACAAGTAAAATTGTATGTGCCGCTTGGCAGCTCATTCAAAGTCGCCAGGCGATTTCTAGAATTTTCCAGAAATCCAGAAATCAAGATATTTGGCAATCAGAAACAATGTACACTCATTTCATACATCAATTATTAACCAATTACAAATAAGTTACGAGTTCAGCACCCCTAACCTGGATTCCACAATGATTTTCTCCCTTGCCTCCACTCAACCACAAGTAGCAACCTTCACTTTCTCTTAATTAGCACAATGTATGCTTTGTTAATCCACCCCTCACAGGCCTCACAAAAACTAGTCAAGAAAACTCTCTCAATTTCCCTTAATGGTCTCTTTAAACATGGCATAATGGTGGTTAATGTTGGAAAATGAATTTCCATCATTAAGAGGTGTAATTGCCTTTCAAAAGCCATTACTTCATGAGTTTTCAAGCCCCTCTTGGCTTCTAGGATTTCCTTGCCCTTTCACATTCATGCCAAAAGAAATTTTGGCAAAAAGAAAGTTTAGTGTGGATTCACTAACCAAGGTTCAAACCCATAACCATGCCAATGTCAAACCAATGCATAACCCTTTAGCTAATTCATGTTTTGTGATAACTCCTATAAATATAGGATTAAATTATCACTCATTATAATCAAGTATATTATTAAAAATAATAACAAAATAAATAGTATATAATAGCATACATAGGACTTTGACTTGAACCCAAGTCCTATCACACAATTAAGTACTCTCAACCACTTGAGCTAATACTTTTCTACATCATAAACCTTAACATTAAATACCATAAAGACTTTCACTAACCGCATTTATTAATTATTTATTTATTTAATTAATTAAATTTTACGGGTCTTACAGATTTTGTGCTCTAATCAAACTTTGTCAAATGTCCTTAGTCTTAAAGACTTTTTATATTTGTTTTACACTAGTTAAGTCGTTAGAAACAAAAGTTCTTTAGCAATGGTGGTCTCAACCTTTTAGTGAAGGAGATGGATTCACAGGTTGACGACAATATCTTGTAGCTTGTAATGGCAATATCATTTCCATGGAATAATACTCAAGCAATGATGAAACTTGGACAAAAATTTTAGGGGTGCTGAATTAGACTTTTTATACATAAATTATTTTTTCTAATTAAAAAAATAATTTACATCTCGTATATGCAAAACAGACACACATGATAGTAAGATCCAAACAAATATGACTACCTTTCACTATCATATCATAAAATAACTATAAAAAATAATCAATGTCAAAAATTACCTAATGTAAAATAAATCATATCATAAAATAATCATAAAAAACTATAATTAAAGGTAAAAAGTTACCTAATATTAAATAAATTGAAGTAGTTAAAATAATCTTATAAATATAAATATAATTTTAAATTTAATATATAAATATATAAATATAATTTTAAAATGTATATAAAAAATAAAATTAAAAAAGTTTGGATGAATCATGGCTCTCCTGTGTAATGTGCAAGATTCGTCCTTGCACTTAAGAAAACAAAATAAAAACATCAACTAGTAAAAAATATGTCATTGTTTTCACAAATTAAGCAACACAAACAGTAAAATTTTAACTTTGTCTTTGCGTGCAGCATTTAAACCAATATTGTGTCCTTATAAATGATTTGTTTTAATTTTCTATTTTTAAATTAAGATTATTTTGTATACTAATTTGGTTTTAGATTTTAGTTTTTTCTTCTAGAGTTTCTTACTTTTAAATCTAATGACCTTCTTTCAAAAATTTAATTTTGTATATTATGTGGTTATTAATAAAAAACACAAAGTTAGTATTGGAACTTTAAAACTACAAATTAACAATTAATTGTCTCCTATTCTTATAAATTTTTAAATTAATTCATTCTTTGTGAAAACAATTTTTAAATTTCATTATTTCAAGTAAGACAACGAAGAAATGTGAGAATTTTGAGATATCGCAACTATCTCAATTATGTTTTTTCTTAATTTTGATATGGATATTATTATGTTGCTATATTTTATTGGTTACATTACGCGTTGATTTGAATAACAAATAACAGGTAAGAAAAATATAGATATCCAATCTTATTTTAAATATTGTTATTAAGAAAATTTAGAATTTGAAATAGTTATAACATATTTAATATATTCTGTATTTGATTTTGTATCTTTTTATATTATCGTAAATATTTATTCAGATGATTATTAAGGTTATCAATATGACCCGATTCAAATGATTTGAGCCTGAGGACATGGGTTACGTAATAAGATTATTGCTTCCTACACTTCCATGGCTACTATCGTACTACAACAATACTTGGAAAAGACTTAAACATCCTTTATCACTATACACAACACATAATTACTACAACCATCACTATCACAAATTTCACCACCTTAATGTTGCTGTAGATGAAAAAAACAGGAAGAATGTTATAAAGAAAGAAAAAAGAAGAAGAGAAAATATAGAAAAAAAAACCTCGTTTTGATGTCTGAAATGTATTTAATAAATTCTGACACTTTTCAGAACACATTTCTTGTATGAGTATTTTGGAAAACTTATCCAGAAGGTGTTTTGATAGTTCCGAAAAGTTTTTATCGAAAATCCTATTTTGAAAATTTTATTCCAGAACATATTTCGTATATTCTGAAAATTCCATTTTAGAAATCAAGTTCTAGAAATTTTATTCCGGAAATACTGTTCTGAAAATTTCATTGCAAAAATGTTGCTACTAAAATACAAAAAAGCTTCTGGAATATGTGAATCGGAATTTTCTTTTTCAAAGGGTAAAATATCTTTTGAAAGTTTGAGGAGTGCACAAAGAAATTATAAGGCTGCAGGAAGTAAAAGCTCATAATAAAAGTCCATAAAATCTTATGGCCCAATCTTGAATATTTTAAAACTGATTTTCTAATTAAAAAATATTATACGGTATTGTGTTTTCAGATATTCTGTGAAATGCAAATCAAAATATATTCTTGAACCATATAGTAGCCTATAGAAAGAAGACTTCTAAACTAAATTCATGACAACATTGTATTTAACACTTGACAAGCTTCTTTCTAAATATTTATAGCAGAAGAAAAAGTAAAACACAGAAACAACCTTATATGTAAATTAAAATTAATTTACATATAAGTGAATTTGTAAAAGTTTTTTTCATGTACTTCCTTTTTAAGTTGTATGCAAGATATTCTTAATTTATAAAAAAAATATTGAAAAATTTATCGAAAATTATGCAGCCATAGATAATAGAAGTCTATTGTAGGTCCAACTCAAAACAGTTCAATTTTAAGAAATTGACCATTTCGTTTTGCACCCAATGCCAATGGTTCTGTCTGTGTCTATATGGGGGTGTGTAAAATATAAAACTGTTCCTTTCTCTCCTTTTGCTATCGTCACCCCCTTTCTGTCAATCAATCCACGTGTTGAGTTGTGGGATCATGGAAAAAAACATGTATGGATTCTTCTTTAACATCGGATTCCAGATAGTTGGCCCAAGAAAAAAATCCTAATACGTCTAAAACCATTTTACCCGATTAGAAAAATAGGGGTGCGGATCAATTTGTATGGATTGCATTAGGCCGAATAAAGATTTTTGAGTCTAGATGGGTTTACACAGTCGGCTTTAAAGTTTAACTTAAAAAATTATAGATATCCGACTCGATCTATGTATTTAATTATAAAATCAAAACTTTAATCTCAAACTACCATTTCTTCCTTTAAAAATAAAATTCAAATTTTCTATCGCGATACTTCCATCTTTAGAACGATCAGTGGCCATTACTCTTGGTGGCTTTCATCGCCTTCACACAATTTATCTCTTCTCTTTCTCTGAGCCTCAAACATTTTTTTCATCTATTCGATCGAAACCCTCACGTTTGAGGAAGACGAGGTTCAAATCTTGTTTTGGAGATTACTTTTTGTATGTTCAGATTTGTCCCAAATGGCAAACGCGACTTCACTGGAGTAGATCCACCATGCGAGCCACCGAGAGCCACCACACTCACTAAAAGCAATCACCTTTATCTTGTTAGTTTTATTTTTCAAATATACTCGTGCATACCTATAATACTTCGTTGGTTTTCTTTTGAAATATTATGTCTTTTTTTTAATGGTTCATATGAATGTCTGATATTCATGAAAAGTTCTCAACTTTAGTGAGAGTCAACTTTAGTAGTGAGAATCAACTTTAGTGTACTTTAGTGTTCATATAAAAACTTGTTATTTTTGAAGGATGATGTAAATTTGGTATTGAAGAGAACAACTCATACCTATATTTCTTTCTTGTTTGTTTTGTTGTCTGTTTATTATGGGAGTTTCAAGTTTCAGTTTTGTTCTTTTTTTTTTGAGTTTAAAGTTTCAGATTTGTTCTTTTTTCTGAAAGTTTCAGTTTTGTTCTTTTTTCTAGAAGTTTCAATTTTGTTCTTTTTATTGGAAGTTTTCAATTTTGTTCTAGCCGTCTTCTAAACATTTTTATTGTGTTCTTGCCAAATTTCATCTCTTTTCGATTTTAAATTCAGTCATTATTTTTTTTTTATTAATTGATTTAACCTGATCAACCCACCGGATGAACCCACTCGATTAAAATCATATTCATATTAACTCGACATATTAACCAGTCAGAATGGACTTGAAATTTTAAAATATGAATTACCTTGAATGGGGGAGGTTGAATCCAAAACCGATCCAACTCAACTGCTGCTTTACTAGATAGTGAAATCTAAAAGATACTTTCAAACTAAAAAACCGTTTTTTACATAAAAAAATGATTTTTAGATTATATATTTAAATTTTTTAATGTAAAAAATAATTTAATTATATAATCTAAAAATATTTTTCAAATTAAACAATTTGAAATTTCTTCATAAAAAAAACTTTTGAAAAACTAAAATCACTTTCAAAACCAAAAATAATAACCAATCTATTAGTTTCTTCATGCATTTCATTAAACAAATTCAAAGCTCATCGTACTTAATATTAGCTTCAAAGTCTTCTATAATTACATTCCTTAAACATTCATATCTAGCCATCAAGCAAAACATATCTTCCTCACCCTTTTTTTAGAAGAAATACTTGAAGATGTTTCCTCATTGTCCTGCCATGCAATGTAGGTTCATCTTGTTTTGTTTTCCTTCTTAGATTTTCTATCACGTGTCTTTGTTTTGATTGTTTGGACATTCAATTTTGAAATGTCTTTACTTTCTACACCCGAAATATGTAAAGTTAAGTGAATTAGTATAAGACTTTTTAGTTGCATACTTTATCTAAGAAATATCCTTGTTCTTTTTCTTTAGAAATTTAACAAACCTTCTAACAAGTAATGTCAAATTTTTTGAATCACTATTTTCATTTGGTTCTTCTTTACTCTCTTCCTTTCTTTGTGCAATAGTTTGTATTGTAATGTTTTTGTTCTTCTTGTCCCAACTTACTTATTTAGTGAGTCTTTTCCTCTCTAGCTCTTGTTCTTGTGACTAAACAAATATATTGTAGACAAATCCTTTTACTCAAAGATTGTTGTTACCTTGGCTTCGAACTATTGTCTAAACATTTCAACTTTATATCTAACACTTTTCTTAGTCCTATCAAGTTATCCATAATATGCATGAACCATTCATGTACATCTATGATTGTTTCCCCTTGCTACATTGTAAAAAGTTCATATTCCCAAATATGTGTATGTTTTCCAACTCTTTTTACATTGGTTGTTCCTGCATGGGTCACTTAAAAAATGTCCCACATTTTCTTCGACGAACTACAATAAGACATTCTGAAAAATTCAGCCAAGTTCAAGGCAGAAGTTATAATATTTTTGACCATTAATCATATTGAGCACTTTTATTTTCAATTTCAGACTAATTAAACCAAGGTTTTTAACCTATTCAATTCCATTAACATGCTTAGAAATAAAAACACCATTTACGATGGCATATTGGATCTCTGTACTAATGGATTCATAATAGATTTTAGTTATAAATTTCCAAAATGGAAAGTTGACCCATCCAAACATTCGTGGTCTATTAATGCATGCATCTTTATCAAAAGGAAGTTTGTTTTCAACAATTTTTGAAACAAGAAGAAGCATCAAATCATGAATAACTTTCAAGAAACAAACTCTTGACTACAATTGTTAGTTTTAAGGGTTGAGTTCAAGAGGGATAAATTAGTGAATTGAACTATCACCAATTTTCTCAGGCACTCAAAAAGAAAATCTTATTAAATCTGTGAATTTCAGAATTTGTTTACTTAAAATTAATGCACACGATTATAATTGAATTACATCAAAAGCTCGAGTGATAAAGAAAGAGAGAAAGATCAACACAACATATTTTATATTGTTCACGCTGTTCTGAGAGCTACATTCAGTTGCTCAGCCACACCATTCAAGCTCACACTAGAATTTCATAGTGTTTGTAAGAACACAACCAAAGTAGTAAAGGCAAATAACTTAAGAAATCTCTACACGAACACCCTACCCAAAAGTATTATAAAGATACCAATCAAATCGCCAAAATTGAAAACAATATCACCTAGAATAACATCGACATAGTAGAAAAGTAATAACTAAGTTAACCTCTATGATTTCTTTAATCATGATATTGATCACACAATCACACAATGAAAGTGTCAAAAATAGTTTTTAGCTTAGTTTAGACTCTCTCTCAATAGTAGAAATAACTTTAGAAACATTGGTTTTGATTTTATGCCAAATGGTTTTCGAATAAGAGAGTTATACAAGTTTTAATCTATTTTTGTAATGTCGCTTACTAGAAAAATTAATCAATTAACTCATCAATTGACTAAAACATAGATATCATATTAAAATATATTAAACTCATAGATATCATTTTAATGTCACTTAAGCATAGAGTAAACTTAAGTGATTTTAATATATTAAAAACACATTTTAACATATGACAACATAAATATCATAACTACTCATGATTTTAAGTGATTCTAATATTTTAAAATGATTATCTAATCAATTGAAACATTTGCGTAATCAATTAGAATGTTTCTTGAAGTCTTCATCTGTCAAGATGATCCCTCCATGACTTCATCTTAATTCAAGTGTGGGTCAAGAAGCTTCATTTGTCGAGATGATTCCTCCCACTACTTCATTTTAATTCTTAGGTGAGGAGGCTTCATTTGTCGAGATGATGCCTACCATGATTTAGATTTTCATTCAAGCTGGCGAGATAATCATGACATTAAACTTGTTCCCATAGTGAGTTGCGAGAAGGGGAACGCTTTATCCCTATACTCATGGCTTTGTTCTAATTTAACATGTCGGGATAACATATCCCTATACTTATGATTTTATTTCAAAATTAACTTGGCATAAGGTTTTTTGCCTAGTACATCTCGACCATAATAACTTGGTGATTCTAGTCTTGTTTCTTCTGTGTAAGACCTTAAACATTTTAGCCAAAATGGTTCTGTTACATCTCGGCATAGGGGGAGCGAATACATCTCGGCCATCACGGCTATTTGGCATTAAATGTTGAAGTTAAATGATCCATTTTGAAGCCATACATATATCGGTTAGCGTGGTTATTTTCCACTAACTTTTGAAAGTTGAAAGACACATTTTGGAACCGCACATATCTTGGCCAGCGTGGTTGCTTCACATTAAGTTTTGTTGTGGAAGGACTGTATTGGGAGCTGGATACATCTCTTCCTTGGTGCATTCTAGTTTAATCAAGCAAGTTGCTTCCCAATACATCTCGTTCTTGGTGCATTTCAGCTTAATCAAGCAAGTTATACATCTCGTTCTTAGTGCATTTCGCAATAATCAAACACGTTGCTTCCCAATACACCTCAGCTTATGGAAATCTCAACCAAGTTAAATTCGTTGTTTTCCAACACGTCACGACCTACCAAGCTCTCAACTTAATTAAGGAAACTGATTTTTGACACTTCTCAGCCAAAGGTGATCACAACTCAGTCCAAAACATCCCTTGCCAATATGTCTCAACCCAAGGGGATAATAACATAACAAAGAATGTTGCATTCAAATACATGTCGACCTTACCTAAGATTAATGTCAAGACTCTTGTTACATTGCGTTTACTACAAGCTTGAGGGGCTAGTGTATTGGGTCGGACTTGCACATATCAAATGGTGTTGGACTTGCATATCTCAAGTTATGTTAGACTTGCATATCTCTGCCAAGATGGTTTCAGTACATCTCGGCCAAAGATATTGATTCTTGTATTTGTAGGACTTACACATGTCAGATTATGTTGGAATTGCATATCTTGCCCAAGATGGTCCCAATACATCTTAGCCTTAGATATGATTGTTTCCCAAATTCCTTCCCTCTTTCCCTATGAAAGGTCTGATACCTCTTAACCAAGGTGCGTCTGATACATCCCAACAATAACTTGTTGAGCTTTATATTCAAGGCCCCTGATACATATAGGCCAAAATGGTCATGATATATCTCTCACATGAAAACATTCATATATTGTGTAAGGCTTGGTACGAACTCTTGCTACACTTTGATTGTTGTGAGCCTAGGGGCTAATGTATTGTGTAAGGCCCCTGATGCATCTATTCCAAGATGGTCTTGATACATCTATTCCAAGATGGTCCTAGTATATCTAGTCCTAGATGGTCCTAATACATCTAGGCAAAAATAGCCTTGACACATCTCGGTCAAGAAAACCTACCAATTGTTTAAGTCTAATATATTTAGTCCAAGATGGTCCTAACACATCAGGACAACCTTCATAGTGCAGCAGCAAGAACCACACTTATCACACAGAGCGAGTACATCTCATCCTAAAAGAGGTATGTCATACAGATATAGGTAAGAATTATAGTGATCGCGATAGCGTATTAACTCAGGATGTTACAACAGTTACAATAAGTCATTCATTAGCATTTATGGAAGAATCCAAGCGTTACTCAAGGTAATTAGCAAAAGACAAGTATATAAAGGTAGTTCAGGCTACAGGTAAAGTCTATGTAAACTTAATCTTATGCTTGTTATCCTTGCATATTTTGCTCCAATTGACTTGAACGTCAGAGTACTTACAGGTATCTACTCCACCGTGATGCATTATATCACACTTGTCGAGGATATCCCAATCTTGAAGACATACCATATCTCGGGAAGCAGCAAGAGAATAATATCGTACCTTGCAAGACAATTTGGTTCCATACAAGATAATATATGATAGTTCACTAGTTATCTTGCCTATTTGGAGAAAAGATCATTGTTTTATATTTTTTACTTCATGTTTGTCTCTATTAAACAAAACATTATATCCATTAGCACATAAATGGCTCTTACTAAGTAGATTATGTTTAAGACCATTAAAAAGTAAAATTTTATCAATGAATAAAGTATGTATCATACTTATTTGTCCAATACCTATTATCTTGCCTCTTTTTTTTTTTTTTTTAATTTAACTTGGCCTCTTAACTTCTTTACATCTAGCAACATAAACCTTCCAACTATTATATGTCGTGAACGCCCTCTATTTAAGTACCGCGACAAGAGTCTCTTTGATACAACTAAGTACAAATACAACGAGAATTATGTTTTTAGGTACCTAGATAGAATTCAGTTCTTTTTAGTTAGTTCTTGAAGGCTTAGACACATTTCATTTACTAATTAGAGTAAATGATAAATGCACTTAGGCTTCTTTTTTTTTTTCATAATAACCTAGTTCACTTTTTTTGAATGGTTATGAGATTATCTTATCAAAAGATTCAATCTCTTATCCCCTTCTCTTGTCAAGGAATGACCCTCGTTAGAGTCTCATTCTCCAAGTTTAGATAACCTAACCTTAGTAATTAACCCTTTCTAGACTATCTTATTTAATGCTTTGATCTTTGAAATGAGGAAGATATTTTTTATTTGATTTTCTTGAACTCTAAACTAAGAATATTATTGACTTCTTTCAAGACTTTTAGCTCTCTGTTCAATTTTCCGTTTTCATTTATTACATAGTTTTTATTTTATCTCTTTTAGATTTTTTATAATCTTAAATTTGTTATGTTTTACCTCTATGGAACTCTGATATATGATGGATAGTAAGAGTCCTACATCTCTCATTTGTAATGATAAGGGTCCTACATATATTTTTCTCCTTTATAGACATACACTTTTGAGTATTCTTCTTCTGAGAATATGAATTCAAGAGCTTTTCATGCCTTGGAGTTCAACAAGTATAGTTGCTTTTGCTCATATATCCATAAGGTTTGGGAAAATGGCTTATTTGCATGATCTACTAGATTGTGCTGGTAATTTTCCACCACATCCACCATGTCAATATGCTCTAACTAAAAAAAAACATCATTTGCTTCTAGTATTCAAACTTTTCAACTCTAAACAAAGTTGGTTTGTTTATTGCCTTTTTTTTTTCATTCTTCATTGTAACTTGAAGATCTTTTCCTCTTATTTTGAAAAGAACCAACCCCAAAAGGTTAATTATAATATCAATTAAAATAAAATGTCAACGCTAGAAGGGGAAGTTTGAATCCTTTTAAAATTCTTTTGAAAGCTTTTTCTATATATTCACAAATATTCTTAGTTGTAAAGGGGTATTCTTTAGAAGTTTTCTGTTTGCAACTTTTAGCTTATAACGAGTACATAAAGTTACTTTTACCTTTTTCTTCATCTCCACTTGAGATAAAAAAAAAAAAAACTATTACATAATGTCACTTATAATAGAGTTTACGATGCAACTCCTAGCTATGCAATGATATTTTTTAAGTTTTTATTAGAAAGATCTCATAAAGAAGATGTGAAATACAAATGTTCCTCATTCTAAAGGCTAAATTCATACATGTCAAAGACTTACAACCAGAGGTAAGTTGTCTAATAGACATTCTTGTATTCATGCACTTAAAAGATTTTAATATTTTTTGCATGATGCATAATTAATTCATGTAGAATGTCATATATGACATCAATATTTTTAGCATGAGATGCCTTATATTTATAAGCATCAAATTAAGAATCGTTAGAGATTATATGTTTTTTTTTTCTTTCCTCATTTTGTCAATACTTTGGAGTATGAAAACCTTCACACCAAAACCTTTATCTATAATACGCAACGTTGTTCAAAACTAAACAATTTTCTCTCCCAAAATTCTGTTATAGCACTAAATAGTGGCAGATCTTGTCCAATAATTTTGGAATAGTCAAAATAATACACTCAAAATTATAAAGTTGTATTTGATATTAACACCATTTTAAATAAGCTCTCCTAATTTCATTTTGTTACTCATTGGATATTCTCATATTAGTATACATATTCTTGTATCACGTCCCAATATCAAACTCATCACTTGTAATTCTTTGAACTTAAGAAATGACTCATCTAATTGAACAATCAATTTATTAATATAATGTTTCAAATTATGTTAAGAGGTTGAATTTGTCTTTATTTTAATCTTCATGGATAACTTTGCTTTTATTATTTTAAAAAAATAAATATATATTCTTTTATTCTTCACTAATCTACCTATTTTTTTTAAGTTTGAAATTCAAAAATTGTTTATCACAATCTAATAGAAAATTCAAATATATAACTAATAAAAGAAAACTCTGATAACTAAGTCACAATTGAAAACTGGTTATGAAAAAATATATAGGATACTACTTTTTTCTTTTATGTTAATAAAAAGTAAACATACAAAGGCTCATGAGATAAAAAATAATAATACTAACAATATTAAGCTAATATTTCACTATCAAATGGGACAAAAAGAAAATTTTTTTTCAAGAAGGGAAAGAGAACATAAGAAATGAGAGAAAAATATTGAGTTTGTGTTTAACTTTTAAAAAAAGAAATAGAAAATAGGTGAGACTAAGATATGAGTATAACATGTGAAAAACTAAAAAAAAAAACAATGTAAAAAAATAAAAGAAAATCTTAATAAATATTTTATTTTTTATTATATTTGATTTTATATTTTAATATTTATTAACATTAAATGATGTACTTTATAAAAAAAATATGTAATTTAATTTTCATTAGCTTTCAATATATATTATATATAATTTAAATTTTTTTTAAAATTTAAAAAATTCATATATAAATTTAAAAAATAAAAACAAATTGAGCCCATGACCCCTCCGTCCTTTAAAAGCTCTGCCACTGGTACTAAGACCACCTTTAGAATACCTTAATAATGTCGAGGAAATATCATTGTTGTTTTGACAACACCAAATTCAACATACATTCCCATAGAAGGTTTGTCTATTATATCGTAATTTTAATTGAGATTTGTAATTCAAATTCTATATGATGTAGACAATCTTACAAATTCATAAAAGAATTTGTGTCTTGAACGTTGATTCTTTGACTGGTGAAATTTTTTATCATGCATCGTCTGAAGCTTGAATAAAACATCGACATTTTGATTCTTGATAATTTGATAACTATATGTGATGGGGAAAACAATAACAAACAATATACCAGAGAATGCAGCGGATATAATTTTCCCTAACTTGCAAGAATCTATGAGGAGCAATAATCAAAGAGCAGCAATAATAAACCACCAAAAGCACAAATAAAGGCACCAAGATTTGTAACGTGGAAAACCCCTCAAATCAAGGGTAAAAACCACTAGTCGTCCAGACCAAAGAAATAACTTCACTATGATCAACAAGAGTACAAAAGAGTCTTAATCAATAGCACAAATTAGTGCCAACACCCAACCAAATAACAAAGCAACAAAGCTTTCAAATAGAGAAGAACAAGAGAGGAAAACCTCTAAA
>Ga0214545_1000189_pt1 | contig 80101 bp, 41 predicted proteins | sample CNSS4metaG_FD_160064 | JGI IMG/M metagenome (GOLD analysis project Ga0214545, IMG submission 160064) | Root nodule microbial communities from cowpea collected in UCLA plant growth center, Los Angeles, California, USA - CNSS4 | ecosystem: Host-associated > Plants > Roots > Nodule | place: USA...
AAATGTTGTTAAAAATATGTAATAGAAATATCACTTGTAATAAAAGTATCATCATTACATTTATAAAAAAATTAAATTTGTTCTAAATTTGGAGCACATGAAATTAAAATTATTTTTAAAAAAATTGAGACTGAAATCAAATCAAATTAACAAATATGAGGACCAAATTGAGATTCATATAATAATTTGACACGTGTCACCATATTAGATTGACACGTGACACACTACAAACTTGACATGTGGCATAATTTTTTTAAAAAAAAATTAAAATAAAATTTTTTTAAAAAAAATTCAAAAAATTCAAAAAATTCAAAAAAATGAGATGCTGACACGTGGCACCTACTTAACGATGTTAGTTCTCTATTAACGGAAATGACCTAATTGATACTAATTTACAAAAATGAGGACCTAATTGAGACTAATAAAAATACGATGACCAAATTGAGATTTTGCTACAAAAATGAAGACCAACGGAGTATTTTAACCTAATTTATAACATAACATTCTATATTCTCACTGTAAACATTCTTTTGATTTATTAATCATGGGAAGTTTGCCTAGAAAAAAAAAAGGGCAAAGTTGGCACTTAATTCGAACTAAATTCAGATAAACAAAAATTTAATTTAGCATACTTAAAAAATTAAATCAAAAGTACCTTTTAACGAAAATAATCCAAAATTAAAGTTTATTTTGTTAAAACTAACTAGAGAAATTTCTATGAGAAACTTGAAAAGGGTAGGGTTTCGTCTAAATTATTTAAATTTTCTGTTCTTTAAAGAAAAAAAAAATGGATAAAATGGAACATTAAAAATAAATTTTATAAAAACAGTTTTCAAAATATAAAACTTTAAAAAAAAATTAAGTTCATTTTAAGACTTATTTATTGTTCTTCTTTCTCCTTTATTTCAAACGTTATGATACTAAACATTTTATAAACTTAAACTATATAAATCCAATACTTTTAATGTTAAAAGCAAAGCTTCTATTTTTGAACTTTAACATTAATATCCTTGCTAAAGTCTAAAAAATTAAACCTTCATGTTTGGGATGTTCCACTAAGCCAATGGACAATCACTTGAATTGGTGGATTGTAATTGAAGACATAATCATGTAACTTTAATATCTTTATTTGCGTGACCAACTTTTTATTCATATTGTCGTGTGAATATAGTCATAAAAAGTTCATATAATTAACTTTAAATTAATGTTTGTTCTTGAAATTATTCTAATGCAGTTACAGTGATGCCTATGCAGGGCAAGTAATAAGTTATGATTTATTATCTTCTATAATAAGATAAAAAAAGTTATCAGATAAAGTATAGGATAAGAATGTCACTAGTTAATAGCAATGCTTAAAGTGTCTAGCACAAAAATACAAAACAACTTCGAATTTTGATAAGGTGTTAGTAGAGATGTGAATTAAGTGGATAGGATACTCCTAGTAGCTCTCCCGTATCTTATTTGTTGGATAAATATTCGTCTTGTATCCGTATTTATATTGGTTGGGTATCTGTTATGTAGGTACATGCATAATTTTTTAATATCTATAGATATACACGGGTACCCGTAGATATTTACAAAAAAAAATAAAATTTAACAACATATTTTAATCTTAAATTCAAATAAAATACAATTCATAACATTCATAAATTTTAGATAAAGTTCAAATAACTTATGTAAATAATGTTGAATGACAATTTACAAAGAAATGAAATTTGTTAAAACTAATTGATAAAAAATAACACATTTAAAGTTAATATGTTAATATTTTAATCATGATTTTTTATGTTTTAAAGTCTATAATATTCGTACCCATTCTGTTAATATACAAATATTAAAAATACATGTACTCATTATCTGTGAGTATTTATTTACATTATTTATTTTTTACCCATTGTAAGTTTTATCCGTAGATACCTGCATATATGAATTTTCTTTAATGTTACGCATTTTAAGTTAATTATTGAGTGTTTAAAACCAGGTATATTCAATTTCATGGTAATTGTAATAATTACTTTATTTAAATGTTAACGCATATGTGTATTTTCACTTGAAATTATTATGTAATAATAATAATAATAATAATAATAATAATAATAATAATAATAATAATAATAATAATATACTGTCTCTTTAGAGTAGATGTGGTGCACCCTTATTTTTTATAGTATTTCCTTATCATAACTATTTTTCTAAAATAATTTACAATTATTATTTTAATTATCTAATAAATTAAATATATGTTTATATATTTATAGTCTATTTTATTCCTATAATTACCACCTTCAATATTATTTTTCTTTACAATCTTTTTTCCAGTATTTAAATCATTCATATTCCTAGTTACATACCATATCAATGTCAATGGACGATTAATTATTTATTATTCAACTTTCATAGTCAATTTTTTGTTTTATTTTAAAAGAATTATAAAGACACCGAGTTTTTTTTTTTTTGTAGTTATAATACTAAAGATAATAAAAGAAGCTTCCCACTAGAATAGTTTTTGAAGAAAAATATCTCAAGTTTTTGACTTTTTGATCGAAGAAAAGCATATACATATAGTACTTCTTCCAAACCGGCGTACGCACTTACACGCGGTCTACATCTCCATCCAAACGTCCCACACAACCAAAGCTGCTTTCTTTGAACTTCTGGGTATGTACTTTCCTCTTTCTTTTTCTCTTTGCTCTTTGGGTTTGTAAAATACATGTTCTTTCTTTGCCATCACCATTCACTTCTTGTGTTTGTGCTTTGAAATTTCTTCCTTTTCAATTAATGGGGTTCTGTGGATGTTCTCCTTTCATATAACTTGTACTGGGTAGATCTTGTGCTTTTACTGACTTTTGAGCATTAATCTTAAAGTCAATCATTGTTGAGATTCTTTGACTTGATGAAATGTCTCAAATATTTTTCCAGTGATACAAGGTGTGCCAATTTTTCCTTTTCCCCCTCTTCAAGCCCTTTTGCTTATCATTATTAGCATCACTGTTAGAAAATATGCAGAAAAACATGTTGGGGCTTCCTCTTTCTGGGTTATGGACATCCCGCCGCACTTGGCCTGAATATTTAGTGAATCCTTGTTTCTAGTGTAGATATTAAGATTGAACCAGGATTCGCATCTTCATATGATGCAATTTAGCCTCTGGATTTTCACTGCGTCTGCATACCTTGATTGATTTCCAAACAGGGTAATTTTTCTTGCACCTTTGTGGGTTTGGTGATTTTGTCTCATAGCTTGTATTCCTATGTGCATAATTTTTTACCTTTGAGCTTTGGGCATCTTTGTTTACACTTTTGGTAAAAGGAAAAGTGGTATATTTGTCTGATTGCAGAATGATGCATTTGAGTTGGTTGATTTGTTGCTTTTGAATTTTTATGTTTTAGTTATTAGTTATTAACTCAATCAATCTGATCACCCCTCCTTGCTTGAGTGAGTGGATTTCCTAGTTACCAATAGTCACCTTCAACTGCATTTATCTCATAAATTGCTGTTCCAATGCTCTATTGACATTTTCTTTGCTGCACATCAACTTGGTTTCACTTTTCTGTCCCACTGTTAGTTTCAATTCCCCACTTTTTGGGTGTTTTTTGTTGGTTTGTATTAAGCTGTTTCTTCTTGGTGTTTCCAGGGCTAAAGAAGCTCTACTGACCAAACTTGTGTGAAGAAGTTCCTTAATTTTCATGGCACTTCACGAATACATTGCCGGGGATTTGAAAAGCATCGAAGATGCTGTGACCGAGACAGAAAACTGCAATGGTTGTTTTGACTGTAACATCTGCTTAGACTTTGCACATGAACCAGTGGTGACCCTGTGTGGCCACCTCTACTGCTGGCCGTGTATCTACAAGTGGCTTCTCGTCCAACATGATTCTCTTACAACCGCTGAGCGGCCTCAGTGCCCCGTTTGCAAGGCTGTTATATCCAATAGCACAATGGTTCCACTCTATGGGCGTGGCAATGCCACAGCCGAAGAGAAAACATCATGTGATGTTTTGATACCTCCAAGACCACCTGCTTCATGTGCTCAAGTTCTTGTGGCAGCACCATCTGGAAGGGGTCAGCGTCTTCCATATCGTAATCCTTACCAGGGTCACTATTTCAGCTCTCGTTCATACCAACAAGAGGACGCCACTTCTCAAACGCTCAATCTTGGATCGCACCACCACCACCCTGTGACTGGTATGTTTGGGGAGATGGTTTATTCCAGAGTGTTTGGCAACCCAGAAAACTTGTATGCATACCCCAATTCTTATCAGCTCATGGGAAGTTCTACTCCTAGATTGAGAAGGCAAGAGATGCAGGCACACAAATCTTTGAACAGAATCTCTATTTTTCTCTTTTGCTGCTTCCTTATCTGTCTTCTTGTCTTCTAAGTCAGTTCCCTCTATATATCTACTCTATACGTTGTAAAATGCAAGTTTCAAAAACTTGCTATATTCATTGAGTGAATTATCACAGGCTAAAGTGCTTGAGTTTATATTGCACAAAACTCTGCACCTGAACCTCTCTTATACCATCATTTTTTCAAACATATTGCAGTAATATCTATCATCTTTCGTTACTAGACTCAACTTAATGAAGTTACCCTTTTGATCTGTCGGCAAGTACCACCAAATTCTCTGCATATTTTCTGCAAGTTTGTGACAATGATTTATTATTCCTTCGTTCTTATAAGCCTCACAACAAATATACATCCATTGCATTGTATGCTCCCACTTTTGCTTTCGCTGTTTTTTTCACGGTAGCATTGTATGACAACACTGTGACAGTTGTATCAGTGTCATTGTCATGTCATAAATAATTTAAGTAAATCATTTAAGTACTAAATTGAAAAAGTGTATTCAAAGAAAATAATTTGGGTTTCAACTAATATAGTTTGAGCTATAACATAGGAGTCTATCGGGCAAGTATTTTTTTTAACTTTCACAACTTTTTAAAAGGTATTATTTTTGCTTTTGATCTATTTGAAATATAAAAGAAGTATTTTATTGTTTTGACGTAAACTTTAATTTATCATTCAAATGAAGTACTTTAATTTTGAAAAGCAAATAGAACGTTTCTCGTTTTTTATCATCATTTTTCTTCGATGTTTCTATGTTATTTAGACAATAACATGAATTAATAATAATAGAAAGAAAAAGAATCCGCAGCGGAGAGTACCTAATAAATATTCTGTGTATGCCGAACTATCCGAACTATAACATGTAAGACAAACTATGATTCAATGAATTTACATAAGACCACGTATTAATTCTTATTTAAAAATACAGCGAATAATAAAGAAAGAAAGAAAAATCCTTGTTCTTGTCTAGACAAATTCTTGTTCCTATAATACTCATTAAAATTAAAGGAAAAAAAAAAGATATGAGAAAATTAACATGACGTGTTACTTTCCCTAACGACAAGAGAACTCAAAATAGAATTGTATTGAACTCTCCCAATAACACTCGATAAAATTAAAAAATAGAAAAAAAGGGAATGGATAAGATAAGGAAAACTCGAAAGAGAATATGATCTGAAATCCCATGTGACGTGGACCCAAAAGTTATATTAGAGACAAATACAATCGAATGTCGGTTTGGAAGAATAGTGAACAGTTTCTACCTGTTTTTGAAGAGGAGTAACGAATAAGAGAAGAAAGAAAAATAAATAACTAATGTAGTAAAAAGAAGAAAATGAATATATAAAAAGTATGGCAAAAGTGTGGTGTGTTGTGTTGTTGGTTAATTTTGAGAAATCGACATGAAAATAATAATGTCTTTTTCAAGAGCAGAGCAGCGTAGTGGCTTTCTCTTTCATAGTATACTTGCCAACTACTCTAAAGGCGACATGGAGGAGGGTGGAAGCAAAACGATAAGGATGATAATGAAAAATAAGGATGTTTTGTTTTTGTTGGAGAAATAGAATGAAGAATGAAATAAAATAAGGTATATGAAAGAGATGATTGTTTATGAAAAATGTTAGAAGAGGAAATAAAAATAGTATTTAGTGGAACATAAAATACTTTTCGCACCATCCTTATCCATATGGTGCGAAATGTATATACGTATGCAAAGCCAATCTTATCCTGAAACACAGAAAAAAGTATTTCAAACCAAGATAGTAAGGGACACCAAGTTTAATGATGTAGGCGCCACCGTCCTGTCTGCTACCTATGTACAAAATATCCTATGATATCTTTCGTTTGTTAAAAAAAAGGGAAAAAATCGTAACTTTATCCATAACTTATTTTAATTAATTATATATATATATTTCAAGTTTATTTAGATAATACTTAGAGTTAATCACTTTTTAATATTATCTATTTTAGAGTTCGAACTTTGTAATGATGTTGTCTAAATAAAATATTTAAATAAATTAGAGAATAGAAAAATATATTTAAATTATTATTATTAATATATATATATATATATATATATATATATATGAATAAAAGTAGAGTTAATAATTATATAAGATAATGATATTTTAATTTAATATTTTAATTATTTTTAGATCATTATATCACACTATAAAAAATTAAAATAATTAATGGGTCAAAATAAATATACGTGTTCGTTTACTTCGACTCCGTACTGTGATGTTGCACGCAATGTTGAAACGCGCAATTGTGTATTATTGCTCTTGGTGAAATGTCACTGTGCAGAGCGTTAACATCAGAACGTGAATTGAAACGTTTATTAAAATTAGAAATAAATTGCTATTCAAATGGAAAACGTCAATGTTAAGTTGAATTTCATTCTAAATTTGAATTCAGTTTTAAAACTGAATTTGAATGGAAAGCATCAATGTCAAGTTGAATGCAGTTGTCAAGTTGAATGCAGTTTTAAGACTGAATTTAATGTTGTATCACAATGTATTACATTATTTTAATTAGATATTGATTTATTTTATATTTCTAATGTTGTAATTATTAAATAATAAATATATTAAAGTGAATAGAGTTATTTTAAAATATTTAATTTTTTTTTTTTACTTTAGTAAAGATACTATGATCTTTTAATAAATTAAAAAATTGTCATCTTTCCTTCTTTCGTAAGAGGAAGTTTCAACATTTACTAAGATAAAAACCAACATGTTTGCTCTTTATATATTTATTTTTCTCATAAAAAAAAAAGAATTTTCTATATACGATCAAGCAAGTTATTAAAGAAGGTAACGAAAGAGAAAATATCAATTACTATTAAAAATATATCGTACAATGGAGATAAGTTCTTGAAAGCTTCTAACTCTAGACAATAAACTAAATATATTAAAAAATTTCCTAAATATTTTTCTTTTAGGAATGTTTTAAATGAAAGTTTACTTCTCATTTATCAATGTTTATCTAGTATATATATTACAATTCCAGTTCAGACAAAAACAAAAATAGTAAAATTACATTAAAAAATGGAGACATTTGTTTTAACTTAAGACAATACTACTTTGATTTATTGTTTTATTAAGGACTTTTATTACATTAAAAAATGGAGACATTTGTTTTAACTTAAGACAATACTACTTTGATTTATTGTTTTATTAAGGACTTTTATTTCACACATTCATCCTCAAGTTCAAATTTCTATGACAAAGACATAATATAGAAATAAAGAGTTCACACAAAAATGAAAGTACATTTGAATCCATTTTAAAATAGATGAATATGTATATAAATCTATCGTGATGATAATTAATGGTTGGTTTTAAACATTGTACTGTGGTCATAGAAGATAAAATAAAGATTTTGGATAAGAATCTAAAACTAAAAAGGCTAAAATATCTTTTTTGTCCCAATTTTCGTCAAGTTTTTTCAAATAAGTCATAGTTTTGGTTTTGTGTTCAAATAGGTCTCACTTTTCGTCAATTTTGCTCAATTGAGTCCTTTTTTGCTAACACCGTTTAAATCATTAACGGTCATGAACAGTGACTGCCACGTGTCACTTCGTGGTTTTTTTGAATTTTTTGAATTTTTTGAATTTTTTTTTTAATTTTAAATTTTTAAAAAATTTTAAATTTTTTTTTAAAATATACACGTGTCAACCCAGGAGTGTGACAGGCGTCACTTCGTGGTTTTTTTGAATTTTTTTTAAATTTTTTTTAAATTTTTTAATTTTTTTTTAAATGTCCACGTGTCAACTGAGTAGCGTGTTACATGTCAAAGTCAATGTTTTAAATTCAATTTGTCCCTATGTTTGTTATTTTTGTTCAATTAGGTCCAAATTTTTGTTAACATTAATCAATTTGGTCCCTCTCCAAATTAAAACCAAATTTAATTTTTATATTAAAATTCATATTTTTTATTAAATATTTTTATATGATATCTTAAAATTCACATCATTATAACTTTGATATAAAAATTAAATTTGGTCACTTCGATAGGGACCAAATTGGTTAATTTTAACAAAAATTGGAACCTAATTGAACAAAAATAACAAATATAGAGACCAAATTGAATTTAAAACATTGACTTTGACACGTAGCACGCTACTGGGTTGACACGTGGACATTTTAAAAAATAAAAAAAAAAACAAAAAGAAATAAAAAAAATCACGAAATGACACATGGCACACTCCTGGATTGACACGTGTACATTTAAAAAAAAATAAAAATAAAAAAAATAAAAAATAAAAAAAAATTCAAAAAAACCACGAAGTAACACGTGGCAGTCACCGTTCATGGCCGTTGATGATTTAAACGGTGTTAGGAAAAAATGACTCAATTGAACAAAATTGACGAAAATTGAGACCTATTTGAATACAAAACCAAAATTAGGACTTATTTGAAAAAACTTGACGAAAATTGGGACAAAAAAGATATTTTAACCAACTAAAAATAAGGATAATTTAAACTTTATTATATGTCTTGAAATATTAAAATCGAAAATTGAGTGTTCAAAATTAATTATCGTGACAGTAATAGTTGTAAATAAAGAGATGAAATATAGACAGGATTTTTTATTTTTTATTTTAAGAAATAGGAGACACGTCGTCCTTTTTCCCAAAGGAAACATATATTTTAAATTAAGCATATATAGGAAATTTTTTTTTCTGAAAAAGTATATATTTTAATATTCAAGAGAAGTTATTTCGTATAATTTGACAGCAAAATATTGATAAAAAGTAATAATCTCTAATCACAGAATATCATTCATACGTAAATATTGACCTCTGCTCTTCATATCTTCTTGATGGCTCATATTTCGAAATAAAGTAAACTGATTTTTTCAGTTTCTTTATAAAATATAAGATTTATTATATGATTTATTGTTAAAAATATTTACTTAATATATTTTATATTTAAATTAATTTTAAAAAATATTTCTGTTTTTAAAAATAATTTTCAATTTTATAAATTAATTATTATTTTAAAATTAAGAAATATTATATATTTTATAGTCTGTTACATTTTGTTATATATATAATATAAATAAAATAAAATAATAAATTTTTCATATAATATATCTATTTTATTTATCATATATCTTATAGTTTCATAATTCTTACAAATTTTTAACATTTATAATATTTAATACTATAATTACATATTTTATATTTTAATTATATAATTTTTAAAATTTTATAAGTTTCGACTAAGTTTCTATCAAACTCTTATAATCAAAATGAAAAACTTAAATAGTAATTATTCCGGTACGCAGAAGTTATATAGCTGTATTTTCCGCATAAAAAAATTGTTTAATTACCTATTTCATTAAATGAAAAATATTTTTCATTTATTAGAGAATAAAATTCTTTAATTAGAAGATGAAAAAAAAAAAATTAGACAAGTGTTATTGCAGGGTGTTTTTTAGGTGTAACAGCCCAATGTTTTTTCACATTTTCACACACATATTTTTTCTTTTATTATTTGAACCCCTCTATTTACTCTCCATACAATAAACACTACACCTCGGTACTCCCGGTCCATTCACAAAGCACAGGGGAAGCAGATTCATTACCTCCATTTTCCAAGCTTCCTTTACCGCGCTCACACTACCACACAGCCCTTTCCACTGCAACCAACGCGTTTCTTCCACTCACCATTTTTCTCTCCAAGAGCACAAGCACATTATCGCATACGTTGGATTGTTCAAGTTAAAAGGTGCATGGTTTTCTTTTCAATATTAGGATTGTAAAATTCTGGGGCTTGGTAGAGTTTTGTAAAATTCTGAGTCCATGTAAGTTGTAATTTTCTGGGAATTAAAATTTAGAGGCTTTTAAGCTACGTAATGTAAATGCGAAAGGAGGATTTTCTGTATGTGCACCAGGTGTTTGATGAAATGGCTAAAAGGATGGAAATATACTTATTTTATTCTTTATAAATATGTTTTTACTTCAGGTGCATTGTTCTAATTTGTTTTGACAATTGTTGGTGTCAGTAAACTTCTTGTATTAATTTCAGGTGCATTGTTCTAATTTGTTTTGGCAATTGTTGGTGTCAGGGACTTGTTTTGCGTAATTTGAGGCAGGGCAAGTGAACGATAGAAAATGGGGAGAGCTTCAAGGGATAAGAGGGTGTGTGTTTGATTTTTATCCTACAGAGTGTTCTTTTTTAGGGTGCATTCATGCTTAGCTAAATTGGTTTTCAGGATATCTATTATCGGAAAGCAAAAGAGGAAGGTTGGCGTGCTCGAAGTGCCTTTAAACTCCTTCAGATAGATGAGGAATTCAACATTTTTGAAGGTGGGGTGTCTGTCTTTCTCCACAAAAGCCTATATTTGACCTTTTGGGTTTGTGGAATATTTTTTCCGCTGAGACACTGTTTCGAGATTAATTTTTTATTTTCTGCAGGAGTGAAGCGTGTTGTAGATTTATGTGCTGCCCCGGGTAGCTGGAGTCAGGTACTTGTGATGAAATTGTAATTGCCATGTCATACAAACTCTTAACAAACAAGCATGTATTCACAGGGGGAAAGCAGTCTAGTTCATGCATTCGCATGTCTTTTTTTATAGCCATCACAATACTTAAGTTCTTATATGCAGGTTTTGAGTCGTAAATTGTATCTCCCAGCCAAGCTTGCGCCTGATTCAAAGTAAGTTGGCTTTCTTTGAAAATTCTACAGTGTTTGCTCTCACATAACATATATCAGGGCAGTAGCTTTTCTTCATTGTTTCTCACCTGCAGATTCATGCCAAGACTTGGAATTGAAATTAAGCTCTATCAAACTCAATGTTTACATTTTTGTTAGTCATTACGTACAACTGATAACTGTATTTTTATTGTTATTATAAAATAAGACTTTCATCGAGACAAAGGAAAGAAATTAGTAAATCATCTGTTCTTGCATTGTTTTAATTCTATTTCTTTATGAACTCATATTTTGACATTTTTGGTGAATATAGTGTGCACCCCTTGGTTTTCTTATCATATATTTTTGGAAGCTTAAATTGTTTTAGTTGATGTAAAGAAGCTAAAGCTGTGGTAACAATGTATGCTACAGTTTGGGGCACTTGGTTGGAGTATAACTCATCTTCTATGTAGCTTTTATTGGATCAAATGCTGACATGGGATAAATTAGGCATTTGGCTTCTTGATGGTTTAAACCTTTGGATTTTCAAGGGACTTACAGACATGCTGATGGATTGAGTAGCTCTCCTTCAGTGATTTCTTCTTTTTTTCTTCTCTATCCTCCAAACTCAATTCTTCTGTGCTTAAATAAATTATTTCTTTTACAGAAGAGTGTCTCCTATTTAATCACTTATATTATGGCTCTGTCTCTATCAACATCATCAATTTCTTGTTGCATCATGTATGCAGGGGTGAAAATCTTCCTCTTATTGTTGCTATTGATTTGCAACCAATGGCTCCAATTGAAGGTGTCATTCAGGTGCAGGGTGATATAACTAATGCTCGAACAGCTGAAGTGGTAAATATAGCAGTATTACCATAATTTTTTCATGGATAATTTTATAATATTTTGGATACATGTTGAGTAAGCTACATATCTTGGCTGAGATAGAAAATATACCTGTCTCTTTCAGTTTATTGCCTCCTCAAATTTCATCGAGACATTTCATAGTTTCCTTTTAAATATTTTACGTAAATGAAACATATGTATTACGAGTTCCATTTGTTATATTTGTTTCTCCATCATTTGAATTACAACTATATATGTTGTTTTCTGTTAAAGGAACACCAGTCCAAACCATAAACCAGAATCATACAATGAGAAAAGCAAGGAAATGGAAGAGAAGAAAAGAAAAGCACTACATTTTTTGTTTAAAGTGCTTAACCACGCTATAAATCATATTTTCCACTCGTGTAAAATAACAGCTAGACATTATTGTTGTCTGTAAAGCCTATGTATCCATTGTCATTGCTTGGGCATATATTTCCCTAAAATCAGAATAAACCCAATATACTCAATAAAACATTATCAACAGAAATAAGAAAACATACTACATTACCAACAAAAATAACATTTGCTTTCTTTTTATTCTTTTAGCTAGTTACATTGTGGTCTGCATATGTTGCATGTTTTAGAGAGAATGGTAGGAGTGCATAGTGGATATTAAGGAGATTTAGTTTCCAGCTTTACAAAATCAACTTAGTTTGTATGTATGGATTCAAAATGCACAAGTATGTCTCATGATGCTCATAACAAATCGTTTCTGCTGGAGTCTACAATTTGTTGAAACTTGAAAGAATTATAAAGAACTGGTTCATTGGAGGCTATTTTTTTCCCATCAATTAAATTACTTGAATGACCACTGGAATTAAGTTTGTGAGCCCCTCTTCCTTCTCTTGATTTATTCAGGTCATTAGACATTTCGATGGCTGCAAGGCTGACCTGGTTGTGTGTGATGGTGCTCCTGATGGTAAAAAAAATGCTCAATTTAACTGATTAATTTCTTCCTACACAATATTTATGTTTGAAGTAGTGCGATTTGACATGAGAACTAATTTTATGAAATGCTACATACAGTGTTACATTTTTGTTTTTAGCCTCAATCGAGGACCCAACCAAACCAGCATTGTTTTGTCTCTCGTTTGTTATTCTATGTCAATTGTAATACATGCGTACAAAATCTCTTAATTTATTTGTAGTTTAAGAAATCAAGCTTTGGCTTTTGCAGTTACTGGGCTTCATGACATGGATGAGTTCGTACAGTCCCAACTCATACTTGCAGTAAGTATTTAATCTTTGTCCCCTTCTAATTGTTTGCGCCTTTTATTGTTTTTCCATCTGGATAGTACATGTTCACATTATCTCTACTGCAAACTGGCGATGAGAAAATAAATTTGAAGGATATATAAAATCAGTGATTACTCCATCTATTTCTTTTTGCCCTGTTGTGAAACAAGGATTAATTGATTCTTGATATCTATTTTCAGTCCATCTACTCTCATGTCTAGTAAGCAACATACACAGGATATGATCTATATTAAATTGTATAATCCTTGATTCGCAAAGAGTTGCATGGTTTTATTTGCCTCTCTTATTAGGTTTTTGTTACAGATTGATGCTTATTGGTATCCTTGCAGGGGTTGACAATTGTTACTCATGTACTTAAGGAAGGAGGAAAGTTTATTGCAAAGATATTTAGAGGAAAGGACACGAGCCTTCTGTATTGTCAGGTATTTGAAGTTTCACCGTATCATGAGATTTTAGAAATTGAAGACTTGTGTGCTTGTGCATAGTTGACATTACTGCAAGTATGTTTTACGTTCATGTGTTGCAGTCATCCAACTTTCAGTTAGCTTTTGGCAACTATAGAGAAGTGATATGATTAAAGAATGAATGGGGGTTGCAAACCTTTGAAAGCAATATAAGTAATTCAAATAGCACATATTTCTGACTTTGGCAGTTAGATCACATCATATAATATGTATTCTTTTGTGTGAGAAGGAATAACAATTCTTTTCGAAGAGTTACACCAAAATTCTACAAAATGATTGTACTTTAAAAGAAAAGAAACACCATTAAGTTACTTCCCTGATAAACAAAATAATTGCATTTACATAAGATAAATTTTGTGAACCGATTCTACCACGGAGTATGCCTTTTGTCTGGCTGGAATTTGATCCTACTCATTACCCAATCTAAAATTTTAGTTGAGTTATGAAATTGTTTCACAGTTCCACTTTCTGCCAAATATTCATAACGAAATAATTGGAAAGTCGCAAAGTTTTATCATTGTCTCTCAAAATTACCTGGTCTTGTTTTGTTACATAGTTCTTCTGAATTTTATTTTTCTATAACCCTAGAATCATCATAACAACCTGTGTCGTCTCGTCTCTGCTTTGCAGCTAAAGTTATTCTTTCCTGTAGTGACATTTGCAAAACCAAAAAGCAGCCGCAATTCAAGCATTGGTAAGGATTTTTAGTTTCTCAATGCTTGTTACTTTTTGGTATGCATACTTTTTCCCCTCTTTATAGCTTCTTTTTTATTATGAGAATTACCGTGTTTAGGAATTTGCAGTCATGACATTACAAAGGAATTGACAGTCGTCACATTAATTAGATTTAACAGAAGCTTTTCTATCTTGTAACAAATGTCTATGAAGTTATGAACTTCGAAATACTACTTGTTTAATATAGCTGTTGCCTCTTTCGGATTTAACTTCAAAAATACTACTTGTTTAATTTAGCTGTAACACCTTGCAGTTGCAAGTGTCTAAGCTAGTTTTTATCACACTAGCATTGACAAAGGTATGGTTAAAAATGTTTGGAAGTGGGTAATTCTATTTGTAGGGAGTAGTCCAAGTGAGAGTCAAAGTTCCACATTGGATAGAAAAGACAAAGTTAAACACTATATAAGAATAAAGACCCATAACACCATTGTCTTTTGAGGTTAAAGTGGTGTCAAAGGTCTTATATGTGTAAGACTCATGTCATATAACCTTATGGAACCACAATCTCTTGATGATTATAATCATAACCCATATATAACTAAAACATATGAAAGAATATATAACTCAACATTATTTGACTAGTATTTGAGCTAACTCTAGGTTTTTCACTCTCTCAGAGGCATTTGCAGTCTGTGAAAACTATTCTCCTCCTGAAGGATTCAATCCAAAAGATCTGCATCGTCTTCTTGAGAAGGTTGGAAGTCCCTCGGGGGTAGATGATACAGGTACATGTTCGTCCTTATAGTAAATCTTGTATGTAATTATAGATTATAAAATTCAGCCTCATAAAGTCAATCCTGAATACTCTATAATAAAATAATAATGACTCTAAGAAATATCTTTTGTTGTTTTCATTTTATCACCAGGAGACTTATTTTTCATGGCTTTGGTCTCGAGTAACTAATGCATGTGGTTTTTCAGATTGTTGTAGTGGATGGTTGGAAGGCCCTAATAAGGTGTATATCCCATTTCTAGCTTGTGGTGACCTCAGTGGGTATGATTCTGATCGTTCATATCCACTACCTAAAGTTGATGGGGGGACATATCAGAGCTTGGATCCTGTACAACCCCCAATTGCTCCACCTTACAAGAGAGCTCTGGAGCTAAAAAAGGCCTCCAATCAAGGAGTTCGAGATCCTGAAAACCTCTCATTGGATTCTTGATCGTGCTATACACTGTTTATTCATAATGTCATTTGGAACTGTGTTTTTCGATTCTAAATTATTAACGTACGTGTGAACTTTAACACTTTCTTTTCTCTTGTACATCATTGCATGCCTGACTAGTCTCTTGTTGTAACAATTTTTGAAACGAATACAGATTATTCTAAAGTAATCATCTAAACATGTAAACTGTTCACTGGCTGATGTTGACCATGTTGTTACTTTAAATCAGCAAGTTTCAACAAAAAACAAGGCAACGAGACAAGATAAACAAGATGTCGGTAGCAAGCACTTGTTTGGTCAATTCTTTTGTGATCTTTTCCAAAGGGGATTGCACATCGCACTTGACCCTGCTAGTGCAGGGGAGTAATCGAACTTTGCGTGCTCGTGGTGTACTCATTACATTTTTAATCTATCCAATGGCTGATATTAAATGTTGCCGCTACTCGTCATTTGTAAACTGTTGATCTAAGCTCATTTTCATGCTTAAGAACAATGATTAGCATGACTTGCAATGAATAGAATGTGGATGGATTCCTTGGACAGTGTGGGGTGATTTTGTAGTGCTCTGGTCAAAGCATTGTTGAAAGTTGATAGATTGGGATATTCACAGATTTTTTCAGCGTATGGTTACAATTGCTTTCCTTTCCAAGTGTGTTATACAACAGAAGCCTAGAAAGTGGAAGAAGCTCCGGTCTTTGGGATGTGGGGTCTGGCGTAATTAATTAATAAAGTGTTATTTATACAAAATTTCTCATGCAAATAAGAGAGGGGTGCAAGATAAGATAATGCCATAAAGTAAGTATATCTCCAAAATAATTATTGATATGATTATTTCAATTAAATACAAAACGTCTATTAAATACATGGAAAGATAAACGTTTCGGCAGATGTATTAAAAATATTTTATTATCGATAATTTTAAGTTTAACTTTAACAGTTAGTTGTGTCAGGAAAAACTTTAACAGTCAATTTAAGTCGGTCTTTAAGTCGTCTTTTTTTCTTTACTGGGTCCTTTTTCTATTTCCATCAAAACCATCCTTTTATTAGATATTGAAAAACACAATGCAAAAAATTGAATGATGCATAAATCAAATTTGAATGTTCGGAGCAAGACCAAGTTAAAATCGAGAAGCTTGTTCAATTTTGGGAACAACCAATAATTTATTTGAGTATGGACAAAAAAGAACTGACCGCTGCCATATTCAGATTCGGTTAAACCATGTTGGGAATGAACTATTCTGAGAGAGGGAAATATCCAATATCATGGTTAAGAAAAGGTTTTCATTATAATGGTCAAGAAATAAATGAAAACTGAACAACACGTTAATGTATTCCAGTGAACAGAAAAGACTTCTACAGTCTGCAATTCAAACTTTGATTTGAACCGATGTTTTATTCAAATGTCTTCACTCAAACTCCGCTGCTAAAGAGACAACAAAAGGATTGACCTCTAATTTTGAACAAATGAACATGACACGTGAAATCAAGAAAGCATATCCTTTTTAATATACATACATGATACATCTCTTGCATGCAGCAACCTCGAGAAGACTTTCCAAACCGTGATTTGCATGGAGAGACTCAACTTGGTCTCTCCCTAGACGAGGAAGAATGTAAAAACTCAATGCAATCTTCTACAGCCTTAGCACGATATGATGAGTCGTTAGGGTCGGATAGTGAACGTGACCTTACCAAAGTGGATGAAGAAACCTTTCTGGAGGATCTCCTTCTCATAGAAACAACTCTAATGGAATTTGCTACCTTTTCTCCAAGCCGTAGTAGAAATCTCACTGGTGACAGTAAAGGGTCTTTGGACATCCTTGAGAAACTCCAACTTCCAATGACCCTCTTCCTGTTTCCTAATACGCTATGTTTGAGAAACATGGTTGGTTTCTCATTGACATCAGGACTGAAGCTTACCCTCTTACTTTTTCTCAACATTTTTGATGAACAATACGAGACTTCCAATTGCAGAAAAAGCCAATATTTCAATTTTTTGTTGTCAGGCAGAGAGGAGAGGCAAAGAACAAGTAGCTGCTAGAGGAGACAGTTGGAAAGGTTGGCAAAGGAGTATATATAGACAAATTATTTTAAGGAAACATGGTAGCTAGAGAAATAGAAAGAGGGCGAAGTAATTAGTAAGGTTGAAGTTAAATCCTTAAGAAGGTGAATATGTTTGAAGAAGTTTTAAAGGCATATATACGTGCATGAGACGAGCACACATGGGCATGTTCTGTGTGTGAGGTCTACCATTACGAAGCAAAGGTGAGGCAAAGTCTGAAGTGTGAACAGCAGCAATATTGGGATGGAATTGGGCAGAGAAAAGGGAGTTTGGTCAAAAGACAAAGTGGTGGAGCCATGGAGACTGAAGAAGGAGACAGGAATGAAAATGTTAAGGTTAATGTAAAGAGGTAGCAAAGAGAGAGAAAGAGTTGGGAGATGATGGATACTCTTCTAATCAGCATTGCTTTTGAGCTGTGTTGCAGGACCTACACCTGCTTTTTGCTCCCTCTTTGTCTTCGGTTATGTTTCTAAAATCTGAAATTTAGATACCACAGCCCCCATATGTTGTGCAATGGGAGAAAGAGAGAGAAGCAGGGAGTTTTCATGTGGGGTTTGCGTGAACATTGGGGAATTGCTTCATCTTCTTTTTCTTCTTCCTTTTTCTGTTTATCAGGAAATTCCTAGAGAGAAAAATGTTACTCCATTATGGCCTCACTGCACTTTTATTTCCTAGGTCATAACTCTCACTTTATGACTTTGTTGGATGCATTCATTCTGTCAGCGATCAATTTTTGCCTCTACAGTCCTCAAAATTTTTAAAACAATCAACAAACTAGAAACTCCGAGGAATTATTATTATAAATTTAACTGCAAGAGATTATTTGTAAGGACAACTAGGAGATCACATGTCTGAACTACACATATGTTTTGAACTTTTAGAACATTTTTTATTTCATGTTTTGTTCATTTGCAATTACAGAGATGCAGTGCCCTCAATAATTTTGTATTTTCCTTGCTGGTTTGCTGTATCGTACAAATCCCAAGAAGGCTTCTATTTTTTTTTGACAAAGATCCGTGTAAGCCATCACTGAGTGTCATTATTCGTCATGACATTGATAGGTATGGTTACTGATAATTCTCATTTCTTTCTTAATATATAGCATTCTTTTATTTCTGTATACAGTGAAGCAGATTACTACTGTGTGGCCATTGGTGCCCAGTTTTCAAATGTCATTTATTTCTGACATTATTAATCCTCATCAAAAAGCTTGCTCCAGAGGTTTGTAATTGTCCTTGCTCTAGAGTTTACGGCAAAACCGACAGAAATAAATTAGTATTCATTGGCAGATTATTGAATTCAACATCCTTTTACTGCTAAATAACTCAGCCAGATTTTCTTCAACATACAACAGCTAGGTCTGCTTCATAGGTATTGTAAGGTTTGTGTATTTTAATGTTGTGATGCAAACAGTATTAGTTTTTTAACCTCTTGAGACATAATCTCTACATGTTTAATTTTTTCACATGAAACAAATATTGAAATGCCATTGTTTGATAATAAATCAATAACATTCACACATATTTCAACCATTTGGGTGAGTGAGTATCAGTAAGTTGTTGATTCGAGTGGTGTGAAGCTTGATTTTTTAAAACCAAATTTCAAATTTTAAGCTTCACAAATGAAAGAAACATAATTGGGAGAACGAGAGACTCTAAATTAATTATTGACAGACATAAGCAATGAAAACTCTGCACTGACAACAACAACCAAAACCTCAAGGTTACTTACTGATACAAGTGAAATTTGTGCAGAACACTAAATGACCTTGAAATTTAAGTGAATATAGTACTTGATAAAACCAAATATGGATGGCTAGCTTAATGTGTTTCATGATTTTATAAAATATTGTGTTTTATGTTTAAATTTAGCATTGGATGTGTTGGAATGGTGATTGATTTGGCTGATATTGAAGGTTAACATAAAGAGGTATTCCATGGATACTGTTCTAATCAGCGTTGCTTTTGAGGTGGTAGTGCAGGGCCTACACATACACAAATGTCTGTTCTGAAATCTGAAATTATATTCAATGTTCCTGTTTGTTGTGTGATGAGAGAAAGTGGGGACTTCAAAATTAAGGAATGTGTTTGAATATGGATTTGGCGTAAAATGGAAGGCATTGGTTCATCTTTTTTCTGTAACTTTTCTACCCTATTTGGTATGCTACAAGATCTTAGAAAGAGGAAAAAATGTGGCTCCATTATGATCTTCTGGAATACGGGTTCATTCTATTTGAGCTTCATGTGGAGTTGTCATACAAAAAAGGAATGAAGGGAAAATTTTGTATTTTACTATTATAAATTCATCAGTATCAAGAGATTATGTTTGTCTTAGAAGATAATTCAGTTTCTAATTCTGCAAATATGTTATTATTGTTTATGTTTTCTTTGCCCTCTAACAGCTACCTTTTATAATTGTTGTTTTATAATAATTTACATGCAGCTATATACATATACAAAAAAGTAGTTGATAAAGGATAATTAAGGTCTTACCTGAAAAAGGTACTTTCCAAAAGCTAATTTTGAAAAAGTGGGTGGTATAAAATATTTCAAACAAATTTTTGTAATACTCATTGACAAATAATTCATGTTATAAGTTCTTATTTTTGTTCTTTTCTCCTAGGTATTTAGGGTTATACATATCATTATTTTTTTTTTTTTTTTCTTTCTTCTTTCTCAGGTGTTTTTCTATGCATTTTTAAATTTGAGAATGATACAATCAAACACTGCTAACTTTGAATTTTAACTAAAGTTATCCACCATGATCATAATGTCTGTGTAGTTTATCAGATAATATTTTTAAAGTCCTTAGATTAGCAACAATTATAACTTTAGTCTTTAAAAATATGAACTTTAAGTTTTAAAATAGAAACCCTTGTGGGCACAAGAAATAATTATTCGAATGCCACTTCCATGCATGTAGGCCATGAATTTCATCAATCCATACCGTGCAAAAATATTTGATTACTCATAAATCTATCTTAGAACTAGAAAAGAGACATGAAACGGAAAAAGAAAAAAAAAGAAACACAAATATAATCATAAAACTATTTGATAAGAAGAAGAAAATATTAATGAGATTTAATACAAAAGAAAATTACACCTTCAACCATGATGCTACATCCACATAAGAAATCAAAGGGAGAGCTAAGTGCAAAATTACTTGCGTTAATGACTTTTGATTTTGACAATAATAAAATTTATGTTTTTACATGTTATGGAAAATCTGACATATCTTATAAAAAGGATTAATGAAAAATAATGAATAGTTTAAATATGAATTATTTCTTTCTTTACCTCATCCATGTCATTTTATATTAAATTAACTTTAAATATAAATTTTTGTTTGAGTTACTTTATTCAAAATTTATGAATGAGTTTTCTTTTTTGAAAATGTTAATCTAAAATTAAAATTTTACATTTTAATCTTTATATATTGTTTGGCTCTGGAAAAATAAATAAAAAAGACTAAAATAAAAGAAATTGAAAAAGGATAAATAAACGAGAAATGAAATAAACTGTTTAATTGATTGATAATATATGATTTACGAAAATAAAATCTGTAATAATATTAATAAGTGTTTTTCGGAAAGATAATTTTGAAATTGGTCTAAGTGTTTCGGAAAGAATCCGGAAATTCACATACTTAATGGGTGAGGAAGACATTTATTGGGGGTGCAGAAGAAACTTCTGTTAAAGATGGTTGGCCCAAGGTAGAAGCCCATTAATAAACCTTGGGTCCTTGGCCTTCGTCTGCGGCAGAGGCGATCGCTGTGTTTGTGTCGTTTCCATTGATTCACCGTCGTTACAGTGGACAGAAGAGAAAGAAAGAAATAAACCCTAGAGAAGGCATTGAAGAGATGATTCTTCGCAGAATCGCAGCCGCGAGCAGGTCATACTACACTAGCAGGACGAATAAACCGAGCCTGTACTCGAAAATCAGTCCCCTCGGAAATCCCAACACCAGTGTGGTTCCGGTGCTCGACGATTGGGTGTACAAGGGGAACAAGGTCCGAGTCGCAGAACTTCAACGCATCATTCGTGACCTTCGCAAACGCAGTAGGTTCTCCCAAGCTCTCCAGGTTTGTTTTAATTTCATTCATGCTTCTCTTAAAGTACACGAACTAAGATTAGATTGAAAAATCTCATCATCAGGATAATTGTGCTCTTGAATATGTTGTCTAATTTCAAAATTGTGAAGAAAATTTCCATAAACAAAATACTTGTCAATTTAATCATTAGTCTCCTAAACACATATTCTCAATTTCGTTATTATGCGTAAATGTCTATTAAATTACTTTCTATTAGTACAACGTTTACCGGTTAAATCACTGCTATCGTATGTTGATTGCTAACCACATTGCACATTTTAATTTTATTGGGTGCTACACTTACGGACCGAACATACATGTATGGGAGAAGTTGTCATGTATGTGGACCAAATTAAAAATATGCAACTCGTGTAGGAAAGTTGTTAAAGTGTGGTTTGCAAATTGCAGAGTTTGGTTCGCTTTTATTTATTGTGAATGTACTGTGATTGGGAAAGGCTGGTTGTTTTTTCACCTTAAGTTAATTATGTTGTTAATGACTGGCTGCAGGTATCTGAGTGGATGTACATGAATGGTGCGTGCATATTCTCTCCAACGGAACATGCGGTGCATTTGGATTTGATTGGCAATGTTCAAGGATTCTCTGCTGCAGAAAGCTATTTTGATGCCTTGAGGGATATAGACAAAACCCATCAGACCTACGGTGCTCTCTTGAATTGCTACGCTCGCCAGCGTGAAATTGACAAGGCCCTCTCTCATTTTCAGAAAATGAAGGAGTTGGGGTTTGCTTCGTCTCCTCTAACTTACAATGTCATTATGTGTATGTATGCAAAGATTGGACAGCATGAGAAGGTTCCTGATGTTCTAAGTGAGATGAAAAAGAACCAAGTCATGCCTGACAACTTCAGCTACAGGATCAGTATAAATTCTTATGGTGTGAGGTCTGATTTTGGTGGAGTGGAAAGAGTGTTGAAAGAGATGGAGACTCAACCACACATTGTGATGGACTGGAACACTTACTCTATCGTGGCCAATTTTTATATAAAAGCTGCGTTTAGACGTGAGGCAGTTTCTGCCCTAAAGAAATCTGAGGAGAGGCTAGGTAACAAAGATGGCGAGGGTTACAATCATCTTATCTCTATGTATGCTCGACTTGAACTCAAGAATGAGGTTATGAGAATATGGGATCTGGAGAAAAGTGCTTGCAAGAGGTGCATAAACAGAGATTTCACAACCATGTTAGAATCTCTGGTAAAGCTTGGGGAGCTTGATGAAGCTGAGAAAATACTTACGGAATGGGAATCCTCCGGCAATTGTTATGATTTTGGAATCCCTAGTATTGTAATCATTGGGTATGCACAAAAAGGTTTGCATGAGAAAGCCGAGGCCATCCTCCTAGAGTTACAAAGTAAGGAAAAGTTCACAAGCCCAAACTGTTGGTCGATGGTGGCAGGTGGATATCTTCATAAAGGTGACACGGAGAAGGCATTGAGATGTTTTAAAACTGCCCTCTCTATGTACGTGGAAAATAAAGGATGGAAGCCGAATGCAAAGGTGGTTGCAGAATTGTTGCGTTGGATTGCTGATAACGGCAGTATTGAAGATGCAGAAGATTTCATCAGATTGTTAAGAGAGGCCGTCCCAGTGAATAGACAAGTATATCATACCCTAATCAAGACTTATGTGCGAGATGGTAAAGAAGTGGATGAGCTTCTGGACAACATGGAGAAAGACGGCATCGTTGAAAACGAAGAAACTAAGAAAATAATTAACATCAGGAGTGCATGAATTTTGAAACTTAGTTATTCATTTCTTCTGCAGTTCAATCTTCATGGTTGGTTTATTCTGGGATCATTTTACTAGGATTGAGTCAAGGATCGATTGATTTATTCTTGGAGTTCAACCAAGTCCTTGAGAGTGGTAAACTCTTTCACCTTAGTTCCCCCATTTAACTAAACTACAAAATAGTTCTTGAATGTGTGAATATTATTTCAATTAGACATTTCATTAGGTGATTTCTAAACTTAACGGCTGCGCACACGAGGTATTATCGAACATGGTATTGACTTGACCAGTTTTGATGACAGATGGATAGTATCTAAAGCGATGCGGTTAGGGGCGAAATTGAAGTGTAAAACATTGATCGAAAGGTCTCATTTTTCCACCTTTTCTGTATGGTCATCCAAGTCTTCAAGATTCTCAGTCTTTAGGTGTGTCCCCAAAACGAAAATCTGCGCGTGCATTGAGAAGTTGAAAAATTTTTTTTAGTAGTGAGGAGGATAATGGTTCTTCACGAGATTTCAAAGAAGCTCATGGAAATACGAGGTGGAGTCAAATGCTTGCAGGTTCACTTAAACAAGTAGGAGTTGCACTCCCAGTAGGGTGCTGTAAAAACTGCGGGACATGCCAATTGCGAAATCAATGTTACTTTCAAATCTTTGTCTGTTCTTTACGACATAATTTAAAAAGTTTGTTTATTTATTTATTTATTATTTAAACGTTCTCTTTAAAATCGAATAATTTACAAAGTAAATTATTTGGTTTGAGGAATGGTTTTATTTTTTTTAATAATTAATTAGTCAAGATAGAGTTGAGTTTGTTGTCCTCATTGAATGTATCTGTTAAATGAGTTACGTCTTCATTTTGGATTTAGCGCAACTATCCAACCATAATGTTTGACTTACAACTATGTCATTGACTTACAACTATGTCAGTATAATGCTTGGATTGACTTCTATGCATTATTTGATGTTTCACAACATGACGTTGCAGACGAGATATTTTTTGGCCATATATGTACGTGCATTCCTTGTTCTGTAATAGATTGGATTCATGTTACTAAAGGCTTTGAGTAGATATTTGAAGAATGTAACGTTAATAATGGGGATATAAATTAAATTTATTGTTGCAAAGGATTTTCATTCACTGGTAGTGAATGTGTTTTATGCTTAGTTGTGACTAGCTTTGGAGAGTTTTAAAAAAATTGAATTGCTTCTGCAAGTATTTGTTTAAGAATAAAAAAATATTTTATCCAAATCTGTAATTAAGTTCAAAAAAAAATTGTGAATTGTTTGAAGTTCTTTAAAGTGTTTTCAATGAAGTAAAATTAAATCTAAATTATTTAGTCATTACAAATCTACTCATTTAAGTTATTTTAACCAGATCAGAACAGAACAAAAATGCAAAAGAGGTGCACGACCATACCACTTGTACAATGGTTTAATATGTCTTGGAAATAGTGTGACAGTTCAAAATTCTGGAGTGGGATACGTGCAGACTCTGCAGACCTTTACCATATGGAGTGGGATACGTGCCACACACGTTGATTACTCTTTCTTTTGTTGTTTACATACATTACAAGATTCTCAAATTTGATTTTTTTTTTTTTCATTTTATAAACTCTTATTTTATATTTATAATAGAGTTGTCCATTCTCAAATTTTTCATCACCAAATTAAAAGAACTCGAGTCTTGAATCTGTATAAACATGTTCAGACCAAACAAAAATGGAAATGCACCTTTGAGAATAAAACTGTCACGATTATTCTACATCACCTTATTATTTAAAAAACATAGCAGATCATTCACATTATCCAATAATATCCAACAGACATACTAACAAGAGCAACAACTATGTAAAAAAACGAAAAAAATTCGGAAAAAAGAAAAACAACAACAAAACAAAGCGAGATTAATTTCCACTGAAGACTTTGGCGATCTTTTCGGTGGGCACCAAAGGAAGATAAGCAGAAACCCTATAACCTTTCTCAGCAGAGGAAACAATAACCTCGTTGTACTTCTCCGTGCAGTAAGCAGCCTTAGGCAACACGGCGTTGGCCACCTGAGGGAAGATCGGAAGCTGGTTAAGTTTCCGCCACGCGGACACGGCGCACTGCTCCGCCGTGGGCTCGTACTTGGAATAAACGGTCTTGGCAAAGGTGGAGACACCGTCGCGGCGGACATCGGAGACGACGGAACGGGCCTGTGAGGAGACCTTCTTTACGTTGGAGGGAACGTGGCGGTCCAACTCGCCGACCTTGCGATCGGCGTATTTGAGGAGCTCGCCTGGGACAAGGTGGAACCTGTCGTACACCGGAGCCACCACGGTCTTAACGGCCTCCTCCACGGTGTTAACGCCGGGCTTCAGAGGGCCGGCGCGTTCCTTGGCGTATGAGTAGAGGATGGCGCAACGCATGAGAGCCTGAAGAGTTGCGAATTGCACGAATTCAAGGTACTTGAGTTCTTGCTCTTCTTTTATCTCATTCTGCAAGATTCAATCAAAATCAAAACCCTAAATAAACCACATGGAACATGGAATCCTCTCATTTAAATTTCATCAAATTCAAACCCTATACAAACAAAATTTAAAATAATACTCTCGTCCTAAAACTTCAATCAAGTTAAACTATAGATAAACTATGCATGGAAAATAGAATACTCTGTCGTTCTTAAAATTCAATCGAGTCCAAACCCTAAACAAAATAAACACCACACACTACGAATATAGTTCTCTCATAAAATTCAAACAGTAAATAAACAATCCATGGAAAATGAAATCATCTCGTTCAGGAAATTCAATCAAAATTCAAACCCTGAATAATCAACAGATGTAAAGTAGAATAATATGATCCCTGATGTTCAATGGAATTGAAAGCATTAGATCAGTCACACAGGGAAAATAGAACAAAAATAAGGATGAAAAGATGGACGGAACATACCATTTGTTGGGGTTGGGGTTCGGCAGCCATGATGAAAATCTAGAAGATTCTTTTGGGGGTTTTGGTTTTGGTTTTGGTGAATATTGAGAAGGAAATAGGGAAGTTATGAATTTATAGAAGACAAAAGGACGGTGTGTGGGAATGGACACGAATTTAGGTTCAGAAAGCGAGACAAAACGCGTTGCTTCTTAACTGCGCTGAATAAAATCTTGGATTTTCTGTCACTGCTTCCTTACCGTTTAAGTTTCAAAACAGAATCTAGAATATTTCTTTCAACTACAATAGACGTTAACAAAAAAAAATAAATAAATCACAATACATATGTGTTTTTTTAAGGGCATAAAGACCAAGATTCCACCAAAAATTCTAACCCGCTTAAGTTAAGCCCATTTGTACAACCTAAAGCCCGTATAAAAAGAAGTTACCAAATACATGATAATATTATATTTATTTAACTCGATGAATTTTATCATCGAAATTAGAAGTGATAATATTTTAAAGGAAACCTAATCGTCATAATATATCTAACATCATTTTTAAAAAGTTATACCTAAAGTCATTTTTATATATTTTTTTAAGTGGTTCTGATTATATTTTTTATACTTCTTTCGGCACAATTTCTAAATCGACACATTATATTACTCAAACTATGTCAATATTTCTTGAATATAGCCTATAGGTAGTGGTTTTTGAATTCTATAAAATAATAAAATCTTGATTATGAAGATGATTATGATCAGAAAGATCAATTAGATTTTCTAATAAAAATAATTATAAAGAATTGATAAATATTTCGTAACATAGAGCATCATTAACATGATACCACATACCGATGGCTACCTTCTCCTATTTACTATATTCATTAGAGAGTTCAGACAATTGAAAATTTTCAATTATTATAAGTTTTGATAAATTTTTACATTACATTTTTTAAATTTTGGAATAATTATGGTTTATATACTTTAATGATACTAACACTCTTATAATTTCCAACTCAAATTAAATATTAATTTTCCTGATACATTCTTATTCGTTTGTCAATAAATTTTTAGATAAAAATAATTTAATAATTTATAACAAAAAGGTTAACTATAGTTTCAATTGGTTAATTGTTGCAGGAATATTAATTATTTGATGGAGACAGACAGATCAAGTCACAATGATGTTTGAAGTCTTATATTTCTTAGTAGAAAGTTGTATCTACAACAATTGTTATTAATAGCTAAAGGTTGTGTCTGATCCTTAAGAAAATCAATTTGTCGGGAAGATTCTTGCATGATAAATCATTTATCTCTTATACAACCAAATCGAGTGCTATATTGAGATTAAATGTTGTAAATTAAATAGAAGAAATTGATGAAATAGGAGAACTTGGAAACAAATAGGATTGCTTACTATTGGTCATCTTTTCGGCTTTTGTTAAAAATTTGATCGACAATTTTACTTCAAATTTTCTGGTCTTCAAAACTCAAGAATATGAAAATGATAACGGAAACTAAGAGATGATTATATTAAGAGATTTTCATTAAAAGTACTTTATCTAAGAATTTATTTGACACACTGTGAACTGATTTCTTTTTGGCAATTGTTAACAAGTTGGTGATCACCAATTTTCTACTGGTCCCAAAATTATTTTCAATTACCAACGTAAAATGATTATACAACCACTGAATTATAAATTTTTATAGAAAGCATAAGATATATTGTGGAGAAACATTGTTTTAATATAAACAATAAATAAATTATTATAAAATATATTATTAAATTTGTTAACTTATTATATTTATAAATCATTTCAATACGACACATTTCAATGCTTTATTAAAAAAATATTAGAAGTGAATATTTATTTTAAGATTAGAATATATGTGATTTTCATATATCAAAAAGGGAATATAATATGGAGGTACCACGGAATCTTACTACTGTCATGTAGTGCAAACAATGTTACAAAAATCTGATGAAAACTATGGCAACAGACCTCCACAAAAGACGACCCTAATGCCAAGTTTCATCACCAATGAATTAACTGCACACTGTAGCGAGTCACAAGTGATCCTATGTTTTTACAAAACTCAAACTCTTACGCTCTATGTTAGCCAACCGGATCAGTATTGTTTCAGTAGTGTCTCCTTCCACCCATGGTATAGATTCCTGCTCTAATAGTTTTAATACCCGTAGTCTTCTGCGAGACCCTTTAGGGTTTTCTTTATCATTTGCATCAACCATAACCTTGAGGTACTCGAATGCTGATGTAAATAAGGAAAAATATTGAAATTACCATAGAGAAAAGGAAGCAAAATTTAAAAGGATCCATAAATTATACTCATCAGCAGTACGGTGTCGTAGCTTACATGGAATGCCAGAAAAGGAAGAAAGGTGACACTTCAGTAGTCTTACAGCCTCATTTGAACCATGGTCACGTAAGTCAAGCACCATTTCTTCTGCTTCATTATTGCTGCCAACAAATATAAAATAAATATTGTACTACTACATAACATACAGATTTTCAATACTGACTACCTTAACGAAGTATTAAAAAGGAACGAAACAATGAAAATTTAAGAGCAGAGGAGATTAACTTGGTTTCAAGAATGATTTTGTTAGATTCTTCATCAGCTTCGTGAGCCTTGCTCAGAAAAAACTGCCCCTGCCATCACCTAGCATGCATCAATGAATGACCAAATTTTGGAGAAACTAGGATAATAACTTATAACTGGTTTCCATTATTTTAGACAAATAAGACAGTTGGAAGCACGATATTTAAACATAAACAAAATATAGTAGCTTTTCTCATTTAAAAGATGTAGTTCTGAAATAATGCCAACTAATCACACAAGCTCTAATAAAGAGAGCCCCCTTTATTATCAGTGTTAGTTTTAAAAAAAAACAGCTGAATGCAAGACGCAGCACTACATGTAAATGAAACGATTATCTAGAAATCATCAAAGAACTCTACATATGTCCTTATGTAGCAACTTATTGCTGGGCACAACTCTATCAAAAACCTTACCTGTTCTAACAATTTTTCTGCTTTGATTTGATCCCCTTTTGCAAATGCATCAACTGCCTGATGTAACAAATGACCCATCAGTCTTTTACAGTGTCCATCACCAAAACCCCGCACCAGGTTAATCTACCAAGTAACTATCTAACCGAATCATAAAATGTGGAATAATATAACCCAAACAGAAAATGCAACATACTGCTTTATAATATTCATTCATTGCCACCCGGTATTCCTTCACAGCTCTGCGCACATTCTTGTATTCTTCCTCGTCCTCTGGATCTGTCATATACACAGCATTCAAACTTCATATAAAGTAGAACAAAGCTTCAAAACAAGATAAAATATAATATATATATATATATATATATATATATATATATATATTATTTAACAAGAAATAAGAAACAAATAGTCAACAGATTTTGATTCTAGGATTGATTCACCAATTCTTCCAACATTCGAATACTTGGCCCAACGGCAAGAGAAGCATATGAATAAACTAATTGCAAGGCAATAATCCCCTGGCTTAGAAATCACGCGCAAGTTATAGCAACAACATCATAAATACATTTTCTGAAAATGAAAAATATCTTTACTCTTGTACAGGATTTATCTTGTGATAAATAAAATATAGACACAAATCTGCTTTTACAAAAGTCATGTAGCTAAATAAGAGAACTTATAACAAAAACAACAAAATAGGAATCCATTTTTCCAGAATAACATGAAGTACCGTCTATGTTTCCTGGTCGTGGGAAGACCATGTCAATGTTGAGTTCTTCCGGGAAGTCTTTGGGAGGTTCAAAAACCACACGCCCGAATCGTGATTTCATATTCAAATCCTTCACAATTCTTTTAGGAGCCTTCTCTACTTCAGAATGCCCTTGATAATTGAACAAAGAAGACAACACTTCTTTCTGAAGGTCATGTTTTTGTTTTTGTTGTTGATGTAATTCTGTTCCTTTAATTGAACCTATGCTCTTACCACTGCATCCCAAAGAAAATAGAAATTAAGACCCAAAATATCACGAAAGTGATTTCATTATGCTGTTAGAGCATGACTTAAATTGAAACAAAAGATGAAGTAGAACTCCCTTATCTAGTGATTTTTAAAGGCAAATAAGTTAATGAAAAGTAGTAGATATTAACAGACAAAAAAAGAAAAAAAAAAAGATACCCTCTGGGATAATTTAAATCCTGAGACTTTCTTTCAGAAGAAGGCACTTCAGATTTTGGTTTCATATCTGTGAACTGTAAAAGTGCAGTTAGCTTCAATAGCAATCTAAGAATCATATGCCCATCAAAATTTTAATGTATACATCAAGATAGAACAGAAGGGGAAAGTCAAAAGTAAAGAGAATTGTCAAGTGCAAGAATGAAACAACCTAAAATAGAGACAGCCAACACACAGTGAAAAGAATTGTCAGAAAAAAAATGAGCACAAATCTTTTTTTTTTCCTTTTACAAAACATTCTACACTCTTTTCATACGAATTTTGGTTACAGAAACAATTCATGTAAAACTACAGACATTATTCAACAGTAAGGCTGGCAGGTGGAAAACAACTTTCACAACAGAATGTAACCCTCTCCTTTCCCCTAAAATCTGTCCTGATGTTTAATCCAAAATCTTGAGCCCATTGCAAAGTAATTTCAAAACTTAAAATTACAAATGACAATATCTACAATCAAACATAATGAAAATAATACGTAATCCAGACACATAAATGAATAATCTTGGCGTGTATACTTACTCCACCAGCTGAATCATCAATAACAGCATTCCTTTTGCCCGAAGCCGTATTCGATTGATCTAGTAGCTTCACCAAGCTCTGGATGATTGCAATAAATATTTATTAGGCATAGGTAACAAGTGATGCAAGAAAACACAAGATTTGGGTAGTCTGAACAGAAAAATCATGATTATTAATAATCCCCGTTTTACTTAACTTTTCAAACCAGAAAAAAGTGAATGATATCCTTGCCAAGTTTACACTGTTTGAACGCTAGATGAGATTATGGATGGAAAAAGAAAACGTAGATTCTGATATAAACCCCAAAAAAGTGGGGAAAACAAAGTAAAGAAATATTAATAATGGCAGCATAAGAAGATTTTTAGGTACCTTCTGAATATCGTATCCGCAAGTATCTGCATATTTGCAAGCAATAAAATCAGTCAGCTTTTAATACAAACTAACGAAACAATGGTAACTACAATGTAGTTCAGCCCATGTTTTGCTTGACTTGGTCATAAAATTAATAATTTAAATCAGGTATACACATCAGTAGCCGGTACTCCGTAGATTGAAGCATTTAGTAAAAATATTTAAGTCGATATGCTTGATAACTAATGGTAATAATTGATAAAAACAAACTAGCACCAGATTTATTTACATAAGAACATAAGCACCCAAGATAGAAATTTGAGCATTAAATTGTTAAGCCAAGTCCAGGTAGAAAGCATCAAAACCTTGCATCAGATCAACCTACACTCTATTTTATTTTCTAAGCATGCCACATAGTCAATACTGGACAACATTAAACTATTAAAACAAGATGCATATGTAAGCTCATAATAATCATGTTCAAATAACTACATAATAATATAATGAAGAGAAATTATAGCAGCACAGTTCACTACCAGAGAATTTATTAGAAATCACAAATATTGGTAGACTCCACTTCTCATATGCTGACTCTCCTGGTTTTTTAGTTTTTTACAAAATTTCAATCAATTATGGTGTGTTGCTAGCACACGTATGTAAAAAAATGTGCAATTAAAATAACTTTTGTCTTTCAAAGCAAGTACATCAGTTGGGTAATATATGAGGAAATTTTCTGAGAAAAGGTTAGCTAACCATTATAAAAATTTAAACAAAAAAAATAAATTATTTATCAGTACAAAAACACGACAATGATTCAAACCAACATTTTAAATCGTGTGCTATAAATACCACCATCATTGTGCCATAGCGACCATAGGCTGCTTTAGGGGAAGGGATAGCAGCACTGTGCTGATTCCAAAAACCCGTCTGAATATAGAGGTTAGGACATTTTGGAATTGCAATTACCAAATATGAAATCTACAGCTTTAACAGGAAACTTGGATTTAAAAGGTGACTAATGATTTCTGTCAAGGTAAATTATAATTGACATTTGTTGATACTTGTGTGTGTGTTTTGCTTATGCTAGCCATGACGTTTTATTGTTAATTATGAATCTCATAGAATCTGTGTAATTTTATTTCAACATATTTTGAGAAATAATGTGTATATCGAATACGTTATTAAGCTGCTACAAGTCACTATCTGGGATTTAGTACAGAGATTCAAACAAATATGCTATGGGACAATGGATAAGTTGAGTAAAAGGGTGGTTAAGAAGGAGTAAAATTTTGAGTTTTCTACAATGAGACGAGATGATCAGTAGCGCAGAAGACAGAAAATGCCATAGAAATTTCAGAAAAACGGAGGTTGTAAATACAAAATGCATTAAGGAGATCTCATAGGATAGGAGAAAAAACAGGCTTCAATTTCCTTTCAAAACAGCAAAAATATGCCAAGATTTCATACCAAGAACTTGCCGTATCATATTTCTGTCGAGCTGAAAGCCATCTCCAAGCATTTTAAATAAGAAATCTTCCATGTCCTGGTGAAGCTGATCATGCTTCGAACTCGAAACATCTGGCTTATTTTTTTCACGCCAGATTCCGGTCATTGGCAGCGACTTTGCATCCAACTTAGTTGGTTTCGTCGTCTGAGAAGGCCCATTTGCTGATGGAGCAGGTCTAACATAATTCTTGCCAATAATGCTTGCAACAGTACCAGCCGAAACTGGACGAACTTTGGGCCTTGAAGTTTTCCTTTCTTGGAATGAATTCTCAAGGGAATACCCATCTGATGATTCAGAAGACCCTTCAGTCCTGACATCTGCATTGGATGAATCAAGGGTTGAAGACGATCCTGAGGAGCTTCCCTGCATTTCAAACAAAATTTCCCCAGCCAAGTCAGCATTCCGGCTCGCCTTGCAATACGCAGAAGCTATCTCTTCAAGAGAAAACACAGAGCCAAATGCATCAAGCAAGCACTTCAATGCTTTCTCTTCATCACACTTAACAATATTCTGCCCCGAGACTTCCATCCCAACACAATAAACCTGTCAAAGAAAATCAAAGAAGTGCAATAAACATAAATTTGATCAATTATTTCAAAATTGAATGCAACAGGGGAATCGAATAAATGATCACCCATTCACATCCCTATATAAGCACAAAATCAAAAATTGTTTGGTAGAGAGGATGAACCTGCGTATAGATAGCACTGAGAAAAAAATGAAAGCTGTGTCCGTAAATGAAGAAACAAGAACTGTAAAGAAGAAAAAAATGTTAAAAGATGCTTTGCTTTGCAATGAGGAATAGGTGTCTGGAGCACTCAAACCAGTAAAGAAGAACTCTTTGATTTCTTCTTGGCAAATAAAAATGGTTTCACAATCACAATTATGGGAGTCATATATACATTTATCCATTCATCGAAAGATTTGTAAAATAAGAAAAACAAAAATTAGAAATGAAAATAGATAAGATATGAGGGAAAAGAGAAAAACGAAGTTGGTATGAGGTTTTGTCATGTAAATTGTGAGAATTTAGTAAAGACGAATCAAAGAGTGAGTGAGAATTGAAAAATCTCAAAACGAGACGAAACGACAGAAGGCAAACCTGGAGCCGTATTGGGCGGGATGTGAGAGAAGAGAGAAAAATAAGTGAATTTAAGAGAACCCCAACACTTTCCAATGTCTACTTCAGTATTTATAATAATACTCTTGCGTGATAATTTAAAAATAAACTATGCATGTATATTAACTTAACTTTATTAAATAAAAAGTAAATTAAATTAAATTTATCTATTGAGTCTATTTCAAAATTTATTTTATATTTCTCATTTATGTAACTTTGTCATTTGACATTTCTTATACATTACACAATTTTTTCTTCATTGCAGAACATGTATATCTATGAGAATTATGATTAACTCTTGCGTGATAATTTAAAAATATTAACATTATCTGCATTTAAAAAATATTTTTGCTTGAACTACTAATATCTTAAATCTACAAAACCACTAGATGCTGCGTTTTTATTTTTTAAAAGTTATTTCTTAAACTTGTCACGACTATCCTAAATTTCTATTTATATAAATTAAATAAATATGTAATCTTAATTTAATTACTTACACCTAATTTTTTCATAAAAAAATAAAATACTATACATAGAAATGAATCAAAAAAATATATGTTTATATATATATATATATATATATATATATATATATGGGTTCCAATTAATCATCGATATTATCTATTTAAAACATATTTATTCGGTCGGTATTGGAGAATTATTTCGACCGAACGAATTCTTCAAAATAAAAATTAATTGTTTCTCCTTTAACGTGAATTTTTTATTTTTTAATTAATTTTAAATATTGATTTTACGTTAGAAAATCAATCATAATCGATCGATGCAAAACCAAATATACACTTACTTCAATAATCTAACGAGATATCCATATATATTTTTAGTTTGTCCTGATCGGTATAAATATTACAGAAAAAAATATTGTTCACATTTATTATATAGACATACATTATTCACATTTAATATATAGACATACATGCATTATCATTTTTGTTAAAATACTTTTTAAATTGTTTCCATTATATGCTCCTAATACTCAAAATGAACTACAAAACAATTGTTTTTTAGAATATTGAAAACTTCTATGACAAGTTTGATGTAAGAACTAACTACTTCCTTAAGAAGTTTTTCGGAGAAAGTGATGTTGACGCAACATATCCTGATTTCAATAATATAATATATATTACAATCAACTTTATCATTACTTTTAGCTCATGATTATTTTTAAAGAATTGTAGTAAACATAAAAGTAATTACTTTTTAAGTTAATTTGTTCTTTAATGGAAGACTTTAAAATAGGTAATTAAGTGATAAAAAAAAATAACAATAATTTTAGAAGACCCTCTGTTCTCAATCCTACTGTTTATATTTTATGTACATCATTTATTTGTACTTTGAATGTTTAACACTTATCCATTGTGTTAATTCTAAAGAAGTTTCAGACAACAATTTTTATATTTATCAAACAAATGCATTATCAGACAAGTTTATCTAATCATACAATATTTTCGTTTGTTTAAATCGAAAGTGTCATGTAATGATAGTTAGAATATGTCTAATGCATAATATAATACATGATCTAAAACTTTGTCCCATGACAATGAATGTGGTAAATCTTTTTATATTGTATTTTTACCATTAAGTAAATTTTCATAAAATGTTGGGATCTTAGATAACAATTTTCATAAATATACTCTAAATAATAAAGTCAAAATGTTCGACAATTATTATATCTTAACCAAACATATATTGTAATATAACCATTAAAATTTCAAACTTAATCTACTTTTATTCATGGTGATTTATTGTGTATGCGGATGGAAGAGAAAATCTCTTTTTCGAAATATATCTATTTTAAATATTAATATTATTATTTTACCTAAAAATAAATATAAAAATGTGTTTTTACTTCTATCATTAAATTCATATAAAAATATCTTATATTATATAAATAAAGTCTAAAGAATGAAAAAACAAATCAAGTAATTTAAATATTATAACTAAATAAAATGAAAATAATAATAAAAATAAAGAAATAATCATTAACTAATTATATATATATATATATATATATATATTAAAAAAGAATATTATGTAAGTTTCTAAGAGATAAGAAGAAATAATAAAGAAAATAGGAAAGAAATAAAATGAAGAAGAGATGAGATTTATCTTTTCATTAGATAAAAGTCATAATGACTTGGCCAAATTAATGAGTTATATAAACCCCTAAATTGGAAGAAATGGTGAGAGAAAGAATTTAGGACAAATGATGGAAAAAAAAAGATAAACTTTTTAAAGTTGCTCCAACCAAAAGTTAAAGGGAAAATTAGGTTAAGTTTTTTTTTAATATTAATCTTAATAAATTTATTTATATTTTATAAGTTTTTATTTATTTTAAATTACATATTATTTTATGTACTTTTATTTAATTTATTTTTAATTATTATCTCTTTGTTTACAATTATTATATTTATTTTATATCAAGTTAATCTTATTTAATTAGTTAATTTTTTATTAACCTTCGACACCACTTTATATTTATTTTCAGTTATATACTAATTCTATTTATTTATTTAAATTAAATTATCTTCAGGTATGTATTAGTCTTATATATTTATGTAGTCCCATATATATTTTTTTAATTAAAATAATAATTTTATCATTTTATTTTTTAAATAACTTATTTAATTACAGGTGTAATAAATAAATAATATATTAGCACAAATTCTTTGTCAATACACAAAGAAACATCTCAAACATATACGTTTGTCATTTTGGTCACACAAGTACCGTGACAGCAATTTCTCTGTTACCCATAATCTTGAACTTCATACCCCTCCAACTCTGCAATTCACTTCAACCCTTTAGTATTTAAACACTTGGCACTCACAAGCATGAAGGCACCTAAAAATGGCCATATCAATATTCACAAAATATTTGGCATTTTTGTTTTTTCTAAGTATGGCATTTTCCTCCGAGGCCAGAGGGTTCCCTCCACCTTCAGATACAAACCCCGGTGGTGCAGGTATGCATGGACGTGGGAGAAAGGGTCCTCTACTTTGTAAACCTCTCTATTGTCACACCCCAACTGGATTCTGTGGTGTAACACTCATCAAATTTCAACCTCAACCTTGTAGCCACGGATACCAAAACAAAAACTAACTAGTGTGTGCTGTTGACATGATTGTCGGAACATGTTAATGTTCTCTGCATAATAGTCAAATAAAGTTTATGCTGTACAAGTTGCAACCTTAATCGTATGCAATAACAATAATATGTGTTTCCAAGTTTCTTGGTAAATAGTTTCATTGTCAGATTTATGGAAAGATAAAGAAGCGACTGAATTAAAGAAACGGGTATTGCTTATAAAGTTACAGAAAAACTGAAGATTCTTTTTTAACATAGAAGCAACACACTTTAGCTAGGAACTACGGTAGAAGATTTTGCTGTGTCTGCACTGCAAATCTTATTACTTGAGGATGAAATGGCTAATGCTCTTTTCCCCTTCATTAGATATGGATACAAAAACAGAACTTCTTAGTTATTGTTATACCAAGTTTGAATTAGATTATACTTTTTTTTAGTAGAGTGATCAGATTATTATTCTCCCTTGACTTCAGCAGCTGCAGCAGCATCGGCCCAGTTAGCTGCACTTCCGGTGCGAGGAATGCTGGGAATCTTTGTGTACAAATCCACCTGAAAATATACGCTCAAGATATTTCCGCTGTCATCTTCATGCACTACACCTCGAACTTTGTGCAGTGGATGATCAAAGTTTGTCAAGCCACTTCCGTTGATGAAAATGCACCCTGCATTTAAATTCAACAAGTAAATGAAAATCACAATGCAATCTGTGTTTACTTGGGAGCAACAATGATGTTGGAAAGAGCAATTCTTTAAGGTTTCAGCTTTGGTGTTGAGTGTGTACTCTATCAGAGTCCGAATAAAGAAAAAAAAGATATCCAATTCATACTAATTCTGAATGCCAGTTAACCTTATTTAGTTTTCTTAATCACATCTAAGAAAAGAACTTCATTCCCAGATAAACTCCCCTTCATGCTAATTGATGAAAGAGTTTGATTATGTGAAATTAGTTTCAAATGAGAATAATACTGTCTCAATTTGAAAGAAAAGTTACTGATATAGGAGGAGTATTTTAGAGATTGTTTCATTAAATTGGTTAAAACTACTAGTTAATATCTATTATATCTGAGCTTAGATTTGTTTATACTTGAGTCTCCAAAGAGTGCATTTTTTGTTTATCTGAATTGAGAAAGTAGAAAGCTGAGAGCATTTAGAGAATGGAAACTTAGAAAAGCTAAACTAACCGGGAGGAAAATTTCCACAAGCTTGTCCACATCCCTCTTTGATGATTGTAGGGTCATCGGAACAGATTAAGGATCCATCTCTTGCCATTCCCCATTGAAATTCTACACTTCCATCACGATCCTAAGATGCAACAACCATGTCAAAAACAACACTAGCAAACTATCCATGTAGAAGAGGCTTAACTTCCTGGACATTGTAGAGTAAGAAGAAGACCATTTGTGATGAGACCTCACCCTGGCTATAAAAAGAGTAAAAGTCCTGGCATCAAAGATGATGAATGCAAATTTTCCGTCAAGATGTCTAACAACTTGGTCAGGAGGGTAAGGAGCTCGATCTCTCAGGACCTTATATGCTTCAATCACAATCATGGCTTCTGTTGCTTGTCTTGGAAGTCCATAATGATGCCTAAGATCAGCAATGTTTTCTAGAGCTCCCACAAAAATGCAGAAGATATCATCCAAAACAACAATAGACCTGATTCATTTACAACAACTACAAATTAGTGTGTTTGGTTGAATATTTATAAAATTGGTTTTGGCTAAGATTAATTTTAAAGTGATTCGTAGACAGAATAAAACTTGTATCCTATGCAAATACTACTTAAACCCAAAGTTACTTTAACTCAGTTGATTTTGGACTAGAACCAATTCTTCAAAGTGAGACTGAAATCACTAACCTGAACCCAACACATAGTTAACCTACTAAACAAGGAGAAGTAGTTGCAAGGAGATGGTTTTCAATGGATTAGAACAAAACTTGACATACAATAGAATCCCAATTCAAAGGGCAGAAAAAAAATTTAAAATTTGAAGTCATGTAGATGCTTCACTGAAGTAAACATAGTATCTAAGTTTTAATTGAATACCACTCACGGTGAGAATTCAAAGCTAAGAACAACTTCAAACTTATAGTACTATCAGATACATCTTTCTTACCGAAAGCCATTTCTTGGCCTGTGCATGCATGTGCTTCAGAAATGAAAATAGATAAACAAATGAAATAAACTTTATATCTCTATACCTGGGGTGTTTTGGACTTTCGTCTTCATGGGACAGAGCCATGAAATTCCCGTGTGGAAGGTTGTAAACTGCAGACTCCGGCCACACAGATCGAAAACTCTCAACAATTTCTTGTGGGGTCTTTGAATTGTTGAACCCCATTGCCGGGAGCCTCAGTTCTTCCGGTGGTTTTCCAATGGCTTTTGCAAACGCCGCCAACATTTTTTTTCAGTTAGTTCAGTGATTCTTCAGCTTGTGGTCTCCTCTGGAAGCTGGTTTTATAGGACTCAGGTTCAACTATTTTGTGATGGAATGAAACCAATAAAAAATTCACAAACTTACAAACAGTGGCATTGGAGATCATGCATGTGGCAACCTCACAGGATGGTGTCGGATTCCTCGGTGATACGTGTAATGCTAGTAACCAACATAAAAGTTACATGCAGAGGTGGTACCAAAGGTCGTTGCTCTGTCTTTTTTTTGCAGTCTTTGTGAAAGGAATATTACCAGTTATTACTGTCCGAACAAATAGCTATTTTATTTGTACTACTAAATGTTTACAATTATATAGATGTCAGATATACTTTCTCTCCAATAATAACTAGAAATCTCTATTGTGCTTATCCGTGAGCATGTTCTGTTCCAATTACACGTATCCATAGGCCTCTTTGGACTGTTCCAAAATCAATATTATTGTGACTGATATGTACCACACCAATCCAGCCATGCTTATCCATTAGCAACTTTATGACTATTTAGAAAAGAATGTTTACGTGACTCAAGGAGTTTTCTAGGTGTTTCTTCTCCCTGTCAATTTAGTTGTATCACATGATAAGATGTTGAGTGAAATAGATTAGGGACAGATAAAATAAAACTGTAGAAGATAGACTTTGATAGGTTTTGAAAGCAGTCAAATTCACTAAAATCTATGCATTGGATAAACTTGATTTGGCACCATTGACAGTTCTTCAAGGTTCTGACAATTCACCATACTATAAAAACAAAATTCAATTCCCGAAGCATCAGGAAACTACCACTAATAAATCAAGGTGTTTATCTAAACATGTTTGTATGTTTCTTGCTCATGTTGGCTTCATAATCCAACCCAAAATGATATGTGAAGACAGAAACATTTTATTATTTTTGAAATTATAGTCTACATATAAATTCAAGTACTACATTAATGTCATTGTCCAAACATCCAAACTGCAATAATACATGGTATATATGCTAGGTAAACGAGAAAGAGAATGCTGGGTAAATGGTCAATGCCATCAGCTACTTCCATCTCTTATTTAGGCCCCAAAGAAACTAGTATCTGAAAGAAACCTTCCTACAACACGAATAAGGATCATAATAAGCATCAGGAACTCTGAGAGAATTAAATGAAATTGAGATGGGTTTGGAAAAGTTATGGGGATCACCAATGTTTAAGTAATTCGTTTAGCTAGAATAGGAACACCACAGGCTGCAGGAGCATGCTTTCCTTTCTTAAAGACAAGGTTTCCTCTCACAAAAGTCTCCAAAACTTTTCCGGATAACCTTCTTCCCATATAAGCAGAGAGGCTCTAAATACCAAAAAGATCATTGTTTTACACATGGGATTCAGAAAAACGGCCAAAATATTAGCATTTATTGATAAAATCGGCAAAACTATATCTTCATATGAAGGAGTGAATTTTTTCTGTAAAGGGTTTCTCCCAAGAGAAAAGTAATTAAAAGCACAAAAAAAAGTAATACACTCTGCAGTTAGAGGAACTTTCTTTTTCCTTTACTGAAGTAGTGGGTGGGAGAAACAATTTGGTTCCTCTAGCCTCTACTTTTCCCAAATGAAATTTGTCAAACAAGAAAAATTTAGCAAGAAGCTTCCACATAACAGTTTGAAGTTTGAATTATAATTAAGAACAAAGAAAGTCATGAACAGAGTGAGTTTAATAATAAGATAAAGAAAAATCAAGACGTACAGGATGTTTAAGGAAAACAGGATAATGTTCATTCAGCTCAAACTCCACCTCTGGTTTCCAAACAACAATATCAGCATCGTTTCCGACAGCAATTGACCCCTAAAACATAAATGAGAATTTAGTCAGATTTAAAAAAAAAAAAAATCACAACATATACGTTGATTTCACAATCTCACAAGTAAATTTTTAAGTGGCTTTTCAAAAAGAAAATTACACAACCAAATGATAATATTCTAGTAACACATCAAACAAAAACCTCTTAGGTTGCTATCTTAGGTAGAAACAAACAGCTCCTTTGTTGGCTGGTCCAGACCAAACTCTTATTTCTTCTATTTATGTTTCAGTTACTTGGTTCAAAAGAATATTGTCCGAAGTGATGAAAAAATTAGATTGCAATAGTATATTGAAAGTGAGAGGCAAAGAAGGAAAGTAGAATTATGTGACCTTTGATTCTATCCCTGCAAATGTTGCAGGTTTCTTGCTCCACAGTAACGACAAGTGTTCCAGGGTTAGTCCATGTTTCTTCCCATAAGACCACGTCACTGGAAGTTCGAACTACAAGTCTCCCAATTGAACCTCAGTTAGTCTTTAGACCAATTATAGCATTCAAAATTGCAATGAAAGTCTGAAGCATGGAAACTAGCAATGAAAGTCTAAATTCACTGCAAGGTAATTCACTAACCTGCAAAGATGATATGCCCCCCCAAGCCTTCAAGAAGTCACCTTCCTCAAGAAGCTTGAGTTGAGGCACGGTTGGTGAATGATCAGAACTTAATAGGTCAATGTGTCCCTCCTGAAATGAAGAATAAAACAAGTAAATAACTGATAAGATCATAAATGATTAAAGTATGATAATGCTTTGTGTTTGAGGAGAGGAAGTGTACCAATACAGCCTTCCATAATTTTTCTCTGTTGTATGCATCACGAATGGGAGGGGAACACTTAAAACGAGTATCTCCATTTGGTATCTCTTCAGACGAGAAAGCTAAGTAATGGGGACAAGTCTCAACACTTATGCTGTCACCGCGAATTTTTGCTTCCTGTGCTACATAAATGCATAAATCACCTCTCATACCAATTCGCAACTTCAATATGTAATCTTAACCATTACCAAGACTCCATTGCTAACACACAATACCTTAATCAGATCCAAGGAAGCACTTGAATCAGACAAGTGAGCAATATGAACATGTGCTCCTTCTAAAGGACCACCAGCTCTGGTGTCTTTCGTAGCACTGACAAGTTCTTTAATAGCTGCTTCCTCCCTGGAAAAGTAAAGAAGACACTTCATAATTCTTTATTCAAATTTCAAGAGCGTTATATCAATCAAGAAGGAACAAGCATAACATAACAAATAAGTTATCTGGAATAAATTTATGGTTTAGTGGCCATTTAGTTTAATCAGAAAATGAAGTCTTAAAACATCTTACCATGAAGGTGGTCTAGAGTGGAGATAGGTCAAATAAGTACGGGGACCACCTTTATCATTAAGATCCGAATGTTTTGTAGAATGTTGTTGAATCTCAGAGTGCACATATAAAGGCCTCTTATACTTTGCCAGAACAGACAATCCCTCCTGAAAAGTACGTTCTAAAATAGTTGAGTGAAAAGTAATGCGAGCAATAACACTATTTCAAGCAAAGCAACAATCCCTTGCCATGCTAATATGAAAGAGGAACTAGGTGTGCAAATATAAAAAATTGTAATGAACTAATTAAAACAAATTTCTAGCTATAACTTTATATAGTTTATAAGTAATGTACCTTAATATGGTGAATAGTAGTCATAGGAAAGTCACTAATTCCTGAAGGACACATAAAAGACTATAAACAGAAAAGGGAAAAAAGAGTCAGATCAAAAGTTAATAAATATTGTCATGCAGATATATGATGGTTTCGAATCATGAAGACCTCTAAGCAACTTTGCATAGTAATGCACAAGCTTTGAAATGATTACCTTCAAACCTAGAACACCGGCACTTAAGAGACCTTCAAGAATACTTGTGTTAAGTGCATTTTCAGGGATTAGGCCACCCCAAAATCCTGTATAACATTAGAAGAAAATCTCAGAAACTCAATAATTGTATGCTATGACAGAGTTTGCTGGTCATACCAACATCAACATAGATTCTGTTCTCTGCAGCTTCAAGCTGGAAACAGGTGGAAACTTAGGTTAGTAGAAGAAACAATTATTTTATTCAACAGTTATCTATAAGTAACCAACCAAATTAAACACCTCCATAAACAGTTATGCATACGGGATCAATATTTAATTGTCTTGAAAATTTTAAATGATATATATCAGTTGAACTCCTTCTTCTATCACTTCGAATGAAAAAATTCAGTGTAAGAGGATGGATATTGTTTTTTAGTTATTTACTTACTGTATACATAAACTTATTACTTCTATCAAAATTTAAATGCACATACAGGATCAATCACTGATACCTTAAGTTTCAGTGTTTCCTTAGACACAGTTGTTGGGTGATTGTTTAGAGGCATGTCAACCACTGTGGTTACACCACCTGTTGAAAGTTGAAACAGTGTTGGAACAGATCTATGTAATGTACATGAACCAGACTGAATAAGTTATGCATATCAACAACAGATGACATAAACAGGACAACTATCATTAGGAAGAGATTGAAAGATTCTTGAAGTTATCCACCAAGTAACATCAGGTGAGGACTGATAAGTCATAACAATTGTTGTTTTCTTTGTTCCAAGATTGGAATCTATATTCACTTTAGAAGCATAGGAGAAAATATTAGGATTTCCCCTGAAGTCCTGTCAATTTCTTAGGAATACTACTCATAAAGTAAATTTGTAGATCAATAGAGGAATAGCATCTGCATACCAGCAGCAGCAGCTCTTGTACCAGTATCAAATCCTTCCCATGCAGTTCTTCCTGGTTCATCAAGATGTACATGTCTGCCAAAGCATGTGATATAAATAATTGGAGTGAGTACAACAGACAGAAATCATGTCCAAGATAAAAAAATAAACATATGGAGTTCAACCGATTATGAAGATATTGATAATCAAATCTTCTAGGCTAGAATTTTTACTCATGATATACTTTGTTTTTACTCAATGAAGAAAAGGATCACTTTTAATATTCCATGTTACAATAAGTAAGGACAGATATATGGAGCAAACAATGCTGATTTGTCATGTGAAAGCCTAGTCTTCAAATCTCTCTAACTTGGATTTTTCTTGGTTTCCCACTCTTCCTTTACCTATAATTTTTAGGCTATCTTCTGCTGGTTTAAAACTCTTTACCACTGCTTCTATTGGTCTTCTCCTCACATGATCAAACCATCTTAGGCACAATTTACTATATTTTCTTCATCATGTCACATTCGTTCTTTCTCTATTTATAGATTCTTGCATTACTGAAATTATTATTGCACTGTTTTAAAATTGATGTATGTGGAAAGTGCATCTAAAGAACTGCAGCAGATATAAACAACAAGAAGATATTTTCACATCTTACACATCAATCAAGCCAGGCATGACAACAGCATCTCCATAATCAATTACTTCTTCATGCTTAGAGTTCCCCTGCTTACCATATCCCTCAGTGACAGATATTATTTTCCCTTCTTTTATCTCCACTGTTAATGGCTCATAAATAAAAGAATCAATCAACACATGTAAATAGTGACAGCCTGGTGAAAGATTTACATGTAAAATTCAAATCTGACACCAAATATGATCCTCAGTTCACTATTAATGAATTGATGCTAGTGCCACTCAAGTGAGTCCTAATTCCTAAGATCTTCACCTGAACTCAAGTGTATCCTTTTTATTCGCTATCTACCCTTTATTTTAGCATGATCTTTATAGAATGGAAATATTTATGTTGGACTTTTCCCACAACCTCGCTTTTTCTTTTATTTTACCAGACGTATCTTCCATCAGAAGCAATCATGAACCTTGCTTTACAACCTCATGGGATAAAATGTAAAGAATGAGATAAAAATACAATGATCAAGGATTGAAAAAGGAAAACCTGAACCAGAAATGATCCCTTGTGGGGTCACAATGCGTTTGCTGGTTATCCAGAAATGTCGATGGTGAAGAAGGCTGCACTTATTCTGTGTCAACTGTGGCACAAAAAGTCAACTATTCAAACCTCTTCACATGACATTTCTCAGACCATAGCAGTTGATTATATCATAACAAAGTTCCAAACTAGTAATAGTAGTAACTATAGTGGCAAAAAACGAGAAAGTAACGTCTTTTGCACAAGTTTTAAGCCAAATTTGAGCTGCTAAAATTTCAAACTGATTCTAAACATTTGCTGGTTATGCAGACATGAATCAAGAAGCATGTGAAAGAATGAAAGTGAATAGATTAGATGAAACCTTTCCGAGAGGATGTAACTGTGCCATGTAAGAATCGTGCAAGTAAAAAAATACTAGGAAGGAAATGAGGAATGTTAGCAAAGGCAAAACTCTCCACAGAAACTGCTCCATTTCTCACCGATTCACCATTGTCATTGTGCTCTCTCTCTTTTATAGTTTCATTATGGTACAGTTATTGCAGCACACAGAAAATAGTACAGATGTCACCACCCTCAGACAAGACCCGTGTCTTACAAATGTTGAAGTGTCGATGCCACAAATTTCACACTTAAATTCCATTCTAATATTAACTCATTAGTTTCTATTGCATTCTTCTAACTTTTAGAGCTATACACTTTTTTAGTTCAATTAATTTTTAGTAATCTTAATTTATAACTCATTAGTTTCTTTAGATTAATTCATCCTATGATTATCTTTCAATATATATATATATATAGTTGATGGGATTTTTCATAGGGTTGTTAGGCAGATATTATTATATATGAGACGAGTCTTATCCTCATATAAGGCATCGGTTCTTTGATAGATTTATATTTTTTATCTGAGGAGTATATTAAGGAGAGATTATACTTGTTTTTTATATGGTTAATACTTTAAACGTGTAACTTACATGTTACTTAACTTTAGAAAACCTTTTTAATTTTTTTTGTTGAAACACATAACGATAAAAACAGTCTTGTTTAACTGATATTAAGTAGGTCTAAAATAAATTAATGAAAAATATATAACACTATTTAAGAAATTCGTTTAATGTTTACTGTGGAAGAAAAAAAATAAAATATTTTAAGTTTGAAATGAAACATATCATTCACTAAAAATCATTTAAGCTACTCATTAAGAAACTATGTACTGTGATGTTCTAGCAGAACATTAATATGTTTTTAATATTTTTTATATCTTCAATTTTATTTTTTAAAGTAAGGCTTCTAAAATAAAATTCATGTTAAATAAAACTAAAATTGTTTCGAGATTAATTTATTATTTTTAATTTAATTCAGTTTAATAATTTAACAATTGAAATTTAAACAAAAAACCTAAATTGATTTAATATTTAAAATTTTTTAAAAATATATGAATAAAAATTAATTAATTTGATAAATGAAAAACTAAAATTAGAAGAATCATTTTTAATTGTAATTAAAAGAAATGTTTTTTAATTGGATCAAGAGTGTGACTACCACAGAGCCATCAAGCCAGCCTGACGCTCCTTTCCTCTTCTCTGATCCAATTCCAAGCCTCTGTTTGTTTACATATTTTAAAACATAATTTAAATTATTAGATGATAAACTTTATCATGTTATTTATATTTCATGTTATTACCAATACGATGCAATTTAAAATTATGTATATACAAAAATAATTATTAGAAAACTCTTGCAAACTCATGTAAAAGTTAGAAGAAAGATTAGTTTATGTTCCTTTTGAATTCAAATTTAAAACCAGTATTAAAACTAATTACAAATTAAAATCTTCGGAAGTCTCACATCAATCAGAAATAAGACAATTTCATAATATATAAATGAGTTAGAAATCTATTTTACAAGTCGATTTTGTAAGATTGAGTTAGGTTTAAAAGTTCACTCCTAACATAATATCAGAACCATCATTTAAAAAAGTCTATCCTAACGAAATTTCTTAAACATTCTGTTCTACCCGTTATCGGACCAATAACGAATCATGCTATCAGACTAATAATGGACCACTCATTAATTAAAATCTCATTCAATCCATGCAATGAATTGAAACTACTTTCGAGATTTATACATTTTATTTCTTATATAATGTTTAAATTTTTTATTTTAATCTAATATAAGACTTGAACTTGAATTTAAAATAATAATAATAATTACATGAAGTAAACCAATGTTGTAAATTTGATTTTTTTTTACGTCAAATGTATAATGAATTTAATTTAAAGTTGATCATATTGATTGAACTCCGAAGAGAAAAAATGGTTGGTGAATATGGAAGAGAAAATAGACTTGTATTCCATTCCTGATCAGTGAATTCCACGTTGTGGAATGTCAGCAACAGTAGGATATGTTGGAGGTTCATCTTCACATACAAACTGCTCGTAATAACACCGTTCCAAAAAGTTAAAGAAAAAGGATGAATTATTCAATTTTTTACTATTATTTTCACAGTATAAGATTGAGTTTTTCTAGTTTTGATAATTTTTTAGGAGAATTATTGATCTTTAACTTTTGGAGATGCCCTTGGGAACCAATTAGTGGCAAGTGTTTTTCTTTGTGTATAGCATGCTTCAATTTAATACCAACATAACAACTTGATGAGTCAATCCTCTTCTGTGTCTTGCTTTAATGCTATGTCGAGAGTTACTTCACACATTATTTGATGTAAGATGGTGCACTTTTTTGTCTTTTCTTCGATCTTCTCCATAATTGCATAAATAATTGTATAATCCAATAATACTTTTTCTATGTTATTATGTAAGCGAGTTTCAAATATTTTTTAACAAATTATATTAATAAAATATCTTGGAATAATTGGTTACCAAAATAATAATTTATTTTCAAACCAATGGTAAATAATAACTTTCAACTCAAAAGACTCTCACATTCTAACATCTAACTCATCATTGTTAAAAACCAATCTCATTTTCCAAAGTTAGAATGATTCTTTGTCTTTGTCATGAAAAATCTTGATATATAATGGTATTGGATTTTTATTTTATAATTCGGAAACAAATTATGATCGGATAGATTACGATCTTTGCGTGTCTTATTTTACTTCTAATTAAAATATAAAATCCAAAAGTTGTTCACTTGGTCATTATTACTATGGTGTTTAAAAGCTATATTATTTGATGATGTTAAACTCTTTTACCAATTACACTCTACACTCTAAATATTATAATTAGAAAGATGAGAATGGACTGTGATGTTTGAGAAAGTCTTGCAATTTTGTTTCCCAGTCTCTCTTCTTTCCTAAAGCATTTCTAATAAAAGTATTGTAAAACATAAAAGTATTAAACAATTTACACTAAAATTTTGTTAATTTAAACTTGATTACGACATATTTTTACCCTTAAAGATGAATTGTTCAGAATTTTTTTCAAATTGAATATATCTTGCATTAGGAAATTATTATTTACCATTGTGAGAAAACTCTATTTCATGTGTCAAAACACAAGGCATATTTTCACACTTCCTGTCTAAATAACATTGCTCAGTCTCTCTACATATAGATAGTCTGATGTTTAGTATCTTTGTTCTACTCCTGTAGCCTAATTTTTTTTTTCTCTTCCATGAACTAAAAGAAGAAGAATCTTCTTTCAAGATTAGAAATGCACGACGGTTTCGGTTTGTTCTATTCTCTACTTCTTTTCTTGCAATTTGATAAAGATTATGCTAAAACAATGCTTGATAATTAGGAAACGGTTGACCGATGAAAATAACATATCTTGAAAAGTTTTACGTCGTTTAAAACAATCAAGGACAGATGAAAATAACATATCTTGAAAAGTTTTATGTCGTTTAGAACAATCAAGGGATGAATATTAGTGACTATATAATAGGCTCTAAATCCATGATACTCCTCGTCCCGAGTCAAAGACACTTTAAACTTTTATTTGACTCTTATTATTTCTTATACTCTTATAATAAGAGCGTTGTGATGATTGAATTAAATTATTACTTTAGAAAGTGTTATATGTACTCGAAATTAAAGGACATGAGAGAATTATCTACGTGTTTCTTTGTATTTATTTTATTTCTGATTCCTTGGATTTTTTTCCCAACAGAAACATGCATATTTTTTCATGTTTTTTCATGAGATGATATATGCAGAGAGGAACTCAAGAATGTGCAAAGTTGTAATCTACATTATAGAAAAGTAGAATATTATTTCATTATCCAAAACATCCAAACGGATATAATACATGCAAACGCACTATTCTATGAGAAGGAAAATGCTTGCTCAACAATGGCCGATGCCAGCAGCTACTTCCATCTCTTATTTATGGCCCCACTGAAACTTGCATCTGAAAGGTACCTGTCTACAACATGAACAAGGATCATGATAAGCATAAACAACTCTCAGAGAACCAAATGAAACTGAGATGGGTTTGAAAAGCTATGGTGATCACCAATATTTAACTGATTCATGTGGCTAGAATTTGAACACCACAGGCTGCAGGAGCATGCTTCCCATCCTTAAACACAAGATTTCCTCGCACATAAGTGTCCAGAACTTTTCCTGATAACCTACTTCCCATGTAAGCAGAGAGTTCCTGAATACCAAACAATCATTGCTTCACATATGGGATTTCACAAAAACAGCCAAACATATTTTCTTCACAACATGAAAAAGCATGCAACACTAAACAGATTGTTTATGCAACACAGAAAAGTCTTATTTTTCGTTTTGTTAATGGTTTCTTCTAAAAGAAAAGGAATCAGCAAAATAAATAGATAAATGATATGATCTAGGGTGAGAAAGTCATAGACAAAATGAGTTTGATAACAGGGTAAAGAAAAATTAAAACATACGTAATGTTTAATGAAAACAGGATAATTGTCATCCAGGTCGAACTCCTCCTCTGGTTGCCAAACTACAATATCTGCATGGTTTCCAACTGCAATAGTCCCCTAAAGAAAAAATGGAAATTTAGTCAGATTTCAACAGACATTATTTTGTAAGAAGCATATACGTTGACTTGAAAATTGCACAAGCAAATGTTCAAGTGTCCAAAAAAAATCACGTAACCAAATCATAGAGAATGACGAGAATAAAGCTGTAATTATTAGATATACTATACTAAGTCAGAGGCAATGAAGAAAACACCTTTGATTCTATCCCCGCAAGTGCTGCAGGTCTCTTGCTCCACAATAACGACAACTGTTCTATAGTTAGTCCATATTTCTTCCCGTAAGACCACGTCACCGGAAGATTAAACTACAATTCTCCCAATAGAACACCAATTAGTCTTTAGTCCAATTACAGCATCCACAAAATATACAAACTGAAAGTCTGAAATAAGGAAACTAGCATGCTTTATTTTCACCCACAAGTCATATACAATTTCCTTTGAAAAGCCACAGTTTTGGGGTGCTTTTAGGTAAACGAATTAAGCTCTTCTTCAATATATTCTTGTCACATTAAGGGGTACTTTAAATATGCTAAAGGAAGTAAAAACAAAGTTCAGGCTAGAATAATCATAGACCAAGAAAAGAAAGATTAAGAGGTGATAGAGCCCGAGGATTTATATACCAAAGTTCCATATCAGGAAATAGTTGTCAAGAAAGGTGAGTAAGGATGGAAACTCTTACACCCTATCAATATTTTAGCTGTTCCGTTTCATTATAAACCTATTGAGCTCTTACTACAGACTGCGCTGTGATAATGATGGCCATTTGTTAGGGCACATGCATAGGTCTGGTCCTTGGAAAATCACTCATCCCTGCCTTCCCACTAAAACACAGAATTATGTCATTATATTATTGAAAATACTCATTCATATTATTAAATTGTTTAATAAGTAGATAAGAACCAACCTCAAGCATGAAAGCAAGATTCAATCTAATACTTGATTAAGCATTCATTCAAAGATCAACTTGTAGATTGATAATTGATTTCAAATAGGTTTATATTGTAGTATTGCAGTATGAAAAATGGTCTAACAAGAAAACTCACGAACCTGCAAAGATGATATGCCCCCCCAAGCCTTCAAGAAGTCACCCTCCTCAAGAAGCTTGAGTTCAGGCACGGTTGGTGAATGATCAGTTGTTAACAGGTCAATGTGTCCCTCCTGAAATGAAGAGTAAATCAAATAAACAAACAAAAAAACGATGAGATCATAAATGATTAAAGTAACACAATACAAGGTATTTGTGGAGAGGAAGCATACCAATACAGCCTCCCATAATTTGTCTTTGTTTTGTGCATCACGAATGGGTGGGGAACACTTATAACGAGTATCCCCATTTGGTATCTCTTCAGAGGTGAAAGCAAGGTAATGAGGACAAGTCTCAACGCTTATGCTATCACCTCGACTTTTTGCTTCCTGTACAGTATAAATGTATAACATTAGCAATCCAGTGAATTGGTATATTCCACATTTAATTTTAACCAGGCAACTCAATGATCACAGTACCTTAATCAGATCTAAGGAAGCACTTGAATCAGACAAGTGGACAATGTGGATATGTGCTCCTTCTAAAGGACCACCAATTCCAGTGTCCTTCGAAACACCTACAAGTTGTCTAATGGCTGCCTCCTCCCTGGAAAAGTAAAAAAGAGTTTTAATAATTTTTTTCTGAAAACTCAATTAAAGATGAATGATATTGTGCTCATCCAAGATTCTAAATGCATTGCATCACGCAAAAGCACAGCGAATGGATTTCATATTGCTAGCTTCTCTAAAACTATTCAGAAAAACATCTTGAGATATGTAATTTACAATTCTCAAGAGCAAGGACACTTTCATCTCCTCAACACCCTCAATCACAGCTTTTACCCTCATTGTTGCCCAGATTTCTACGCTATTTGGGGCTCGACACCTTGGCCTCTCACACAAAGAGCTCAATACCAACTCAAGCCAAAGTCTTCAACGAGATAATTCAGCTATGAAAACTTAGGATAAACTTAAGCAGTAGTATGACCAATTTCAGGATTTGACATGACAGAACGAACAAGCAAGAGGAATCATTTATCCAAAATAATTTTATGTCTTAATTTAATGTTTATTTATTCAGAAAACAAAAACCTTACAATGTCTTACCATGAAGGTGGTCTGGTGTTGAGATAGGTCAAATAATCATGTGGATCACGGTTATCATCATGCACCAAATCATTGCCATAATCTTGTTGAAGCTCAGAATGCACAACTATAGGTCTTTTATATTTTGCCAACACAGACAATCCCGCCTGACAAACATTTTCTAAACAACTTAGCAATAGCTACTACTTAGTGTAAAACATTACCCTATCAGATCTTTCAAGAGTGAAAAACAGTAATGCCTTGAGATCACAGTATATCAAGAAAAGCCACAATCCCTTGCCGTGTTAATATGAAAGCAGAAGTGAGTGGGTATGCAAAGAAATATAAAGAATTTCATTGAACTGATTAAAAAAAATCCCAGCTATAACTTCACATCAATGTACCTTGATATGGTCAATAGTTGTCATAGGAAAGTCATCAATTCCTGAAGGACACATAAAAGACTGCAAACAGAAAAGGGAGAAAAAAAAGTAAGTCATAGTCGGACCAAAAAGACAACAGATGTCTGATAGCTTGCACAGTTGAGAGAGGACTCATATTATCACACATGTTCAATAAATCATGTTTAATTCCAAGATAATGGGATGATACATAAACAAAGAAATTCAGGAATCCCCAGCAAGATATAGTGCCACACCACTTCAAAGATAAATACTAACCAGAGCCAGAGACCAAAAATGTCCAAAATTCATACATTCTCGGCTATAGAGTACCAAATTAATGCCAGGTGAAGTATTTATGTAATAATTGACTTCTTCAAAAATGTCCAATCATAAAGTTGAACCGGTGAATATGCCTCCTTGACACAAGTTTTCAAATGTTTACCTTCACACCGAGAACACCAGCACTCAAGAGATCGTCAAGAATAGTTAGATTAAGGGCATTTTCAGGGACTAGGCCTCCCCAAAATCCTGTATAAGATTACAAAAAAAGTCTCAGTGACTCAACTAGTTATATGCTAAGGCAGAATTTATTGGTCATACCAACATCAACATAGATTTTATCCTCTGCAGCGTCAAGCTGGAAGCAAGAGGAAACGTATGTCAGAACATTAATTACATGGAAAACTTTAAATGATGCATGTCAGAAGGAACTCCATCTATCTCTTTAAAATGAAAAAATTCATCATAACATGGATATTACTTAAACTCACACACAGGATCGATCACTGATACCTTAAGTTTCAGCGTCTCCTTAGACACGGTTGTAGGGTAATTGTTTAGAGGCATGTCAACCACTGTGGTTACTCCACCTGTTGAAAGAGTGTTGGAACAGATCCATTTAATATGTGTATATAAACCAAACTAAATAAGTTATGAATATCAATAACATTTGAAATAGACAGTATAACAATCATTAGGAAGACAGTGAAAAATGATACAAGTTATCCACTGTGTAACATCTGACGAGGGCTGATAACTTTATACAAGTTAGTGTTTTCTTTGTTCTAGGATTGAAATCTAGATGCACTAAAGAAGCATCGGAAAAAGTTATCAAGATTTCCCCTGAAATATCCAATCAAGTTCCAAAGTACACTACTAATGAAGAAAATATGTATATCAATAGAGGAAAAACATCTGCATACCAGCAGCAGCAGCTCTGGTACCGGTATCAAATCCTTCCCACTCAGTTCTTCCCGGTTCATCAAGATGTACGTGCCTGGCAAAGTAAGTAACTCAGATAATCATGTTTAAACATACAATGAATCAGCTGGAGTTGATAATCAACTCTTCTAGTCTATTCCTACTGTAGTAAATTCTTGCATGCCCAAACCTATTATTATTAAACTATTCAACACTGATGTATATAGAAAACGCATCAAACAACATTGTCAAAATAAACAATAAGAAGATGAATTTCAAATCTTACACATCAATCAGGCCAGGCATAACAACAGCATCTCCATAATCTATTATTTCTTCTTGCTTGGACTGCCCCTGATTCCCATATCCCTCAACCACAGATACTATTCTCCCTTCATTTATCTCCACTGTCAAGGTTCCACAAATAAAATCAGTTAACACGTGTACATAATCATAGGTAAGTTTTACATGTACAATTGAAACAACAAATGGTCAAGAGAAAAAACAGTCATCAGTTCACTGTTAACGATTTGATGCCACGGCCAGTCAGGTGAGATCCTAATTTTTAAAACCCTCGCCTCAATACATCCTTTTTTTCTTCATCCTTCATTTTAATATTATAAAGAGAACGGAACCATTTTATTGGATATGTTCTACAATCCCACTTTCTTTGTTATTTCCAATACACACAGAGAAAACCCTGCACTAAACACAGTCATACACAAAATCCCACAACCCTACTCAACACAAAACACTTTACAACCTCAGACAACGAAATGAAAAGAGTAAAAACAAAAATATAATAATCAAGGGTTAAAGAAGTAAAACCTGAACCAGAAATGATCCCCTGTGGAGTCACGATGCGTTTGCTGGATATCCAGAAGTGGTGATGGGGAAGAAGGCTGCATTTACTCCGTGGCAACTGTTGCACAAAAAGTCAACAACATTTAACCCTCACGTCCTCTTCAATTCTTAGACCAGGACAGTTAAGATTGTGATAACAAAAGTTCCGAACCAATCACAGTGACCACAAAGTCGCAGAAAACGAGAAAGTCTTGTGACAACTTTGAAGTCAAAGTTGTACTAAAAGGTTTTTGCCGGTTATAAAGCCATAATCGTGAATGAAAAAGCATGAGAAAGAACCAACCTTTATGAGAGGATATAACTGCGCCGTGTGTGAATTCTGGAAGTAGAAGAATAAGAAAAAGGAAACAAGGATTGTTAGCAAAGGCAACACCCTCCACACCAACTGATCCATTTCACACTCTCACTGTTATTGTGCTCTCTCTTCTTTGATACTTTGATTGTTATATAACAATGGAATGTGTGGTTATTACAGCAGATAGATGTTCCAGAAAGTACATGATTTTAACTTTCAAGGTATGTATCATATCATATCAACTTCAAATTTCTTAATTAGCTTCTGTAGGATTACCCAAGATAAACCAATAATTTAATAACAAATAATAAGTTTTATTAATCTGATTATTCAAAATCACGTGTATGATTAATTTAATTTAGTTATGTAAATTTATGCGATTGGTCCAAGCCAAAGAACAAGACAGAAAATTGTGAAGAATAACAAAATAGAAAATAAAAAACGTACAATCAATCCCTTTGCAAAATTCGAACTAGTAATGAATAAGTGGATGGATTCCACGTTCACCATTGTCAGCAACAGTACGACGTCGTGCACGTGGACCACCTCTGCGCTTGTTGTTTCTCTTTATTTTCTTATCCGATGATGCTACCATCACATGTAATGTAACAGTATTTCAAAAATGTTATGGAAAATGTTATTTAAATATTCATGAATAAGAATCTTATTAAAAATTTGAGATTAATAACGATGTTGAATCGATTTAACAGAATCAGCTAATCAGAGAATTATTAATATTCAAAAAATCGGTTTACATTATCTGGAGTAATTTTAGTTAAGATTTATAATAAAAACATTTCTTAATCACTATCTTGGTTGGATTAGCACTATCTTTTTTTTTTTTTTACCTAAAATTGAATTTTCGAATTCAATTATTCAGAGGTGCCGTTTCAAGAGATTCAATGATTGAATGTGGCAGAAGTCACCGAATGAACAACCGTTAATTAATATTGTATGGAACAAAGCATTAACGAGGGAATAATATCTTTTTAATAAATGTCTATATAATTATTTCTCTTACACTTAATAATATTGATATAAATTAAATTAATCTTAATTAACTAACAAATATGTTTAATACAAAAAATTTCTTTATCAAATTTTTTTTTAAAATTAAATATTTGAGCATGCGAATATATCATGAAAAGTTAAATAGAAAATTATTATCTAATCAACTTTTTTATCTAGAATGTTAGTATTTAAACATTACATTAATCATTTGACAAGTCCAATTTTTTTTTTTATGAAACTACAACGGAAAATAAAATATTTTGTAACTATTTTTGTGTACTTACATTAACTTTGGTTATGGATCAAAGGCATAATGACTTGTGAACTGATTTTTTCTGTTTATACAACTCCTATTGTTGGGTTTAATGTACGTCCAGCTGGAAATCATAGATGATAGAACACTATGGCTGTTTTTTCTTTTATTAACTTTTGGTATAAAGTAATTGTATAAAAAAATATTATGAATGCTGGAAATTCGTAAGGTTTACAAAGATATAAAAATAATATTATGATAAACATACAAAATATAATGTAAGAAGAAACTTATTATTTTATATATATATATATATATATGGTTTTTATTTTCCAATAAAACAATCATCTCTCAGCATCATTCGGTTGTGGAACTTGATTTTTATGTTTGATGTTTTCGTGAATACTGATCTTTTATAAAATATAGAATTGATCACACGACAATTAATAATATTTATTTAATATATTTTTCATTTAATTTTTTTTATAAAATATTTATACATTTTTAAATATTTTTAATTTAAAAAATTAAATATTATTTTTAAATTATGAAATTAAGATTAATATATTGTAAATATTTTATATTTTATATTATATTAATTTTCTATATATGTAATACGAGAATTTATCGTTCACACAAGTGGATTTAGATAGAATGGATTTAGAGGGATATATATATATATATATATATATATATATATATATATATATATATATATATATATATATATATATATATATTTATCTATTGTATGAGTAATCTAAATAGTTAATTTAAAATAAAAAGAAATTAAAATTAAATTATTATACTTATTCGCTAATTTATTGCTTCTTATATACATTAATCAGATTTTGAAACACTGATAATTTGTAAACTAGAGACAAACGCAGGCTTAGTTTTCAAATTCAAATACTCATCGATGACAACATTCAAAACCATTGTCTTTTCTCATTGTTTAGTAATAATTGTGAATTTAATGCTCTTAAATGTATCTCATTAATATGCTTTATTACATAAAAGATATCTAAAAACTGTCTAAAGCATAGGCAATCGAGTGTTGCAAACTTTACTAAAATATTACTTTAATTCCCTAAAGAGTTCTTCCGGATACCAGTTAGCAAAATCCCATATTTTATAATATAAAACATATTAAGAAAAAAAAAATGAATAAGAATTTAAAAAAGTTGTTTAAGATGTCTAATGGAACGACAAACATGACTTAATATTAAAGTTTTATAACATCATAGATAATTTCTTTTTCCCTAACCCAGTACTGATAAAAGTTCTTAGAGTAAATATCAACAAAAGCTTCTGTTCCTATTACAAAATCATATAAATATTTATATATCCAGAATGCAGATCTTGAAGGATCAAGCAACCCTGCATGAAAAAAGATACGAAATTTAAGAATTAGAAAAACATGAAACAAAAGTCTTACATAAGACATACGAATCACAATTAGAAAAAAACATAAAACATGAAAACAGATGATAGAAGACTTACGAATCACAGTCGACGAATGGATCAATGGGAAACGAAAAGCGAGTCTTACATAACTGAGAAAGTTTTGCGGCGCTGTCATGCTTGATGCCTGCTTGAAATGCAGCATTCTTGAGACAAGAACATATGGATCTACGAAGTTCAACTGTTGTTGTCTCTTTGAATATTACTGCTATGCTTGTACAACAATTAAGTGATGGTGTTGTTGGACCCAAACCCAGCAAGAATGGCTCACATGGCAACAAAAGAGTTATGGCCTCGATACATGTTATGTCATTCGCATGCACTTCACTTCCCACAAACATCATGCTTATTAGCAACACAAAACCTATCAATGTTTTCTTCTCCATCTTACAAACAATCTTTAACAGACAACCACACTGGACATCTTAATTTATATTCCTTCTCTCTTCTCCATTCTAATGACATCTTATTTATTATTAGGATTTAACGTTTTAAAAAAAAAATACTTTATTTATTTATTTTAGTAAATGTGTTATTAAGTTGTATGTAAATGTAACTGTAACGTAAATGGTGATACAGTTGGAATCTATGCTATAAATGTCATTCTAGATGAGAAGTATATATTTAAAAAAAAAAAAATAAAAAGAGTTTGGTTAAAATTTATTGTTTTCTTTATATGAAACGAAATAAGTTATATTGATTTTAGCTACACTCCAACGAGAAAAAAAGGTTTTAAATATTTTTGGCTTAATGTTGCTTTTATAACCTATTGGTAAATGACACGTTAGAGAAGTAGGAACTATGGAGAGTGCCATTGTTGTATATATGATTTATTTATATTAAAGTGAATGTGGTGCATAAGAAAAATTTGTCATCGATCAATATTTCAATAACTATACAATGAAAATTAAGTAATTAGACTTAATTGCAAAATTATAATTTGTTGTTATCCGAAAATTTAATATATATTGATTCCAAAATTAAAAATTAAATCATGAATATAATTTTTTTAACCCAATTACATAAAAATTGTTTAATGTGTCAATTGCATTTCATACAAATATTTAAGTTGTTTATAATATTTAACACGTTTTTGCTTTAATATCATATGAAAAATACATCAAAAAAATTTAATGTAATTAGATTAAAAATACTATATTTATTTATTTTCAAAAATTTAGGAAAAAGAATATTTAACTCTTAAATATATTATTTTGATTTTAGTGATCGATCAGGATAAACGTTTTCAATATTATTATTAAAAACAAAGTAATATATATATATATATATACACTGTTTACATTTATGTATAAAAAATAATTATAATAAATTATTTCCAAAACAAAACTAAAATCATAAATTTTCTCTGATTTCTAGCAAATTTTGGATTCTTTATTAAATTTTATTGTACTGTTTCTCTAATGTGTCTCCATAATACACACTGATTATCACTAATTTTGACGTTTTAAAATATATTAAAAAAATATTTAAAAATCAAACATAGTGTATTTTTAGTACTCAGTAGAAGATAATACAAGAAAAAAATCAGTAAAGAATCTAGACTCGATAACTATAGAGTAATACCTTGACTGAATATTTAAGTTATAACGTACTATTGGAAACACACACGTGTCCATTTTTTCTTATTTTAAGTATAAATTTATTAAATTATAATTGTTTTTTAATAAATTAATTATAAAAATTAAAAATATTTTATTATTAAATATTCTCCTATTATAAATAATCATTTAAATTTATAATTTGTAATTATTACAAAGATGACATGATAAAATAATATTTTTAATTTATAAAATAATTAAATTTATGTCAACAATCATTTAAAGAGTAAAAATAAAGTGTAATTATTTTAGTTTAAGTAACGTATACTTAAACGGTAAAATTGGAAAAAAAATTATATACACGAAAAAAATAATCTTTTTTCATATATAAGTATGAGTTATAACATTAAATACAAATACTTTTTATATCTTTATTATAAATATTTTTTATTTATTTTGTAGTAATTTTTTAATTAAAATGGTTAAATTTTAAAAAATATCGAATATCGTGGTTAAATTTTTAAGAAAATATAATAATAAAATTGATAAAATAATTAATTTAACTTAAAAAACTATTTAAAAAGTAAAATTAAAAAATAAATATAAACACATAAAATAATGATTTATATATAGATATAAACAAAAATCTATTGCTTCCTTAATATTATTCCTAACCATATCATCTTACAAAATCTCATTTCAATCACTCAACTCTGATTGAAAGGATCTAATTGAAACACTTTCTTAAAAGTTGGGATGCAATTGATATTTTTTTTAAATTAGATACCTAATTGACACTCTAGCCCCAAGCTAATACTATTCGAGTAATTATACCTAACAAATATAATCAATCTATAAAATGCAACATAAAAACACTAAAATATATCAATTAATACAATTTTATGTGAAAAAAAATAACTAACATATGTATTGAAACAGGTCTATAAAATACATCTCAAATAAATAAATATATATATATATATATTGTAACTCTATAATCAAGTATAAATTATATTAAAACTGATATAACTAATAAATTGATTAATTGAACCAGATCTCACTTATTACGCGTTGTTAGTTACATTAAATTTTATTTTACATTCAAAATAATTAGTATGAATATTTTTATGTGATTTAACTCAAATTTAAATTTAAATTATATTTTTCACATTTTTTACCATTTGAGTTAGAATTTTTTAAATCAAAAATTGGATTTTCTGTTATAACTTCAACCTAGATTAATGGAAACTAGTTTTAAAATATATTAATTTTTTAAATATCAATACAATAAATTTTTAATAATCCGTTGGAAATAGTACCAAAATATCCGGTAAAAAATCAAAATTCTTGAAACAAGGTAAAGAAATCAAACATCATTATAACTAACAGTGGTTGACAAATAAAATTTTAATGTATTTAGATTAGAAAAGTTATATAAATATGTACATGTACTTATTTTATAATTTAAAACAAATTTAAATTTAATGTCAAAATTTTTAAATTAATAACATATTTAATAGTTGAGAAGTGAAGAAGTTATACATGAGAAAAATAAATATATATAGAAAGTAAACATAAAATAATTCGATACCTATATCTAAATTTATGAAATATTTAAAATTTAACTAAGTCTTGATTTAATTATTATATCATTATATTAAGGTTTTCTTTTATCAGCATCCTTGTAAAGTTACTTTTAGTTTTAAAAAAATTATAAAGTTAATGTGTCTAAATAAGATTATATATCAATTCTTTTGTTTTATTTATTATAATTTTGCATTTGTTTTATATATACTACTATACTCAATATTATATAAAAGTTATATAATTCCTTATTATTCATTAAAAGTAGAATTTTATTAAACAGTTTTAATCCCAATTAATTAATTTAGTTCAGTCTTACAATTTTATGATTTTTTTTATAAGTGAATATATATATATATATATATATATATATATATATATATATATTTTTATTTTTTTTTTTATTTTTTATATTATTCAAATCAAACATGAATTTGAAGAAAAAAATCATTCACACAGGGAGGAACTTCAATTTTTTTTGCCTTGATTCTCGATATTTAGATTGAGTTGTTGTACTAATAAAGTTTGATCTGTCTCAAGTTGTTGGTTTGGGAAGAGAATTGAAGAGAAGAGGAAGAAAGATAATGCTGCCGCAACAGTGGGTATCTCCGTGCGGAAATAAATGCACCAACAAATACTCTGCACTCACCCAAATTCCATGTATTCTCCATTCCCACATCTCAATTTCTTTTATTAATTCTTATTCACTTACATTGGCTAAACCATTGTTTCTGTTGTGTCATTGTAGGGCGAGTTTTCTGCAAGAAGGGGTGCGGTTCAGAGGGAGAGACATGGGAGGAATGTGAGATCATTTTCATGTCTTATTACTATCATTATTATTTTTCCTTCAAAAATTGTTATTGTTTCTTTAAAATCTAGGTTATTGTTCTGCATGTTGCATTTCTGCATCAATGCTAGCATAATAGTTAGTATACAATTGGGTCCCTGAAAATGGCGTGACCACTTGTATTGCTTTCTTTCGATCTTAAAAGTGCACTTCTGTACCAACTTGTCAACCTGTATATAATTTCATCCCTCAGAGTGCAATCTTTCAGGGTTTCAGGGGACCGAGCAACAAAAGTTTACTTTTTAGGGGAACACATAGTAGAATAGCTCTCCAAAACAATGGAAGATTTGTTTTACTTTAACAACTTTTGATGGGTGTAATAATTGCTCGAGCAAAAGACTATACGTGGCAAATTTCAGGTTTTGAAGATTCATTATCTTTATCTGTAAAGTCGCTCGGTTCATATCAATCTTCTCCTTGTTCTGGTGAGAAGGAAGGATATGATTATTAGTGTATTTGTTTATAAGTTTATCTAAACGGAGGCTGAAGTTTACCCTTAAAAACCAAAATCTTGCTTCTATGTTAAGCCTCTTGAGATGTGTGACCCACGCTTGAGTCCATTCCAACTTCGTATCCCATCCCCATATCTGTTCCATCTTTCTGTATCTATAAACATGTGCCTCCGTGCATTACAAATTCATGCAGAAACAGAAGCCAAGTCTTCATTAACTGACTATGCACTAAACCTTGTTATGAGGGCTGAAATGATGACTGTAGAAGTAGCTCTAGCAAGTTCTGATGTGTGAATGATATATTATTGGTTAACCAGGTTTGGAATATTGCAATCTAATGTGTTACAAGGATCCTGTACTAAAGGACCAACAGTGGAGTGCTTATATTGATCGTTCCCCTGGTGCTGCTAGTTATTCAGCGGTATTTTCTTTTATCCTATCCCATGCTTCTTTTACATTTTTATTTCCCATGTTGCCATTTTAGTATTTAGCATCTTGCAATGTAGTTCATTTCTGTTTTAGTTCATCCTAACAAAACTCTCTTTTGATGGTTTCTCTTCTCACAAACTCATATGATTTTATTGGTAAATTTCAGTTTAACCCCTTAGAAAATTTTCTAAATCAAAATGTGTATCAACTTTAAAATTCGGTAATTTATATCTATCAAGTTTCAAATGCATGCATTACAATTTACAATACCTTGATTAGGATCTCCTTCCCCCAAATTGCATGGAACTCGCTAAAATCTAAGACTTTGGGAGGTTTGGCTTCACAAACATAGTGGTAGGAGAGGCTGACAGTTATGTGTAAACCGTAGGCAAAAGAGTGATCCAATACTCCATCAATTGTAGTTGTATTTAGTGGAACAGAAACCAAAGTATGCTAGAAATTGCAAATAGCTCTTCATTTTGAGTGACTTGTCTCAAGTTCTAATTCACTAAATTTCGTTTGAATTCATACTATTCAACTTGAGCCCTATGAATGGAGTGTTTTCTTTTTCTCCTTTGGTCTTACCAGATCCTTGTGACTTGTTGCTAATATAAATCCCTGAGTGCAAATGATAAACATAAATAGCATTCTATGAAGTCTTTTACCAATGCTACACTTTTTGTTTCATTCTATATTTTTTTGGATTAAATCTATATCTGATTTTAATTTAAAGTTTCAGCTTCGGGTTTCATAGGAGCTACACAATTATGTTACTTTCATTTTGGTCTGCGCTTACCAAATATTGAGCTACAACTGATTCTACTGCTTGATTTGTTTTGCTTTAAATGTGGTTAATTAACTAGTTGTTTAGCCAGTCCAGATATAGTCAAATTGGCATTAAGTTAGACAGTTGTAGTTTGAGTGATCTTTTTCATCTTTGAAAGCTAGACTGATTTGGGAGGCCAACATTTTTCGTAAAATTCTGTGTAGTCTGTGCATTATTTGTCCACATCTCCTCACCCGTCACAGAAAACTCAGTACCCTTGATTCTTTCTGTGCATGTTCCCGTATATATAAATGATATCTCTCTGGCAAGTACGAACATCAAACTTAAGTAGACATTTTAAGTGTTGTGGCATTACCAAGTCAATTGAGATTTATTTTAAAAATGCATATTTTACTTTGTTCTTGCATATTTCATCATTCAAAATTCTATTATAGGAATGCTGGATTGTGGGATTCACATCATTTGAGGAAAGTCAAAACTTAGTTAATGAATATGCCCAATTGCTGTCGCTTGCAACACCCTCATAGCTCCTTATGGGTTAAGATTAGTTATTGAATAGTTTTGATTACGAATTAATTATGGTTAATCCCTTCTGATACAGGAATGTTTCCATGCTTGTGTATCTGGTTGCGGTTACAAGGTCAGTTTGATTTCAAGAACCTAATTTTTTATCATATTGTTGTGTATCCCCTTCAATGTATCCATATATTTTCCTTCATGCCTTCAAGCAGTCTTTTCACGTATTAAGTATTACTGGAAGATGGTCAATATAATATAGATAATCATTTTTTGAAGGTAAAATTAGTATAGGTTCTTGAAGTATTTGTAGTTTTTTAAACAAGCTTATATGTTTCAAAAGTGTGTAATTAGATTTTTGAACTTTTAAATTATTTTTTTTACTGGGTCCTTGACCATACTGTGGTTAAGATTCTATTGAGTACATGTAACCTAATATAATAGGACAATGATATTATGTTCCCAACTTTTTGACTCACATTCTTTATTTTCTGACGTAGCTTAGTGTAGATCATTCTTTAATGTACCACTAAAGAATAAGAGTAAAAAAAAATAGAAGTTAAAGTATAATTTTTCAATATAATATAATGTACTAACCCAACTCTGTATTTGTTGCATTATGCAGTTTGACGTGAAAAAAGAGAAAGTTGATGAAGTAACTCCTAACAGGCGTCCAAAGCCTGCCCCAGTTGAGAAGCCAAGGCCACAACCCCAAGAACCAAGTGACCTGTCTGAGGACGTGCTTAGTACTTCTGCATAGTGAAAACTGACGAACAACCTTAGACTTACAAAACAGACAGAAAAGATGATAACCATTCTTTTACATGCTACATTTTGGTAGGAATTTGCGTTCATCCATTGTATCGCTATGATTTTAAGGGATAGTGTGACTGTCAAATGCCTTTTTTTTAATTGAGATCTCAGAAACTTCATGTCATCCTAAAAGAGGGGAGATATGAAAATTTTGGTAGTTGGATAATCATATTTTTTCAAATAAGATTAGTCATTATTATAAATTTCGACATTTATGCTATGCTAAAGAATTGATAAATTAAAAGAATACAAAGTATTGGGGAATCACAGAAAATCAATGACAAAAAACATAACATTGGCAAGCTATACCTATAATGAAAAAAATATATATAAATAAATATGTGAAGGTAAAACATCAAATCTTCCAAATTGTTCTTTATGAATAAGTTAAATTGGTTACTTCAGCACAATGATTTTGTTACGAAAACATGAAAAATTTTGAATTTATAAAAAATATAAATATGTAAACACCGATATCATCTCTTTTAAGACACTAAAAAATTTGATTCAAAAAAATCATAATAGCTATTCAACTAAGGTTTTTGAAAACTCTCTTTCCAAATATGTTATTCTTTATCAATAATTTGTTAAAAAAATTTGTATGATAACTTGAAAACTTACAAATATCATGAACTAATTTTTTTTTTACCAATGTAAAAATTGGAAGAATTTTCTAATCAACATTACTAAAATAAAAGCTTGTCAAAAACCTCAATGATCAATATTATAAAAACAATCTTAATTGATGTCAACATAAATAATTGTGATTAACATCAACTAAAAATAATCTCATTTGATGTTGTTAGAGAAATTCTTTTACAAATATCGAAATATCGATTGAAAAAATTTGAATAAAGTTTGACTGAAAAATAATATCAATCAATATCAACTAATAAAATTAAAATTTAGAAAGTTTCAATTTCCTTATTCAAATACAAAATTAGACTTTATCAAAACCATCTAAAATGTAGCTTTGAAATTATGAAAAACAATACCAAAACAAGTAAAAACTCACGAGATAGATTATATTTTGGCAAAAAAAATTTTCTCTAAATGTAATCCAACCAAAAAAATTTTCTCTAAATGTAATCCAACCAAATTATAAAATGTTGCTGCCCAGGATCGAACTGGGGACCTTTAGTGTGTAAGACTAACGTGATGACCACTACACCACAGCAACTGATACACCTTTCAAGCCACAGCAACCAATATATTATTAAGCCAAACTTTTTGAAATTTATGTAAAAAAAGAAATATAATAATAATAAATAATTTATTGCTACCCAGAATCGAACAAGAAATTTCAAAGTGTATAAAACTAACGTGATAACCACTACACCGCAGTAACCAACCTGTTATGAAATTAAACTATCTACTAATGATCTGACTAAGTTTAACCTTTTCAAAACAGATACATTTATGTAGTTTATCTATTACATTATTTTGGAGGCTAAAGATTATTGAACACTAAAAAAGGTCTTCTGTTGTGTTTCGGGAAAAGTAATGATGTTCAATCATTTAAATTAATTTCGTCAATCAGAATGAAATCCCAGTAACTAAACTCTTTTTAAAACACTTTATTAGTTTAAATTTGTTCAAGTTTATAAATTAACGCAGGTCTTCCCTGTTGTATTGCTAACACTCCCAACTGATTCAATCTTCAAGAGGTAGACATAAATTGTTCTAAAATCTTAATCCTTATTCAATCTAAATCTTAATAAATTATATTTACATTAAAATCCGAATAAATTTAATTAGATGAAATTGGTTTGATTTTTTAATTTATTTTAGTTTAATTTGTATTATTAAATCTATTAATTTATTTCGAATAAAATTGGCATTTAAATATTGGAGCTATTGATTATGATAAATTCAAATTAAGTTTTTTAAATTAATTAAGTTTTTTATTATTAAAAAATCAAGATAATTTTTATGATTAAATTGTTAATCTTAAAATATAAGGTAATCATATTCTTGTATTACTTTTGTTCTCATTGCTTGATTATTTATGCTTCTAACTTTTTTCTCGTTTTTTTGTGCCCGTGTATTTTGAATATAATTAATTTATTATTAATAATTTATGTGATGAACAAAACTCATTTTTAATATAATGATTAATCATATTGTAGTTGAACGTATTGGTCAAAATTAAGGATGCTCCCATCCAACCCAACCCAACCCAACAACACTTTAATTGTACTTAAAAAAGATACCTTAACAAATGAAATTTACTTAAAAATAAAAATAGAAAACTATCCAATTAACAGGATTGGATTTCCCAACAATACAAATTTAGATATGTTGAAACAGAATGAGAGTAAGTCGGATTAGTATAATTATAAAATAGTTTTGAATATTTGGATTTGTGTATTCTCCAAATGGTTTATTACTGAGTTCTACAACCCAAAGAAACCTCAGGTCACTAATCTGATAGGGAACAACATCACTTATAAAATTGCTACAAGGTTGTCATAACGTGACTAGTTCAAAGGCATTGCATGTGTGTGTGTGTAGGAGTGAGAGAGAGAGAGGGAGAAGAGATGTGTGCATAAGAATTGAAGGAGGAAATCCCAAAACAATGTTTTGCACAATTGTCGGCTAATGAACAAATGACTTGCTATTTGGGTCAAAAACTACATTAGATTCTTCTTGTTGTGTTGCACAGAAAATTGTCAAAAGTTGAGACATCACAAAAGAGTGAGGAGTGGATGAATGATGCATGTTCATCTATTCAGCTTTACTGGACTTTCTCTTCATTCTGCTGAAAGGTCCAATTGTTCGATCCATGATGTACATGTAAATCACCTGGCTCCAAGATCTGTAGCATGATAAGCTATCATAAAACTCTGGAGCAATCTCCTTCACCAGATGAAGCTTGTTTCCAGGAATTCTTGGGAAATCATGGTGTTCATTGTGGTAACCCACATGCCAGGTGAGGTAATTCAGAGGTCCATAGTAAGAATATGTTTCCTGATCAGGATTGAACACATAATGCTCTGAAATGAAGTGACCAGCCATTGGATGCATCCCACCACCAAGAAATGTAGAAAGAATCAAATAAGCAAGCGATTTCCAGCCAAAAAAGTAAACCATTGAGATATCAAGTCCAATCTGAATAGAGAAGTTCACGAATTCCCAACAGCCAGGAGGCTTTGGCTTAAGAAAGAGAGGTCTAAGTGCATAAAAGAATAGCTGTAAAAACACCCAAATGGTTTTTGCAACAACATTTTTCACAAGATGAACTTCAGTGAGACTAGGGATATCCATGTCAACGCCATCTACACCTTGGAATCGGTGGTGCTCCAAGTGATACTTCTGGAAAGTAACAGACATGGGCACACCTATTGGGAGGTTCGCAAAAATCCCTAACCAACGGTTCAGGGATGGAGTTGAGAAGGCCAGGTTGTGACTCAGCTCATGGATAGCCAAAAACAGATTGTGGTTCATAAATGACCCAAAAAAGTATGCTACTAAACATATCTTCAGCCACCCAGCATCTTTTAGCAAAATACCTGTAGCAAGCTGAAGCAAAACAACTCCACTAATCTGCAACACCACAAGTTTCAAACATTATATACACACCGTATGAGGTTGGTAAAAACTTATCCACCCACCTAAAACACATTTCAAATCCATATCCCAATCTAATAGCATGCCCACATATTTAAGAAATACCACTTAACAATAGAATGATACAGTACACAACCACTTCTTGTAATAATTTGTCAATGCATTAACAGTTAACGAAGTTACATTGCAATCAAATCAAAAGTTGTCGTACGTGATAAGTGTGTAGAATTTTACATTGACGGTATTCAAAATCACACCTACCAATATTTCAGATTAGTAGACAATATAAATTTGAACAGCACAGATATCAAATTCACCTTTTTTTTTTTTGAAAACATGAATGAATTGTGCAAACTCAAAAGATCCGAGTCTCATATACATATATCTACCACATCAATGTAGGATTATCTCCAGCAGAGGCTCAATCTCAGATACACACAATGTGAAACCAATCGAAATAAGTTAGGAATCCCCCAGCCACACAGGCAATGCCAAGAGACAAAAAGATAGGAGAAACATTAAATTGGGAAAAATGAAAGAAAATAGATAAGAAGAAAGCAAACAACAGATAATGCGATCATTGAATAATAAGAATGACGAGAACCCAAAAGCCAAAAACAGATACAACAACAGCATTGAAGAAATGGGAAGGAACCCAGAAAAGAAAAGAGCGAGATTTGAATGAAAAACGGTAAAAGGGGAAACCTTAAAGAAAGCGCAGTGGTCGGGGCCAAAGAGTTGCTTGATTTGAGGGTATTTGGAGAGGATCTGACGACGTCGTGAGGCATGGGGTTCGTCGGTGTAGGACCAGAAGAAGCCCCCGGCTACGACACCTTCTTGATCATCTCCTTTACCCATTTTTTTTCACCCTCTTTCTCTCTCTCTGATATCTCTCTTTCTCTCTGACTGTAGATGGAGGAACAATGCATATATTTATACGAGGAATGGGAAGGAAACTGGAGAATGGCTAAGAATAGAGGGAACAGACATAACCATTTGTTTTCCCCGACACTACAGGCTGGAAAATTAGAGGACTGCGCCGGATTGGATGTAATGTAACGAAATAAACAAAACTATTTTTGTAATTAACCTTTTCTAAATCTCGTGGGTTGTTATTCCTCAGTGTTCTTCACCCCCTCTCTTATCACGTGCTTTTCCACCACCATATCAAATTTCAAAATTCATGACGCATATATAACTCAAAATACCTTACCCTTCTTCAACGGCTACAACACAACTATCATGGATATCAATACTCATCAGTTTAATAAATCTTAATTATTAATAATTTAATAATATATTAAATAATAAATCTTAATTATTAATAATAATAAATCTAGTATCTTTCGTAAACGAGACACTCATAAAGTTTTTATTTTAATAATATATTAAATAAATTAAATTATTAATAGTTAGCGTACACACAAACACTATTATGTCTATATATACGTATTTTTAAAATATGAATCATAGTATCTTTGTAACTGATAATAGTATAATGTTATTAAGTTAATATATAAAATAAATTTATATTTATTAAAAATGAAGTGAAATGTTAAAAATAAAGTGAAATAAATAGAATAATTAATTGATGATGAATAAAAAGAAAAAAAATAAACAATTTTATAAAAAATAGGTAAAAATAATTATTAATTTTTAAAAAATTAATAAATAATTATATTGTAAAGAGTAAAATTGGTATTGTAAAATGTGAATAAAAAATTTTTTATATATTTTTATAGATATACGAATTAAAATAGAGAAACATGAAAAAATATAAAAGTTAAGAATTGGGATGCTCAAAGTAAAAATGAAATAAAATAATTTCTTTGTGCTTATTTGATCGGATCAAAGCTAAAATCAAAAGAACAAGAAAATATATGAAAGTGATCATTTTACTCTCCACTGTATGATTATTCTTGCTAATTTTCATTGGTTTGGAAGCATCTAATGTGTTACTTTCCTTCAGTTAACGAATATGCTTTAGAATATTTCGCCTTCTTAACATTCTTAATATGTACAATAACTTATCCAAAATGAGTGGTTTTACATCCAGAAGTTGTGGTTCCAGTTTGCTTCAATAACAACCGAACACTTGTCCAACAGATGCACAATATTTTTAACTTTTAGTTACAATACCAAATAAACAACTTGCTGCGGGGCAGCTGTTATGAATCAGAACAGCAGTTGGGTTGAAATTTCTTGGAAATTTCTTGCGTTTGAACACACTCTTTTTTAACAAACTCTTTATTATCTATTAGCTTAAATTTTATGAAAATTACAAAACATTTTGTGGATCTGACATGGCTTTCACTCATGAATTTATAGTTTCTAACAAAATGCAATTAATGGTTGAATGAATGCATTAAAGGATGTGTTGGTACACTTCTAGTGAAGAGAATTGAAACACATTATAGATACTCATTTTGCTCCATTCAAAGCTACATAGGCATTTTAGGTGGGATCCATGAAAAATGTACTCTTCTGAGACACAGAATATGGAAACAGACCTCTTCTGAACAAGCAATTCAATCTGTACAGGATATACAAAGACAAATGAGCAACATACTCACCTTCACTTCACCACCAACCCACAGTAAACTCAGGGTTGGAAACTTTTTCGCAAAGACGTGGGAAGCAACACTGCGACTCTATAAACTAAATTTACCGAATGACATTCGGAGTTTATGTTACTAAATTGAAAGGAACTGCCCCTCCAACACCAGACTGTGAGTAAAATCACTCATCTTAGATGAGAGTCATAAGTGTCAAAAAGAGAGTCTGGAATGATCAAAGGCAACTTATCTATGTACATGAAAAGCCTTCTCAGATTCTCTCTTGTCACTGTTGCCATGTCTACAACATCCCTACCATCAGTGAACACCCAGAGATCGCCTGAGTTTACTCTCTTCAGACTGTCGCGGCAAAAGGGGCATGACTGTGATCTTGTTCTCCTGCAAAACATTGCAAATTACAATGATGTAATTTGGAACTGAACAACCGAACACTCAAGCAAAGCACGCACTGGCAGGTACAATGATGTAAAATAAAATTTCATGTAGTTAGACATGGGGCAGGAGAACAAGTATGGAGATTTGGTTAGAGAATTAATGAGAGAAAGTCATGTCACACCATAAAAATTGAAAGAGGCTTGGAAGAACCATACATGATCTAAACATTGCAAGCAGTTTCAGTGCATTGTTACATTGAAGTTGTTTTTTATGTTCTTTGAAAGAATAATTGATATTGAATTGCTTAGCCTATGTAGCCAGTTAACGGCAGAATGGCAGATCAAACTATCACTTTAGACCTTCTTATAATTATTCAATCTAACCGCCAAGGGGCAATAGTTGGCTTCACAGTCCATCCATACAGTGCAGTTCTCATGCAATTCAATTTAATTAAACCATTAAAATCCCAATTAAAGCGATAACCAATAAATAAACTTCAAGGCCAATGCTTGTGCTTGACTAGATCACAGAATCCATAGTGTTTAGCTTATCCAATATTATTTTGTGCCTAATCACAGAAGTAATAATTAAATTATAAATTGTTTGTTTCTACTCTCTCCAACCAAGATCTCTAATGAATTTAATCAGTTTGGATATCCTGTAATAGTTCCACATGAAACTAGCAATGCAATTTTCCTTTTTCTATCATGCAATATCATAATAATACAGTATAAAAAGCTATTTCATTTCTCCAAGTTAAGAGTTTTTATATTGGGGGCTAGGAGAGAGGGATGGGAGAGTTAATTATTTAGACAGGTACAATAGTAGTTAATTAGTTAGTTAAAGTGGGTCAGTAAGACAAGCAAATAAACGGGTGTGTAGAAGAGAACTAAGTTGTGAAAGGAGAAGTCCTTGGAGAAGGAGAACCCTTTCTCCCATTTTCAGTTCAATTTCATTAAACCAATAAAACCGGTCTTCGGGTTTGCAAAACTTGATGCTTGCTTCTTTCTTGCACCGAAAACTTTTAGGTTGACAAGTACTTTGAGGGCTACATACAAGTTTACTATATTAGTATTAATATCAGTCAGTTATGAATACGATACAAATACATCACTTCTGAAATTTCAATACATCATAAACTAAGAATCTGGCAATATAGAATATAACCAGCTTTCACAGCTACATATTATTGAAATAACAGCTGCAATCAACTTCTCTTTGATTCATTCCCATGTTTTCTACTTTTTAATTGAATACTTATATTAAGAGCAATAACAGAATAATGAGAATTGAAAACCCATACCTATATACAGACACACACAAATGCATATAGTGCCTGTTATGGCATCACATCTGCAGAGACTGAATTCAAAAACCAGGTCACTTGTGGTGAGACTAATTCTAGATATTTATTGTGTATCCAGAAGTAGGGATAATAAAAGAGAGGCTAGAAATTTATTGTAAAAACAGTAGCTTTGCTCAGTAGACAATGAGAATATTGCAATCTTTTTGTATTCTGTGTATTTTTATCATTACAACAAAATGGGGGAGCCTAATGAGATGAAAACCTCAAGTAAGGTGCGGACAGAGGTTCTTTGAACCGAATGACAACCATTACAGATGTCAGCGCAATATGAAGGAAATTATGTCGAAGCTCTGTTATTCTATTACACTACTTGTATAGGCTGCCATGGCAGAAACCATCTTACTTAACATCGTCAAACAATTAAGGTCAAAGCAAACTGTGCAAATCCAAAATCTACAAAAAGACCAAGCAGGTTCAACAAATTACAGTTTACAGAAGTGTCACTTTATGCAATACAGTTCTAATTAGTATCCATGAAACTAAAAGAACCGAACAAAAAGCTTCCATAAAACATTTTCCCAGAGAAGTAGAAGAAAAGCCTCACAATTTTATACTTCTTAACATGAACAATTCATGACTATAAACAAGGAAATGTGAGAAAGTACCATTCGTGGTAACATTTCAGGCACATGACATGGTTGCAGTCGGGTAACACAATCTTACTGTTCATCTCCATGCATATTCCACATTCTTCTTCCCTTTCAATGTCTATATCCGAAGGCTGTCTGTGCTCCTCTTCGTCTCTTTTCCGATACCTCTCCAAGCATACAGCCTTCTGTTTTTTATCCTCTGTATCAGTTACACCTTTTTGGAGTTGCAACAATGAGGGATATATGACCGCTGATCAATGCAGAAATTCAGTACATCAGCAATTCATATAGACTAAAATGCAAATGAACTTGCTAGTTATTACATAGAAAAAGTGTAAATATACCATAGAATTCTCTAATACTTGCTTTCCTTTCATGGGTAGACATGGTAGTTGTCCCATCTACATAAACCTGAAATGAGAGGAAAATTTGTCAGTTGTCACCTTGACCAAATTTCTCAGTTTAATATGAACATCCAAAACCCAAAACACCTTAGACCATACCTTGTATATTAGGATTCTTAACAATCCTAGGGCCCCTGCAAGATTGCAATCTGTCCATTGTACCAAAAAGAGAAATAGGTGTGCTGCCATACTGTATGACATTCTCATCTGAAGGCATGCACCGTCATATTCCCTTGGAAAATCTGATGCGCTGCACACCCAATTGCATATAAAGTCATAAATATAAGCAAGAAGAATGTCTAGCGACACGGAAAAAAAATGCAACCTTCCATTGGACACCATTCAGAACTCAAGTATGTTTTCTGTAGCCTCTCTAGACAAGTTTCTCTAAAGGCTCTTCATAAACACAAAAAACTTCAAAATACTGAATCAAAAAAGAAAAAGAAACACACACAAGCAACTAGGCAGCATGGCACTGTCGCTGAAAAAGATATGCATTGCATATCAGATGTCAGGAACTATTTGATAGTCAACCAAATGACTCAAGAGACCATCCAACCCCTGCCAAAGGGTCAAAATGCCACACATGACAGGAGAAAACTACTGTCACTATAGACACAAACAAGACAAATAAATGAAACTATGAAAGCAATAACAATTCTCTCCTCGTAACCACACAAATCCAGCATAACAAAAGCCCAAATTGTCAAAGTTTTGGACACAACATACAGGACGAAACAGTAAAATACAGTCATTTACAAAATTAAAAACCAGAAGTTGGTCGTAAATATAATATGTCACTAACAAGCGAGCAAAACATGAGGTGGAAGCCAAATGAAGAACACCACCAAAGGTTTCTCTGTTTGTTAGGTCCGGGTTCCTGAAGAACTAAATTTTCCACAAGTGGAGATAACGGAAATTGAAAATTACTTGAACGATGTATTTGCAGCAAAATTAAACGCGCCATATTTGTATCAAGGAAAATTGACGGTTGACTGAGAAGGAAGGCAAAAATCAGAGGCTAAACCCCAGAGAATCATTCCCTAGACCAGAATAAACTTCACTCGTGATCATGATCCAATTATGAAAAAAAAAACACTATTTTTCAGAAAAGATAAATGCAAACTTGATCCCAATAACGTATTTTTCTCAAAGGGGTGCGAAAAATTTAAATGAAAGAATGGATGAAAGAAAGAAAAAAAAGAGAGAAACTGACAGGGTATTGGCATGGTGAATATCAGCTTCAAGCAGTTTCAAAGAGTCCTTGAAAGACCTTCCCATGGAAGCTATGTACATAACTCTCTCTCACACACACGCACACTCTCCCAATTCCAAACAAGATTCTAAACCCAACTCCTAAACTAAAACCCACTACAAATTTTCATGCTTTCTCTCTCTCAACTCCACTATAGCCACGTTCACAGTGTAACACACACTCTTCTTCAAAGCCATCACCAAAAGCTTTCGGTAGGACACGTGGCACAACTACCTCAAATATTATTCTTAGTTGCCTATTATTATGGTTAATTTATTATTAAATAATTACTAATTAAATAATTCTTATCCACTTTACCTTATTTGTTGGCTTTGATAGCTTTCCCTCTACGCACCAGTGATGGCTACGCGTCCCGTCTCTTCCTCTTTCCCCCATTTATACCTGTTATTTACATTTTTGCCACCACAATCTTTTTCTTTCCCATTTTTATTTTTTTCTTCTCTTTTCATGTTAATAATTTGTGTTATTTTATAGCACATTAAGTTAAAAATTAAAAGGAGAAAATAAGAGTTTAATAATACTTCTCAACTTTCTTGAGGGCATTTTTGTAAGTCTGTCTGTTTGAAAAGGTCGTAAGTGGCGTCTGTCTTTAATTATCATTTATCTGCTTGTTTTCATTTTGTAGGATTGGAAGAATCCATTTGTTCCTTCTTCTTTTTCTATGTTCTTTTTTTTTCTGATTTGTAAATACTTTTTAAATAGTTTATGAATTTTTATAAATAATTTTTTAAAGGTTACTTTTATGTTACCAGTATATATATATATATATATATATATATATATTACTTCTACAACTTCTAATTAATAATATTTTTTTATCGCCGTTCAACCCCCTTTCTCTTTTTTATTTTTATCTCTCGTTATTAAAAAATAATAAATTGCATTAATTCATTTATTGTATATAAATAATTTATTGTGTATTTAATAATTTTGACTAATTTCCTATAGTACCATGTGAAATATGCTGTAAGTAATGTTTAGCGAGTATTTTTAAGCTATAATATTATGATTAATTAGCCGGATACGATAGTTAATTAACTACATGTTAAACAAAGAATATTACAGTAGCAAATATTTTTAAGGTGCGGTTCACCGTAGGATTATTACTGTAAACTGTAAACCGTTGGATATATTATTGATAAAATGAGTGGTCGATATCAATTGCTTGATATTGCTTGAACCCTAAGTTGATACTTTTAATGATGATCAACCTATTTATCAAATTCTTGTAAATCCAAATATATTTGGTATTTAAAAATGTTTATATGTGATTTTTTTTTATGATAAGACCATGCTATTTTATATATGGTAGTCATTTTGTGATTCCTCTTCTTCAGAAAGAGGACACAAATATAATTAATTGTCAATAATTAATACATAATATAACTACAAACTTTATTAGCTACTTATATCCATTTATTGACTATCACGTGCTAGTTAACGATGAAAGGGCCCAAAATTTGTATCCATCAATGCATGTCTCTCATAGATTACTTTTGGAGAAATGAGATATTTTATTTTAAATATTTGTTTATCTTGAAAATTTTGAAAAATACAAGTAAGAAATATTATTTAAATTAACTTTTTTAAATAAATTTGACCCAATTTAAATTAATCATAAATAAGTTTATTTATATAAATCAAGTATTTTAATTTTACTATATATTACTTTTTCAGCGAGTAATTAAGATTCATGATATAAAAATTCTAAAATTCTTCCATTTCTTAATTAGTTGCAGTTACAGATCTTAAGTTAACAGTTAAAATTATAAACAAGAAAATTACCAGTTTAAAATATCATGATATTTTTTACTAAAAAATCCACACAGCCAAGTTTCCATTTCTCGGATTTGTATTTTTAGGGCAATTTTTTTTTTAAAAAAAAACATCTATAGAACTCTTGTATCAATAATTAAAAAAAAATGTTTTGATGGAAAAAAAATTATAGAAATATAGGAAAAAAATGGAATTATTTGTATTGAAGAAAGTGAAAAATAAAGAGAAAATGAAAAGAAAATTCGTGAAAGTTTGATTAATATAATAGTTTTTAAAAACAATTACGGAATGGCATATGTATAAAATGAATAAATTATATTTTATTACTGTGAATTAATTTTAATTAATCATTAAAGTACAATTTTATCATTAATATTAATAATGTTATTTGTTTACCTTTAGTACTCAAAATCTGAAACAAAATAAAAGAGAGAATAGGAAATTAAAACATCCTGCACAAATATTAAATAACATGTAAATGCTTCAATATAGGTTTGAGAGTAACTTTTTTAATATGGGGTGAGGCAAAAGGGTAGTTAACCATGAAAAGGTACCCATATTAATTAAGAAATTATTATAATTTATGAGTGCACAGCATTGAGTAGAAAAAATCCATTAATTTCATTTAATCATTCATTTTATTTACTTTTTACTTTCTATAATGAGAAACATATACAAATTGATTACTGAACTAAATTATTTATGTATTAAATATGAAAGACTGAATTTGGGGAAAAAAATAAAAAGACGAATTGTAGATAATAATTAAAGAAATCAAGAGAAAAAGAACATTTAAGATGAAAACCATTATGAAAGAGATATATTTTTCAAAGTTATGATTAGAAGCACATAATATCTAAGAGTGTGATTGTGTTGATTGAGATGGAGTGTTTTTGAAGGTTCACATCTTATTAAATAATTTGAATCATAGACTATAGGATTAGAATGCAATCAAATCCACCTTTTTCGTGCTAAAAGTAAATTTTTAGGAATCTCATCAATCCACACCATGCTACAAAGACTAGCTCCATTCAATTCAAAAATAGTTGGGTGGGATGAGAGAAGAAAAAAAGTATGAAAATAGCTAAGGGAAGAAGTGAAACTTCATCACCAATGTTAGTCACTTTCGATATGGGTAGACAACAAAAACCACCTTTTGGTTTTTTTAAGTTTTTGTGAATTTTAGAATTAGTCTGTTTTTGAAATTTTATATCAATTTAATTCTTTATTTTTAGAAATGCGTTGATTTAATCATTCTCATCAAATTTTGTTAAGTTTATTTGATATTTTAAACACATTTTTATGATAATATTTAAGTTAACATTGAAGCTAAAATGTGTCAAACGGTGTAAACAATTCAAATACTATTATGAAATGCGTTTGAAACGTCAGATAAACTTACAAGAATTCGGTTAAAATGACTACATTAACGCATTTTTAAATATAAATGACTAAATATGTCAAAAGTTTTGAAGATGAACTAATTCTAAATTTCACTCAAACCTGAGGAAAAAAAAACACATTTAACCTTTTATTTTTTGAACCTGCTCTTTATATTCATTTTGGTATTTTGATATTAATATTGTATTGAGAACATTGAGATTGAAAAATAGCAATCTCCTATGTTGATCTTGTTATTGCTGGTGATGTGTACTTGAGTTGAGCTCATGGATTTGCTACTATTTGTTCGTTATCTTATCAGATTACATAAGTAAGAGAAGCCCAGCTCACTGTTTTGTTTATGAGGCCCATTAATTGACTTAACTTTTGTAATTCGAATTTGGGTCTGCAATTGCCATATTGGAGTTTTGGCAGATGTTTCCTGCATCCTCATTTTTTTCCCTGCACCCCCTATAAGCTTGGTGAGAAGACATTTTTGCCCTAACTGAGAAAATAAACAAAAAATCTACTTGCACTACGTTTTTAGTTTTAGAATCACTAAAACTATAGCCCCACACTTTTTCTTTTATGTGAAAAAAAAAAATAGTTGATAATTACACATTTTCTTTCTATGCGGATATTTTTCTTATTGGATTTTATCCTCTCCACAGCCAAGTCTTATTGAAATAACAAGATTTCCACTAGGTGGCATTGAAAATGACAAAGCATTTTTCTGAAATAACAAGTTTGAAAAAAATAAATTATTGGAATAATTGTGGATCATAAACTGTCTCTTTCTGTGAAATTTGTCCCTGCGACCTAAAGATGTGTTCAATTCAATGCCCTTGTCCAAACATACAGCACAAAAATCTATCACGTCACTGTTTTGTTCATGAAATTAAACTATTCAAATATTGAGTAGTGTATAGTTTTTTCATATTTTTGTGGTAACAAATCTAAGTCAGAAAAATCCATTCTACTTTTATGAAACAAAAATATACAATAATGCAGCTTTTTTAAAGGGTACCTTTCTTCCTCAGCTTTTCCTCTATTCTTTCAATTCCACATTTTAAAGGGACTTGTATCATCTACAACGTGCCTTTTCCTGATTCAAACATCAATCAATTTTATTATTTTAAAAAATTAAGATCTGACCAAAATATAATTAAAAATAATTATAATATAATCATGCAATAAACAAAAAATTAAATGAACTTAATTATTTTTAATTGGAATAAAGTTACATACCCTTACTTACTTAAATCTAAGAATGACATCATGGCCAACACTTGTTCATTCACATTTGGCACAACCAGCTTAGCATATATTTATTTTACGAATAACATTTCTATCTTTTAATTTTGCTTAGATGAGCTATGCATATACGTTTAAACACTATAAAATTGTATACTAAAATTGTTTAAGCCAACAATTTACTTAATTTTATAAATTTTGTAATTGATTTAGTACTGTGAATATTAATTTTGTAATATAATTTGTTACTATTACAATGCTGTGTAGAAAAATATAGATGAGAAATAAAAGATAAGTTTAAAATTTTACAATATTATTTGTTGTTATTATTATTGATTGGTAGATATTTTCTATTATATTATTTTTATTTAAAAAAATGATAATACTTTCATATTATTTTTAAAAAATTAGTCACTAATAAATTAATAATATTTTATTATTGAATATCTATATTTTTATCTCTAAAATTAATCATTAATAAGAATTTATTCTGATAACCCGTCCTCCGAATCCATCCATAGTCATATATATATATATATATATATATATATATATATATATATATATATATATATATATATATTTATCTATATTTTTTTTTTTATTTTATATTTTTATTTTTTTTTTTTTTTTTTTTTATTTATATAT
>Ga0214545_1000190_pt1 | contig 80028 bp, 39 predicted proteins | sample CNSS4metaG_FD_160064 | JGI IMG/M metagenome (GOLD analysis project Ga0214545, IMG submission 160064) | Root nodule microbial communities from cowpea collected in UCLA plant growth center, Los Angeles, California, USA - CNSS4 | ecosystem: Host-associated > Plants > Roots > Nodule | place: USA...
TATATATATATATATACATATATATATATATATATATATATATATATATGTATATATATATATAGTTATATTATTATTAATGTTCTCTCTAAAAGAGTCTTCTTGTACAAAAAGTAATAATTCCAAATTTTAATCAAGTAACAAATATTTATATAATAGTCAGAGCATTAAATTGGGTGCTAACTAGATTAAAACTCTTTGTTTTGTTTCTGATGGATGCATTTTATTGTTGATGGCGGGTCTTGTTGTAAGATTGGGCTCGTTGAGCGAGAAAAGAGTGGCACTGGGCAAAAACTAGTAAAAGGTTTCTATGAAAGTTTTCTTGATTTAATGAGAAAGGAAATTTAAGGACTTTACGGTGATGATGTTCGTTTGGTTGAATAAATCCTTGTTGAATGTTAAAAATCTATCGGCAGAAATGTGATTTAATGATATTATGACTGTGTATTGGATGGATATGGTGATTTCTATGGAGAAGTACCATATTGTATAGTGTACTGTATACATTGGTGTAGGGATTTTCACGTGAAGTCATCATAACTTTTCTAAACTTATAGACTTATAGATAAAATATGGTTTAGGTGGTGAGAGTTGAAAGAGGTTCCTTGTCTGCGGTATCGGTATGAAATAAATGATTGATAAGAACTAACCTTATTATAGTAGATTAGGCTAATGTCCAACAACTTATTTGTACGTCACCAAAACTAGAGTCTTATGAGTTTATTTGTGATAAACATAAATAGAGGGTAGTGCAGAACAGGGGAGACCTAATAGTATAGGAGATTATGAGAGGAAGAAATGAAAGTTATGATTATGTTTGGTTTTATATATCTTCCTTGCTTTTACACCCCTTAATACCAAATATGTTGCGATTTGATTAGTAGATTAATATATACGAATTAGAATCGTTACACAAATTCCATGATAACCAAAACATATATTATTAAGCTTGCAAACATCGAGTAATTTCACTTGCATTAATAAAATAAAGCTAAAAGATGAAAAAATATTTTTTTTAAATTATAATTTTTATACCAATAAATATTTCAATAGATTACTTAAATGAAAATGCACAAAAGAAAAAGACTAAACCAAAAATAATTCATATAATAAAACTTTTATCCTTTGAATTTTAATCTAAGTGGATACTAATAAAATTCATCGAATTAAATAGTTATGTCATAATAAATGAAATGTGTTTGTACAATTTTAGATGTAAAATTATGCTTATGAGAATTATTTACAAAATAAAAAAAAATTATATAAAACATTTAAAATAGTATTTTATATGATAAAAATAAATAATAAATAAAAATATGAAAAAGAAGTAAAAATAGTCAATTATGTGTCCTAGAAACGATTTGGAACACCATTAAACAAAACTTCGAAATGAAATGTATAATTAAAGGTATGATAAAATAGAAACTGCCTTAAATATCTAAGAAAACTTGTTAGATATCGAGCCAATCGAATTATTGAGAGATAGTAAAAAATTTTAAGCTAACAAAGTTTTTTCAAATGAAAAAAAAAAACTAAGAATCAAAGAGAATAATAAAGATAACTTATTTATGATAGTTAGTAAATGAAAGGCTTACACAAGAAATTGAAATTCAAATATTTGAATGTGAAAAAACTAAATAATAAATAAAATTATTAAAAATTAGTATAAATAATCTAATCTATGTCCCAAAAACTATTTGATTAAATGAAATCGATATTACACAATTTGAAAGTAACCATAAAAAGGAAAAAGTGTGTAACAAAGGTTCTGATAAGAGAACTACAATGGAAATTTTAGTGGATTTTGGTGAATACAAAGTGAACAAAACAAAACTATTAAAAGGGAGAAGGAACAAATGCGTAACGAAAGAAAAAAGAAATAATGGTTACAAAACTACCAAGAAAAAAATATATATATATATATATATATATATATATATATATATATATAATATATATATATATATAAAACTATTTTAGCTTACATAATAAACCATGGATATTTCAAAAGGTGACGACATTGATCACCACAATACCTCCCATTTCCATCATGGCGTAGGTCCACCATTGTTCTCTCCAACTGCAAACGTCGTTGTGAACCAGAGTTGCATCGGTATCGCAATTGCTACCACCAGTGCAAACTCTGCCCTCGAATCAAAATTCGCTGCAAGCCTGGAGAGTGGAGAATAGCCCAAATTGTCGCAGGAAGTGTTGCTTGTCTTCCTCTTTTATCGCGCATTATCTGGTTATAATGAACACATGTCCTTGATGAGGCGAGCTAGAAACCACGGGGATGGGTTCAATGAAGTTGTGTTGGTTTTCAATTGATGAATAAAGCTTAGGGAAGAATGGTATGAAGTAGAAGCAAGGATGATTGGGAAATTATTTATTTATTTTTGTTAAATTAATCGTAGCATGACATTCTGAGTAAAGGTAAGATTTTCCTCTTCAATTAAATATTGAAAATCTGGAATTGGAGTTATATAGAGTAGTAGTAACCTATGAATCTTCAACATGGTGTCGCGTGTCCCTGACAGGGTATCGGACGCAACGGACGCACTGAAGAAGATACGTCTCGGTTGTTGGAATCGCCAAAACTAGTAAGTGAAAGGTTGAACCATTTTGTGTAGAGAATGGAGTTGCGGATAGATGAATGAAGAAGAAGAAAGGGAAAGGACTAAAGAAAAAAAAAAGGTACGAAAGCTTTTTTTTCATTGAATAATTTAATAATTTAAATATTTTATTAGGTTCTGATTTTTCTTCTTTGAAAAATTTTCATGTTCTTTTAAAATTATTATTTTTCATTTGAATTCAAAATTTAAATATAATGTATGACTTTTTATATAATTATTATTATATTATATATTTTTTTATTTGAGATCACTTTTATATTTTTATTTTATTTTTAAATTGCAGAACATAAGGTTACAAATTTTGTAACATTAATTTATTATTTTTAAATGATAAATTAAAGTTTTATTACATATAATATTATAGAAAATAAATAAATTAAACTTTTACTTAGTGAGTCACTAATGGACTCACTTTAAGTATCAAGTATTTCTTAACTAGAAATTTTCATGTAATACAATTTCATAAATTTTGTGATAAAAAGTCCAAAACCAAATTTCTTTAGTGTGTATGTGTGTTCGCACCCCTAAAAACTAAAGAAATGTCACTAATATTTTAGAGACCTTTTCTTCCTAATCTTGTCATGGATATAAAAGCACTAAAGCATTGAAACTAGACAAGTTTCTAAAATGAAAGTCCAAATAACACTTAGAATCTCGTGGGACAATTTCACAAGTCTAAAGTGAAATTATACAATGTTTCCAATAGGAAATGAGATTGCACCAAATACATTTTCCTAAGACACCCGACAATAAAGAAAACTAAAGTAATATATAAAAATATAACAAAAAATTTGTGACAAAAAGTAAATTGAAGCACAATAATCAAGGTACTTATAGATTTTAGCTATATATTCAAAATTTAGTGACAAGTTTTCGTTACAATCTCAGTTTTCAAGATTTGAAGTCCTTTTGAAAATGAAAATAAGTTTTATTGTCTATGTTTCTTCTCTCAAGTGTTTACTCTTTTTAACCCTTTCTTCTTTGTCTCTAAAATTCACCACAAGAGTAGCGTTCATAGTCCTCCAATCAACACTTAAAAATGATACCTTAAAAGAGAGGTGAGTTTCAACAAACAAATGGAATATTAATCAATTTATTTTTCACTTAAGTGAAGAAGCAAAAATTCAAGAAAAAGTTAATATGGAAACTAGACTATTTCCAAAATGAAAGATTGAAGATGACAAACTCAAAGAAGATTAATAAAATAACATATCATATCGAATTGATTTAAAAGGTTACAAGATACAAAAGACTTTATATAAGATGTCAAACCCTTATTGTGATCTTTCTAATAACCATAAAATATTAGATATATCTTTCTAATAAATCTTATAATTTACAATGAATCTATTTAAGAATTAACCCTTATATATATATATTTTATATTTTGATATATATTTTATATATATATATATATATATATATATATATATATATATATATATATATATTAGGAAACTTATATTATAGTAACCATTTTATATATTTTTTAAATAAAATAAATCTCTTAAATAATTAGTAAACTATAAATATTTAAAATAATAATAATAAACCACCTTGAATATATATTTTCTAATTATTATAATCTTTCATGGTCTTACATTTAATTTATGTATGCACAAGCTTGTCTAATGTATATTGTTAGACATGTCTAATCAATATATAGATGTACTCATCTAGTGCCTGTGTATAGACTCGTTTAATTAGTGTATGGACATACGTTATTCTAAATGACTATATATTTAAGGTTTACATGGCTAGTTTAAACGACGAAGTAATTAAAAATTATAAAAGGATAAAATTAAGAATAAGAAAAATTGTATTGAAGAAATATAATTAATGCTTTTTACCTATAAGTTATTCTTTAATAATAAATATATAAAATTATGTTGGAAAAAAATTTAATGATGGGTAAAATGCATCTAATGACACACATTAAAAGAAGTAATTATTTATTTATTTTAAAAATTCATGAATCTTTAAATTCATTTTAGGGACGCATATCATGATTAAATTCAATTTCAACATTGACATAATTGACGATTCAAACATTAGGTGGACATTTTAAATTATAATAGATAATAAATTATTTTACAAAATAAATTAAAATATATTTTTTAAATTTAATTTTATTAAATGACTAAGTAGTAAAAAATGATAACACCAAAAAAGTAGTATAAAAATGAATCAAAAAAAGTCATGGGTAAAAACGTAAATTAACTCTCTAAAGACATATGGCAAAAAAAATGTTAAATGACAAACTAACAATTGGGGCACTTGTTAACAAAATAAAAATGGGTAAGCAAGTAACTTTCCTAGATAATAGATAAGTTATTTGATAATATGTGCAACTTTCTTTTTCTATATAGCTTTTATGCATCAATATTGGTATTCCATTTTTGTAAAATGAAAAATCTTTTAAAAATGCCTTCATGCAGGATCGAACTACAGACCTTCAGTTTACAAGACTGACACTCTACCACTGAGCTATAAAGGCTTGGTACTTTAAATCATTTAAATTCAATTTGTTTTCCTCAATTATGTCATTAATTTATTGGATTGGAGGAACTCTTGTACAATAATATGAAGAATGCACATTTATATGAGATACATTATAATAGATTAGGTTAGACAAATGATATAATACAAAGGCATCATATTTTTTTAGATAAGGGTATAAGGGCCACAATATATATGATATTTTTGTATGAATGAACTCAATGAATGGGGGTGGTATGTGATGGAGGAGCTCCCATCAGTATGTCAAAGGGTAATGAGTTGACCATGCTTATATACATTATTGTGAATATGGTATATGGTGATGATTTGGGTTGGTTTTAGCAAATTGAGTTTATATGAGAAAAAGTAATTTCATACATGGAAAGAAATACAACAAGAAATTTTGAAGTTGGATGAAGAATTCACTAGTAGGCATTATTGTGGATGAGTAATAAATATTAGATTGAGATGCATGATTGTATATGCAATGATTTGTGATGATTACACAGGGAAGTAAAGCAAAGGATTTGCAGTAAATGCTTAATATACATGTGAAAGGCATACACCTTTGAATTATATACAAATGTTGACTTCTTCTATATTTGGGGATTTGGAATGAACCATCTTCTCTTGGATTGAGTTTTCACTTCCTCTGATAGGGAAATATTTACTCTCTCAAGCGTAGTCAGACTTAGTCTCCTTCCATAAAGGTTAATTTATTTCTCCCGTTGTTGTTGTATTCCATGTATTTTTAAGTTTCTTTTTTCAATTTGACCTTTGACCTTCATGTTATAAAAACTTTCTCTTTAGAATTCTTTTCAAAATTTCTCTCTGCCTTCTCTCTATTTTTCTCATTCCACCACTCATTTGTTTGATGATCAAGAACCACTACTGGAGTCAACAAAAAACTGAATATAAATTATTTATCAGAATTGAAAACCAGGTAAGTTCACTTGAATATTTAATTCTAGTGAGCTCTACGGGTCTGAACATTGGACACCAACACTATGCCGCAAGACATGGGCTTAGTGACATTGTGTGCAATATCCCTACTTTTAAATAATTATAACATTCATTTTATCCTTATTAAAAAAAAAAGAGGTTAGAAAATCGTACACTTTAACTCCTAAGGTTAAGTTCATGTTTTGTATTATATTTACACAAATTTTGAACATTGAAAAGTAAGTCAAGTAGTTTTTAGTAAAACTAAAATAGTAATGAAAATGAATAATAAGAACATAAAAAACATAAAAATATTAATTAAAAAGTTAATTAATAAAATATTATTAATTATTTTATATATATATATAGAGAGAGAGAGTGAGAAAGAGATAGAAAGATTTTAAAAGTCTGCACACTTTATTGTATTGACCCGGAACAACACACCCTCCAAGTTGAGTCACATGAATTTGCTCCTCTACTTCACCATTCAGAAAAGTAGTTTTAACATCGATCTAGTGTATCACTAGCTTATAAATAGCTGTTAGAGCCAACAATACTAAAAAAGAGCAAATCCTAACCACAAGAGCAAATGTGTCAAAGTAATCTATGTTGGGTTTTGGAGTAAAACCTTTTGCTACTAATCTTTGCTTACATTTTTCTATGGATTTATCAAGGTGATACTTTTTCTCAAAGATCCACTTACAACGAATGGGTTTTTATCCTTTAAGCAAACCTACTAAGGTCCATGTATTATTTTTCTAAATTGATTCAATTTCAGTCTTGATGACCTTATCTCATTGTTTTTGCAGTAGGAGCACTAGTAGCCTCTACAAAGCTTGGTGGATCATAATAAACGAGATAAGTATAAAAATGATCTCAAAAAGAAGTTTCCTTCCTCTATCTTTTACTTCTTCTCAAATCCTCACACATGGCATCACAATTAGTATATATAGGTTGATTAGATGTATCACTAACCTTTAAAGGAAATATATGTTCAAAGCACTTAACATTTCTTATCTCCACTATAGCATTATGCTCAATCAAATAACTTTTAAGAACAAGAAACCTATAGGAAACACTTTGTTCAACATAGCCTAAGAACATACAATAAAAGGTTTTAGAGTCTATTTTCCTTTTCTTGGGATAGGGTAACATTGCCTTAACTAAACACCCCCACACTCTTAGATATTTAAGATTAGGTTGATAACCTCTCTATAGCTCATATGGAGTTTTACTCGTTTTCTTATGAGGTATTCTATTTTGTAAAAAGCATGCAGTAAGAAAGGCTTCTCCCCAAAGGTTATCAGGTGCACTAGAACTAATAAGCATGACATTCATCATTTCCTTAAGAGTTTTATTCTTTTTCTTAGCTAATCCATTAGACTCACGTGAATACGGTGGGGTTACTTCATAGATAATACCTTCTCTAACACAATAGTTGTTAAACAATACATATTCACCACCTTTATCTAATCTAATCCTCTTAATTTTCTTATTCAATTGATTTTCTACTTTCGCTTTATAAGTTAAAAATACATCAAAGACTTCATCCTTATGTTTGATTAAATACACTTTTGTGTATCTCGAATAATCATCTATAAATATTACAAAATAATTTTTGCCACCTCTAGACTTAATTTTTTAAAATCAGCTAGATCAGTTGCATTATCCCTAACAACTCAGTTTGATATTCTACAAAATGACAAACTTTCTTTGTTATTCCAGATTTTAGAAATATGTCACATTTACTTCTCTACTTATCATGCATATTGATTTATTCTAGTCGTTGTAATTTCATAACATACAAGGAATTTACATGTCCTAATTTAGTATGACACACATCGTACGAGTCAATAACATAGGCAGATGAACAAGGTTCATTAATAATTTCGAAAATATTGAGTATAAAGAGACCTTAATCACAATATCCCTTCCCTATAAACATGTTATTCTTTGTCATAAAAATCCTATCAAAGTCAAATGACACTTTAACCCCAACTTTTCCTAACATGGCCATAGAGATTAAATTAACTTTGATTGATGTCACATGTAGCATACACTCAAGGCTAGAGATTTGTTGTCATGGAATCACCGAGATACACATGTTCTTCTCCATCCCCACACTTGTGTTGGAGGTAAAAACACTTTTGTTTGAACATATGTGCCTAGTAGCACAAGAGTCTACCACCCATTGGCTCACATTGGTCACAAGATTTGTTTTAGAAAAGACTGTAATAATTATATCTTTTCCTTTGGTTATTTTGCCAAAGGAGGATTGTCATTCCTAACCCTATTTACTCTATTTTCCTTAAAAGTGGGGTTAAATGCAATGGGATGAGATTTTTTAAAATTAATTTTACTCTTGTGATCAAGATTTCCTCGTACCTTTTGAGCTGTAGCAGATAAATTCCTAGCCCTTGTAGAACCACACTCTTTAGTGTCTTTATTGGTATCTTGGATATTCAAAATATCCAAGAAAGGTTTCACAAAGATTGTTTATGTTCTACAAACACTGTTTGACATCTCTAGTGTATAGTTGGTGTCGACGTCCATATCGTCAGCTTGTAAGTCCTTACAATTGTTGTAAAAGCTGACGAAAACACGAAAAAGATTGACATCCTAAGGCATGTAGATTCACTACCTTCAAGGAATTATTTGTGGTGTATTGCGCAAGCCCCCTAGGATACAATAGGAACTTCCCAAATTTTTTTAGGATCTAAAAAACTAGTAAGAAATTCTCTTAAAGAATAAATAAATAACCCAAGGCTTCCTCTAGCCTCCTTCCTTGAGTGTTGGCCTAACCTCACTTGAGAGCCTCTACAATTCACCATCATTGAACCATATACTCTCTATTACTCATTTCTTTTACGCCTTCAACCTCTATGGATTATCTCCTTTCATCTGCATAGATACATAACTTGAAGATGGATTCATCATATGGTATCATAAGCCTTGTTTGACGTAGGATTATCTTAGTTCTTTTTAACATTCATGAATATAGTGATGATTTCTTAAGAAAATTAAGTGAAAATTTCCATTATACATTAAGATAACATGCTACACTAGTGCAGGGAAGAGAATATGTCGCGGTTATTTTGGCTTTTTGGCTTCGGTTTTACACCCGAGACATATGCTGGCAAGGTAAAAAGATATGTTTATGCCTCGGTTATGAACTGAGGCATATGCGAAGGTTACTGCCTCGGTTTTAGAGGGAACCGAGGCCTAATGTGCATTTTAAATTTAAAAAAAAAAGTATTTTCTGACCCAATAACAGCATCACACATAGTCATGATCCTTGTAAACACACATACACCAACCACAGTGTGCCACATCATCATCTTCAACCTTCTCCCAAATCAGAAACCCTAGCCACCATTCAAACCCTAAATGCCGCCAGTGTGTCGTCACCACCATCTTCGACCACCGCATCACGCCGGAACAGCTTCACGACGCCTTCATTCATCTCGCCGGCGACGTAGAACAACCTTTCTTCACCACTATATCTGAACAGAAAACGTGAAACATCCCACGGCTAACCACCGTGACCCAAATCATGACTTCGACACACACATCAATGTTCGAAACCCATAGGATAGTTTTACGATTTGAAAAAGGAGAAGCACATACCTACAAGCAAGATTGAATGACGACAATGGAGGCGGCTTCACAACCTCTACGACGACAACAATGGAAGAGCCTCGCCCGACGAAGGAGGGCCGTTCAACGGCAGACCGGTGGTGGAGAGATGAAACTGCAGCTACGTGGAAGAAGGAACCTTTGCGTTCTACAACAATGGCGTTCGCAAATGGAAGAAAAAAAGTTGTCGCTGCACCACGTGAAGAAGATGAACAGTGGCGCGATTTCTTTTAAACCCTAAGAAGGCTTATTGCCTTGGTTGATTTTAAACCAAGGCATAAACATATATCTGCCTCAGTTATATGTGACCCGAGGCATATTCCACTCGAAAAGCAATCAAATATGCCTCGGTTAAAATAGACCCGAGGCATAAACATCTATCTACCTCAGTTAAATATGACCCGAGGCATAAAAGTCTGCCACCAATTTAAAAATATCAATGCAGTGGGAAAAATAAAAAATTTAGGGGGTTTATGCCTCAATTCTAAGTACAACCGAGGTATAAAAGTTCGAAAAATTTACAAAAGTGCCACCACGTCTTCATATGCCTCGTTTGCAGGTGAACCGAGGCATATAGAGCGCGGTAAAAAACCCATTATGCACTAGTGCTATCTAGATGTGAAGGTTCATTTCACCAAGCTCTAGGAAAGAAGAAAATGCATTGATTCAAATTAGAAAAGAAAAGTAGAATGCATGAGCAAGTAAAACTCGAGAGCAAACACTATGAAAACCGAGAACAATGAAAGGGAAATAAAGCATAAAAGGGAAAGGAAAGAAATGGAATGATATGAGAAGCACACCACTACAAAGGAAAGGCCAAAGCCATGGATTCCTTTGAAGATAAATGATGGTGCCACCACTTGAGTCTAGGCTCAAGATAAGGCTTAAAAGTAGTCACTCCCTAGGGAGGAAACTCCCATAATGGTTGATACACAAAGGTGTCTTAAATTCTCCAAAATGTTCAACTCTTTTACAAGTGTTAGAGGTCCCTTTAAATAGAAGTGTTTAAGGGCCTCTAAGAAAAACACATAAGTTCCAAAAAGGGCTACAAAGTAAATAATAAACTTAGAATCTAGAAGGTAGGTCAAAAAAGGAGCACATGTGCATGTTCTAGAAGCCAAGGCAAGGATGAATGCTCCTTCTAGATGCTTCTAGATGTCTTGGTGGCCAAGGCATGTGGTAATCCTTTCTAGATGTTTTTAGAAAGCTTTGCTCCTTCTCTCTCCTCCACATATGCTTTCCATAAGCCATCGAACACACCACTTGTTTTTCCTTTGCGCCACCTTTTAATCATCCTACAAAGCAAGTGAAATTAGATTAGCATGTTGGCTTAGGTTAAGCTAATCTTGAGTCAACAAGTCAACCTAAGGTCAAGGTCAACAAGTAAACTTAAAATAGTCAACCAAGCTAACTTCATGGAATTCAAATTAAGAAAATGCTAAACAAGGATAAAGATGGAAAAGCCTCCCTTTTTGTCATGCTTCTTGTAATCCTCCTTGGGTTGACTTCCATAGTGTTATGCAAGGTGGTCATGCCTTCACCATGCTCCCTTTCTTAATTTGACCATGAATTCTTAAGCCTTACATCAAAAGGAGAAAGATCACTTACACTGAAAGAGTTACTTATGTTATAGCTTGAGTGTAAGTCTAACTCATATGCATTGTTATTGATCTTTCTAAGGATTTGGAAAGGTCCATCCCCTCTTGGGAGAAATTTGAACTTCTTTTGAGTAGGAAACCTTTCCTTCCTCAAGTGAAGCCACACCCATATCCCCTCCTTGAAGAGGATTTCCTTACTTCCCTTGTTGCCATCCTCTTGATATTTCTTCACCTTTTTCTAAATGGTTTCCTTGACTTGTGCATGTAAGTCTTGGACCATTTGGGCTTTGGCTTGCCTATCTTGGAAATTCCAAACTTCATGAGTGGGAAAGGGAAGAAGATCTAGAGGGATCAAGGGATTGAACCTATAGACGACCTCAAAAGGAGAAAGAGAAATGGTGGAGTGCACAACCCTATTGTTTGCAAATTCTATGTGAGGGAGAAGGTTTTTCCACTCCCTAATGTTCTTTAACTATCATACATTTCAACATTTGACCTAAAAGTCCTATTCACCACCTCAGTTTGGCCATCACTTTAGGGGTGACAAGTGGTAGGAAAAAGAAGTTTGGTGTCAAGCTTCCCCCACAAAGTTCTCCAAAAATGGCTCAAGAACTTTGTGTCCCTATCACTAACAATGGTCCTAGGGATGCCATGTAGTCTCACAACTTCCTTAAAGAAGAGGTTTACAATATAAGTTGCATCATCCACCTTGTGGCATGGAATACAATGGGCCATTTTGAAAATCTATCCACAACCACAAAGATGGAATCCTACCCTTTCTTTTCCTTGGGAGCCCTAAAAATAATCCATGGAGATGTTAACCCAAGGCATAGAAGGGATGAGTAAGGAAGTGTAAAGACCATGGGGTTGGACTTTGGACTTGGCTTTTCATGCATGTTATGCAAGATTTACAATGCTTTTCTACATGCTTTCTCATTTGAGGCCAATAAAATTGCTCTTTTAAGACCTATAGAGTCTTGTTAGCCCCAAAATGCCCCATTAAACCTCCCTCATGTGCTTCCCTAATGAGTGAAGGTCTTAGAGAATATTGGGGAATGCAAAGCCTTTTACCTTTAAAAATGTATTGATTGAGGAGGTAAAAGTTATAGCTTGCCCCTAGGTGGATTTTACTAAAGATGGAGGAAAAGTTAATATCCTTGGCATATAATTCCTTATATGATCAAAACGAAGGAACTTGGCTTCATGCATGGAAAGGAGGGCATGCCTTTCTGAAAGCCCATTCGCCACCACATTAGCCTTTCCTTGTTTATGTTTGATCATATAGGGAAATTGTTCAAGGAATTTTACCCCCCGTGAATGCCTCTTGTTAAGCTTACCTTGGCTCTTCAAGAACTTAAGAGATCCATGATCACTATGGACCACAAATTCTTAGAGAGAAGGTAATGTTGCCAAGTTTGCAAGGTCCTCACAAGAGCATAAAGCTCTTTATCATAGGTAGAGTAGTTAAGATGAATTTCCTTGAGCTTTTCACTAAAGTAGGCTATAGGGTGTCCTTCTTGGAGAAGCACGACCCCAATACCTACAGTGGAAGCATCACACTCAATTTCAAAGGTTTTGGAAAAGTTAGGAAAACATAAAAGTGGTGAATTGATCAATTTTTCTTTCAAAGTTTCAAAGGCCTTTGTTTGATCAATTCCCCACTTGAAGTCCACACCTTTCTTGACCAATTCATTTAAGGGTGCGACTATGGTGCTAAAATTGGCACAAATCTCCTAGAAAAGCTAGCCAACTCATGAAAAGACCTTAGCTCACTCACACTCTTGGCGGTAGGCCAATCTTTGATGGCCACCACTTTCTCTTAGTCCACACGGACCATAGGAAGATCACATGATCCATTCCAAAGATGCATTTATCCATGTTAGCATACAAGGATTCCTTTAAGGTTTCTAGCACTTCCTTTAGATGATGTAAGTGGTGTTCTTTAGACAAGCTATAGATGAGGATGTCATCAAAATAAACCACTACAAACTTGCCTAAGAACTCTCTAAGAACATGATGCATGAGTCCAACTTAACCTAGAGGGTTGCCCTAATAAAGCCATCACTCCTCTCTCCTAAAGAATCCATCACTCAAGACAAAATTAGAATTGGAAATAAAGATGAGTTGTCAAAACCAACTAGCTATGGTACTTGGTACAGGAGGTGAAGGAGCTCCAATAGACACAAGGATACACCATAAGTGACCTGCTCCAACAACTTGCTACCTAGGTGGTTGATTAAGATGAATTAGTTAGTTAATCTAGTTAAGAGTTAGCTTAGTGTTAAGAGGGAACTTTGACGGTTACCACAACCTGTAATAGGCACTCTTAGGGGATGAAAAATTGTTCTATATGCTATCACCAATCATATGGACCACACCATACGAACCCCAACACACATCATTAAATCATTCTCGATTCTATGCTCACTACACCACCATACATTTTCCTCTTATTTTCTTTTCTCTGTTTCCACTTTGCTTATACATTTTTGGGATAATCCTTAGAACAATGACAACAGAATAGGTATTGGATTAAGGATCTCCTATTTTTCATCATTTTTGTGAGTATTACTTTCATTTGTAACCGATTCTTGCTGTTTTGAATGAATGAATCTTCAATTTCAATTTTGCTATCATGTGTCCTTACACTTTTAATTCCATTTTCTACTAATTAATTCATAAGTGAGTTTTGAATGGTTGAGATGTATGATTCAATATATTATTGGATTTAAAGTGTAAACATGATGAATTCAAGTAGATGCACAATCATCTAAATTTTCTCAAATGTCTTTTGGGTAGAATCTTGTGCTTAACCAACCAAAACTGACTCATTCTTCTTAGTTCGGCAAAACCATTCACACACACACACACAGTTTCATCTAATTTCATTTGTAAATTTTGTGATGCCATACGTGTTGCATTCAATGCATTTCTACATAAAATTTGTGATTCATTATGTTTAATTTTGCACTAGCACATATGAATGTTAATTTCGTTAAACCAGGGTTCATAAATTGGGAATTTACGATTTACTTAATCATTTTACATGATTCTTGTTTCTATGTATAATAAAGATTAGTCCAAACCACTTTGCATCATAACATCGTTGTTCCATTCAATCTAAGTTGATTTGCGAAGCTATCCTTGTAAGACCCGAGAAAATTAAAAAATAAATAAATATTTATTTAATAAATGCAAGGACAGGAGTCCCTATGTTAATTAATATGATTATTATGGTTATTATTATAATAATTAATCTTTGTGACTCTATCACTCATATGATTCTTATGATTCTTCTTTTTAACTTGGCATGATGTTTAGAGTTTTCTTCTAAATACGACACACTTATGATTATTATTTATTATTATTACTATTATTATTTTATTTTACAATTATTTTATTATTATTTTTATTATTATCATTGTCTTATTTTATTAATGATTTTATTATCATTATTATTGTTTTATTATTATTGCTTTATTTTATTATTATTATTATTATTATTTTATCTTATTAGTATTACTATTTTATTATCATTATTTCATTTTATTTTATTATTATTATTATTATTTTTTATTTATTAATATAATAAAAATTATTATTATTTATATTATTGTTATTATTTTTATTTTTATTATTATTTTTATTATATTATTATTATGGTTATTTATATTTATATTATTGTTATTATTTTTTGTTTTATTTTATTTTATAAAATTTTTATTATTTTATTTTGCTATTATTTTATTATTATTGTTATTATTTTATTTTATTGATGATTTTATTATCATTTTTATTTTATTACTAGCATACACACATATACGTGAAATTATATTAGTAGGTGATGATAATGTAATGTTATTAAGTTATAATATATAAAATAAAATTATATTTATAAAAAATAAAGTGAAATATATCAGAAAAGATGAGAAAATAACTATTGATAAATAGAAAAAAAGAAAATAGCTGAGATAGACGATTTTATAAAAGGGTTTGTAAAAGTAACGGTAAATTTTTAAAAATTTTATAAATAATTATATTTTAAAGGGTAAAATTAGTATTTTGAAATGTGGACACAAAATAATTATATTGTTTTACTATTATTCCTTTATTTTATTTTGTTATTATTTTATTATTGTGGTTTATCTTATTAGTATTATTATTTTATTATTACTGTTTCATTGTATTTTATTATTATTTTCATTACTATTATTTTTATTTTTATTATTTTATTTTATTATTATTATTATTGTTGTTGTTATTGTTGTTGTTGTTGTTGTTATTTTTAGGGTTAAATATGTTTTTAGTCCCTTAACTTTCAGTGACTTTTGGAATTAGTCTATTTTGAAACTTTAGACCAATTTAATTCTTCATCTTTCGAAATATGTGGATTTAGTCTTTTAATCAAATTTTGTTAAGTTTATTTGATATTTGGTATGCATTTGAAGATTGTATTTAAGTTGTTTATACTATTTAACACATTTTTTTAAGTCAAATACTATTATGAAACGTGCTTAAAATGTCAAATAAACTTAACAAAATTTGATTAAAAGGACTAAATCCACATATTTCGAAAGATGAAGGACTAAATTGGGCCAAAGTTTCAAAATAGACTAATTCCAAAATTCAATGAAAGTTAAGGGACCAAAAACATATTTAACCTTATTTTTATTATTATCATTATTACTATTTTATTCCACGTGTAATATTTTAGGGGCAATGAATATGTGTTTTTCCTTATTTGTATATTATTTGGTTGTCCAGGATTGTGTGTTGGGTATGACACTTTGTTTTGATGATTTTATGTGAATTTATTGTGATTCTTTGGTATGTATGAAACAAGGATATGGTGTTCATATGTTGACATACACATATAGAAGATCCATTGATGTGTTTGGTGGATATTGATTAGGAATGTGGATATTTATCTAGCTGTGTTTTATGTATGACTATATGATATTGTGTACTTAAGTTCAACTTAAAGATATGAAAGTGTATCTACTTGTTAGGGATGCATGTTTTGCATGAATTGAGTGTCTTGTGTAAATAGGTTCACTGGAACCTATTCTGGAGTGCAAAAAACTAGTAAATTACTAGTTACTGGTGTGCCGCCTAGCGGAACAATGTAAACCACCAGGCGATAGGCCACAAAGTGAACTTTGGAGCAAAACCCGAGAGTTGACGCCTAGTGGTGCAGGATGACCTACGAGGCGAAATTTTTGAAATTAGGCTAAACCCAATTCCAAAGGGTTGGCGCCTAGCGGCGCGAGTTTTGAACTTGGAGCAAATTCCAATGGGCTGGTGCCTGGCACGAGAAGTTTTGCCAGGTGGCTTGTGTCATTTTCACCAAGCGACACTAAGGTCGTGTTAGGTGACGCAGAGCATGTTGTTGGATTTGTTTAGGGATTGCTACAAGACTCTAGATGATGGTCTTTGAGGAGATGACTTGTTGGGGGCCTAATTATGAGTGTATCTTGTATTGGGGTAACACATGACAACTCGAGGTTGTAGCCTAGTGGTTTGGAAGTCCAGTGGAGTGTGCGAGATCGTGACTTGTACGAATGGGTTGCGGAAGATTTCCCTCTTCGGTGTTATCCGACGAGTTTGGTAGTCTTAGGACAAATACGGACTATGGTTTGTATTGGGGAACTCCACTTGGTGTTGCGGATTGTGGCCGTGACAAGATTATTTCCACGTGTGGACTATAGGTGGTGGCCTATAGTCGGAGGGGGGTGGCGAGTAGACACTCGTGGCAGCAAGTATCAACTAAAGGAAGCATAAGAGGGTGTAGAATCTGGATGCTCACGGAGACGACCGTGGGGGTGGGGGGCTAGTGACTAAATATGGTACTTTTGTGAGGGTCGTCTAATTAAGTTAGTAAATTGGGTTTTTGGGGTTGTTTTCTTTTATATTGTCATCATTTTCTTTTATTTTGAGCTCACCCTATTTGTTTGTGTTTGTCGATGATCGTGTAACTTGTTACGCAAGAGTAGAGGATGTTACAGGTGGAGCTATTGAAGAGTAGCGCCGGAGAAAGGGCTTACATGGGGATATTTTTTAAAGACGTATTTATCTCATTCGTTTTCGTGGAATATGAACTTGGAGTTGTACTCTTTTAATTGAATATTGGTTTTGGAATTTGTTTTCATTTAGCGCAATTAATAAAGATGAAAATTTTTCCCGTGTTTTGAGTAAGATGAATAATTAAATACAACTATTTAATGATATCATATTTTATTTTAATTAAATTAGTAATATTCTACCGGGATGTTACAATCATTCACTTTTGCATACGTATACACTCATAGACATTCATTCATCATCATATTCTCTGCATATCACCTTCCAATTCCATTTCCAGTTATTGCATTTAGTCAATTCATGCATTAGGAAGCATATTTTGATTAGGTTGTTCATAATTTCATAAAATTGGTTTATTACTATGCATTAGTTGCTTAGGAATTTCATCAAACACCATACATGAATTTTACTTCTCTTAGTCATTTCATCAAACACCTTGCATCCATACATTTCCATACCATTTTCAGTTCATTTTAGCATCTGTTTTAGTAGATTTTATAGAGATTTCCTCCAATTCACCAAGCTTGTTCAAGAATCATTTAAAGTTCAATTGCCTATCCTAAGACTAATCCTTAGTTAATCACTACACTACATAGGCAGTGAGAAAATTAAGTTTTGACTAAATCTTACGCGACTAAAGGTTTATCAAACATTATGAGGTTCTTAACTAGGTTGAACCTTGAGATAAGATATAGGGTTGAGCTTCTACCTTATAGAGATTTGAATGATTTGGTTCAAATGTGTATAAAGGTAGAACAACAGTTATTGAGAAGATCTTCTAAAAGATATCCAACTCCCTCTAGCTACTATGTCAAAGAGATATTAAGATGGAAAACGAAACCCCCCCTAAGAATCTAGCCAAGGAAAATGACAAAGGCAAGGTTGAATCATTTGCACATGCTCGCACTAGTGATATTAAGTGCTTCAAGTGTTTGGGAAGAAGCCACATAGTTGCTCAGTGCCCTACCAAAAGGAGTATCATCTTAAGGGCACTAATCACTGTAGTAGTCAAGAAGAGTCAACCACTAGTGAGGGTGAGGGTGAGAGCTCTAAAGAGTCAAATGGAGAGGATACATACCCTTGTGAAGGAAATCTTCTCATAATTAGAAGACTCATTAACAACCAACCTAATTTATCACACATCACACAAGGAGATGCAAAATTATGAGTGAACCGATGTAAAAAACTTTTTGCATTGGTTTAACTTTTTGATCTTAATTTGGTCTTTGTTAAAAATCATCAAGAAAATCAACTTAATTAGTCTTTCTTTGTAATTTCTACATGTTTATATAATTTGTTGATAAAAAATTGCTTTTGTTGTTAATTGAAAGTAATTTTGACTAAGAAATTGATCAGATTTGAAAGCTTCTATTAATTAAGTTTTCTGCATATTTAGTATCAATAATTTAATTTGTTGATCCTATTTTCCAATTGGTTGAATTGTGTTAATTTATTCAAATACTCATTATTAGTATTTTTAATCTGCTGACTCTATTTTTAATTAGTTAAAATGTGTGATTAAGAAATGGTAGATTACTAAAAACTTTGTCAATCAGACTCAAACAAAAGATTTTCACAAGTATAAAATTGAATCTAAGTTTTTAAAAGGGCCAATTCAACTCCCCTTCTTGGCTAAACACTTTATTTACTTTTGACAACAATAGGTGGATGACAAAAAGAATTTGGGGATAAAGCTGAAAATTTGAAGGATAAAACTCAAATAAAGAGTTTGGGGATGAAGGACGATGATGATTTCTTTGAAAATACTTTGAATGATCAAATTATGGATGTTAGCTACACTAATTTTAGGGTACTAATGAAATAGTTGAAGATACATATTTTCATATTTCAACCAGTGTAACAAAGTGGAGAAACTTAGTATTGAAAATGAGAAATCGGTCTTTGGCAAAAAATGAGAAGAAAAATGATCTAGTCCAAATTTCAGTAAGAGTTGGTGATAATAAGCTCGAGTGAAAAGTCATTCATGAACTATATCAAAAGCGTTAAAAACACTGCATAAATGTTGGATGGTGAAAAAGGATTAAGTATGAGTAATATTCTCTAGCAAAGTGTAGGTGTCATCTTTTTTAGGATTTCTATTAGGAAATTTGTAGAAAAGGTCTAAGGAAAACTCTAGCTAGGAAAGACAAGGTTCTTAAGTTTGTCCATTGTGACTCACCTATCTTTCCTGGGAGTCTACTTAGTAAACCTTCAACAATATCATACAACTAACAATTTGAGTGGTACCAATATAACCTTCTTCACAAGAAAAAGGAATTACTTGTTACTAGCGTTTGATAAGACAACACTTTGACAATGAACACAATAAGGAGAATCGCCAACTTGATCTAAACTTCAGACATGAAATACAATAAGAGTCTCAAATATAAGAAGAGGTGTACACAACAAAGATTTGCTCAACAATACAACATCCGAGTAAAAGAACGAGTTTAAGCTTAGAGAAGTAAGAGGAGATAAACTTGAAAATCCTCATAATGCCACTTCATCAAAGGTTTTGCAACTTCCAACATCAATCAAAGGCAAGGAAGAAATCAATCTAGATCCTCGGTCAAAAATTAAAGACCCAACCCAAGTTTCAAAAGTTCGCACTATTCAAGAAACATGAAAATGCTATGCAATCATATTTCATAAATTAATGTAAATACTCATAAAATTGTGTAATTTAGTTTAAAATAAATAAGTTGTTTGATTATATATTAAACTTTCTTTTTTATGTAACTTGTTCATATTTAAATAAGTTATTTGGTTACATGTGAAACTTTCTTTTCTATTTAGCTTAATGCATTAATATTATTATTCATTTTTCTAAAATGGAAAACATTTTTAAAATGCCTTCATGCAGGATCGAACTACAGACCTTCAGTTTACAAGAATGACGCTCTACCACTAAGCTATAAAGGCTTACTTATTTAAATTAAAGTTTTTATTCCTTAATTATCTCATTAATTTCTTGGATTGGAGGAACTCTTGTACATAATGATATGAAGAACAATAATTTAGATGGGATACATTGTAATAGATTAGGTGAGACAAATGATATTTACAAAGACATCATATTTTTTAAATGAAAGGTATGGGGTGTAAGACCCGAGGAATTTAAATAAATAATTATTTCATAAATACGGGTAAAGGAGCCTTTATGGCAATTAATGCTAGCCTTTATGACGTCAAATACTACTAGTTCAAGTGGTTGAGAGTACTTAGTCATGTTGAGAGGACTTGGGTTAGATTAATTGTGTATTATTTTGGTAACATGTTTGATCCTGAGGAGTGATATTATAATCCTAGATTTATAGGAATTATCATGAAATATGAATTGGTTGAATGGTTATGCATTGACTTGATATTAGCATGGTTATGTGTTCGAACCTTTATTTTGTAGTCAACACAACTTCTTATGTTTTAAATAGTATGTTGATTAGGCCAATTTTAAAAAAACACCCTATGAGCTTTTCAAAGGCAGGAGACTTGCTTTAAATCACCTAAAAGTATTTGATTGCAAATGTTTTGTCCTAAACAATGGCAAAGAGTAACTTGCAAATTTGATTCAAAAGCGGATGAAGGAAGTTTTGTTGGTTATGTTACAAATAGCCATGCATATAGGGTTTATAACAAAAGGCTAATGATTGTTGAAGAGTCTGTACATGTTGTATTTGATGAAACTCACCCAATGCTCCAAGATCAAAGGCATAATAAGAATACAGATGATGAAGATGTGCTACTAGGAAAGCAATTTGGTGCAAGAAATAAGTTAGTTGAAAAGGAAATTCAGTCGGCTAAAAAAGTTGCAGATAACAACTTACCCAAGGAGTGGATTAAACCCAAAGGACTATCAAAAGATAACATAATTGGTGATATCAGTCAAGGAGTATCCACTAGATGCAAGCTTGTATTTTTTGAACATGTTGCATTTGTGTCTCAAATTGAACCTAAGAATGTGAATGATGCATGGGTGATAGTAATTGGGTTGTTGCTATGCAAGATGAGCTTAATCAATTCACAAGAAATTATGTGTGGTCTCAAGTTCCTAGAATTAATGAAATGAATGTGATTGGTACTAAATTGGTGTTTAGGAATAAAATGGACTAAGATGGTAACATAGTTAGGAATAAAGCTAGGCTAGTTGTTAAAGGTTATAATCAAGAGGAAGGCATTGATTTTGATGAAACATATGCACCTGTAGCTAGGCTAGAAGTTGTGAGATTATTATTGTCATATGTTTGCATGTGTAACTTCAAACTTTCTCAAATGGATGTGAAAAGTGCATTCTTGAATGGTTTCTTAAATGAAGAAGTGTATGTATCACAACCCCCTAGATTTGAAGATAACCTCTATCCTAATCATGTTTTTGTTGACATGCGTAGTCTGGATGGTTTGTTACTTGAGATTTGATGAAGCTTTGTTGAAGTAACTTGAAGTCATTACTTTAGAATCATGCCTACATTGAGTAAGTTATGGAGATTTGGTGTTCCTCGAGTTGATCAAGCCTTATATGCATGCCCTCTATATGCATCAATCATGGGGAAATGATTATAATTCACTTTGTAGACCATGTAGCATTTATTATATGTATAGGGTCTCTATTGTGTCTTTTAATCTGTTGAAATATTTTTCAGCAGGTTAACATGTGTCTTCTAATCTATTTAATGGACTTTAACAAATTAAAAGGTTAGCTACAACAATTTTAAATTGTGACTTATTCAATCAGTTAATTTATTTTTTGATCGATTGATTTCACTTAACTTAAGTTAAGTGAAATCAATCGATTGATTTGAAAATCAACCTGTTAAATTTCGTAACAGTTTGACTATAAGAGTTGTGTTTTTCGAAAGAGAGATAAGAAGACCATTTTTGAGCGCGAAGTCATTATGGAAACCTGGGAATTCTCTTTCTTTTGTGATCATACAAATTGCAACTGGTGAAGATTGATCTTGGATCAATTCTTGTAGCATTTTACTTGGTTTTTGAAGCTTGGAGAAGGTGTTTGTGGTAGGTAGGGTTGTGCTACCATTGAGGTTTGATCTTTCTCAAGCTTTGTGTGTATGCCTAGTGGTTTTTCAAGTTTGCAAGAGGTGTCTTGTTGTGCTGATGTGATTCTTGTGTTATTCTAGAGTCTTTTGTGTGCGTTTTTGCATATTTTAAAAGTTTAAGGGTGTAAACTTTGTAAATCTTTTGAAACAAAGCCAGGCTCTGGTTGCCTTGACCAACTGGATATAGCTAGGTTTGAGTGAACTAGTATAAAAATCTTGTGCATTACTCTTTTCTCTAACCCTTCTCTCTTACATTATCATTTAAAGTTTAAAGAATTATGATCTAAACCATCTTTTTGACATTCTAGAGTGTTTTGGCATCATCTGCAACATTGATCATGTTTGTATAACTCATTGGAACTTGTCTTGACTGATCTTTTACATTGATCTTGCTTTAAATCACGAATCTGCATTTTTTGCAGTATTTTAGTCAACTGTTTTTGTGATTCAATCGATTGATTCAGTACTGCATCAGTTTAAAAAATCAATCGACTAACTGTTTTTGATTGGTTGAAAGTGTACAATCCAGAGGTGTTTGCATCCTTACTTGTTGGTTGGGTTGATTTAATCAAAGATAGTTTTTAGCCTTTAAAGGTTACCAAAAATTTTAACTAGCCAATTCACCCCCCCCCCCCTTCTTGGCATTTTTCAACCATTTCAAAACTTACAATTTTCAAATTGAAAAGGCCTTGTATGGTTTGAAACAAGCACCACGATAGTGGTATGAGAGGCTAAACAACTTTCTTTTATCAAAAGGTTGTGCTATAGGTGTTGTTGATAAAATACTCTTCGTTAGATGCAAGTAATGTGATACTTGTTCAAGTGTATGTTGATGATATAATCTTTGGGTCAAATAATAACTCCATGTGTGAAGAGTTTGTGGTAGCTATGCATGGAGAATTTGAAATGTCTATGATGGGTGAGCTAACCTACTTCCTAGGGCTGCAAGTGAAGCAACTCGAACATGGGACATTTTTAAGCCAGTCAAAATATTGTTTTGACATGATGAAAAGTTCAAAATGGAGGATTGTAAAGACGCTGCCACTCCAATTGCCACAAACTACCTTATGGTTGTAGATGAAGTTGGGCAGCAAGTTGATTCAACCAAATATAGATGATTGATTGGTTCTTTGCTATATCTAATAACTAGTAGGCCATATATTCAATTTTGTGTATGCTTGTGCATATGCTTGGTAATAAGGTGGATTTGAGTTCGAATCTTGGCTAGTGCTATCCTCAAATCAAGTGTCAAGGGTGTTGAGATGGAGATTGTAAGACTTGAGAAAATTAAATGAATAAATATTTAATTACAACAGTTGTGGATTACAGATAGATCTAAAAGAATTAAAATGTCAAGTCCTAGTAAGAATTAGTGGTAGCTCAAGTGGTTAAGAATACTTGGTTATGTTGGAAGGTCTTTATTGATGTTGATAATATTTGAATATGAAAGAGTATACAACTAAAAATTATATGTACTTTAAGCCCTTGATGTTTGTTGTTCTGATGCCCTCTCTTGTGTCAACTTTTTTTAATTCCTATATTACCCCTTTAATATAATTAGTTATTTATTTTTAAAATAATTTAACATTTAACCGTTATTTTACCGTTTCTTTCCACATCACTCAAAGTCATGGCCCTTCTTTCCTTGCAACAACATCATTTAATAATTGTTGATTTTTGAAAGAGGAAGGCTTTTGTTTAGTGAAGTTGCCTTTGTTACTTGACTGCATTGCTTATTGTCTCTCCTTTGACACTTTGTTGTTAGTATTGTTGTCTCTTCTATGACACATACTTTGCTGTTACTATTTTTATCAAATGAAGGATTATCTTCATTGGACAAAAGAAAAAGGGGTATTCTACTGTTCCTTTTGATTTATGATTACAATGAAGCATGGTAGTACTATATTAGTGGATAACCCGTGTGTATGGTTGTCATTTCTACGCCTATAGTTAGGACATTAGCATTGAATGCCCAATTCTCCAGTTTCTCATTTTTTGTGCGCATATCTTACGAATTACTCACTTTTGATGTTTCAGTAATCAATCAATTTGTATTTAATTCTCTATATTGTGTATCAATTTTGCTTGCTATCTTTATCCACTCTTTTAATGTGTTTATTATTATTATTGTTAAATCAGGATGTTCAAACATATGTTAATCTACGATGTTTCGCTTTAATAAAGTATCCACCCCAATGCTTTATGTTTTCCCGTAATCTCATATCTTATCGCTAAAAAAAATATTATTAAGTGGAGATTTATTGTAGGAGGTTATAAAAATCCTCTACAAAATAACATTATTTAAGATGATTATATTAGAATGTTTAATGTTTAAATTAGTGAGGGTTTTTATTTCTTTTTAAGAGGTCTGTAACCTCCGAAAATTATTCTGCACATTTTAAATTTTTTTGAACCTTTCCCTCCAAAGGTTGTACACTGCTCATGCGTTTCCCCAAGTTTACAAACCTTGGTCTAAATTTACACTGCTCACGCTTTCATCTCCTTATCTCCGTTTTCTCGATTCGTTGTATCTTCGTCTCGTCGTCAAACCGGCGTTCATCTCCTCATCTCCGTCCAACCATCAAATCGGCGTTCTGAAAGTCGTCATTCATCATCTCCGTCGTCTCTATTATCTCCGGCCAGTTCTCGTCGTATCTGTTATCTCTGGCCAGTGCTCGTCGTCTCCGTCATCTCCGGACAGTGCTCGTTGGCCATTGCTCGTCTCCCGGTAGTTGTCGGCCTGTGCTCGTCTACCAATGCTTGAGGTACGAATTGTGTGGGTTGGATTGTGTTGTAGGATTTTTGGGGGTTTTCGTTGCTTGGATTTGATACGGATGTTTTCCTTATTTTGAAACAAGGAGGACAATGTTCGGGTGAGGGTGAAAGAGGTCTCGGAAAAGGACTTTTGTGTTAACGAAGCTGCTTCTGTTGTTCCTCAGTTTCATCACCCGAGAGGGCAAACACAGGTTTGTCTCTTAATTTTGCAACTGCCCTTGCCTTTGGATATGAGAAGTATATCACATTGTTTCATAACATTTTTGTTTTGCCATTTTTGACAATTCTGTGATTGAAGGTAGATGCATCTTCTGTAGTTTGTTCGGCTATATATACATTCTTTATATATAAAGAACCTATGATAAAAGTGTACCCATCCACAAGTTTAAGAGCATTGGAATTGACACTTTTTGCAGTTACAACTTTTGTCCTTTACACGTTCTCTTTATTTGCTGGTTCTCTTTCTTCTCTGGTTCTCTTCACAGGTTATAACTTTAATGCTGCCACGCTTAGTCTCATATATGTAATTTACAGGTTCCATTTCATGCATTGTAGTTCACGCTTGTTATTTGGAGTCATGTATGTAGTCAATATGGTTTAATTCCCAATGCATCACACAACTGCACTATTTGATTAAACTAAAAGCCCTGCCAAATCTTTTGCCTACTTTGAAGATGAGTTGCACTATTATAGATCTCTAGCTTCATCAGGATTGTTTACATTGCAACCTTATGTGGTTCAAAGTATGCTCTTCTTTGCTTTCCAACCAAATTTATCGTTGTGCTGAAGCTCTCATAAGCATATAAGGGAAGTCAGTTAGTTGCTTGACATCCTATAGGTCAAATGAGTCCAGGGGACATAATACTTCCTGGTTGATTTTTAGCTTTCAGCAAATGAATATCAAATTGTGCCACTGGTGGATTATCTGCTAGAACATTTTTTTTTGCTTTTCATTTTATAATCCAAATTTAGTTCACAAAGTAGGGTGCCTCATGATCATGATATAATTAAATACTAATAAGACATACATATCGTAAAAGAAGTTGTTAATCTTTCTATAAAACATTGTACAGTTTTCATATAATATTTATGTGTAAGCTATTATTGTGTAATATTTTTATTTTTAATGGGAATTAAATAACGCAAGGGGTATAATATGTATTCTGAGTTCTGATTCTTCCTATTCTAAAACAGGAAATAGTTTTTTTTTTTTTTTGTTTAATATTATACCTTACCTATATATTGAATAAAGATCCATTGGGAAAAGATAGTAGCGTTGGGTGTGTCACTTGCGAATTCTTGTGCCAATGCTCTCTTTATTGATCCTTGTCTTTAACGTGGTTACTAAGATTGCAACTTGCAGAAGGAAAAGAGTTATATTAATTATATGATTATTATTTAGAGTTATATTAATTGCAGCTTTCATTAAATTGCTTTCTTCGGGATGAATCATTCCCTTTGCTTTCTTTCAAGAAGCAAATACACTCAAATACCTTGTATTATAGACCTTGTCATGTTGTGTCACGTCATATTGCGTTTTATTGTCAATATAAAGTTAGGTTGATAAATTCTGGTGGACCGTTCACTATAGAAGTGAGTTATGTTTTCTCACATTCAAAGGATACGGCTACAACTACAACATATCCAACTTTTGTTTTAGAAATTTCTAACCAAATTTCAAACTATTAGATAACAAAAGATAAATTGCAAAAATTCTTGTCACATACACCTCTGTTTTCCATTCTGGTGTTTAAATTTTGCTTCCTAATTCCTCTCCGGGGTAAGATTTGGCTCCTGACTTATGCTTAGGTTCTTGTTCTCGACCTCCACTGTTTTTTTGGTGGTTTAGGTTCTGTACAGTTTAATTTGTCTAAGCTCCGGGTACGAATCTTAATGCAAATGGAACTATTAATTTAATTACCCCATCTATTTAAGCTTCCATTTTCTTCTGATTGATTACTTAAGTTTCATATTATTAGTACACTCGCTAATTGAGATGGCTATTATGAGAGACTTATTGACTGTTCTTGTGAGTGTATTACCGGAATATATAAATTTATTGATGTTGCGGGTTGAATTTTCTTGATTAAATATCTTGTCTCAATTCTCAATTTCAAGGTACTTCAACTCAAGAAGATCAAAATCATGGGGCTGGTTTCTGATCCTAAACTGCACAGCATACATCCTAAATTGAATTTTTTCTCCTTACTCCAATCCCCAGCAAAAACAGAAAAAAATTGCTTGTCTTAATTTTTTACATATTTCAGAATGTTATGTATTGAAATGTGTTCCTGAGGAACACATGCACATACTTTTATTCCCGTAAATTATAAGTTTTGATTGTTGACCTTGATAGTAGAATTTAGACTATTGTGTGTGTAAGCTTTAAGTTTACATGAATGTACTTAATTATTTCTTTGATATGTTTAGATGTTGGGCTAAAAGGGTATTGTTTGAATTGTTATAGGATGTATGCATTTGATGGAGGTATGGTTAGGGCCGACACGGGGCTTTTGGAGCAATTGATGTATCCTTAAGGAATATTATTTAAAATAAATAACAAAAGATAAATATTGAATATCAAAGGTCGCAATACTATTATTCTCAAACACGGGAAAAATTCAAATTATGAAAACACCCGCCAAAACTGATAACATAAATAAAAACGTGTTACAAGTTTCAAAATTCTTATTCATAGACCAAAAACATGATAAAATACATATGAAAATCTCCTAGCTCAAATCCCCAAGCTAGCCCTCACTCCATCGCTTGAGCGTCCTCAACATCACCTATATCAACATCTGCTCCCGTGTAACGAATCACACGATCATCGCCATACACAAACAGAAAGGGTGAGCTGAGAAAAATAAAATAACAGATATAACATAGGTAAGATAAGTCATACACTCATCTTAGTCAATCTACTTAGTTCTTGACCAAGACCTTAACCCCAAGGCTTTATAGCCTTCAAATCACACAATTGGTTAGTCTTGGACTCGGGAATATGATGCTCACATGAACCTGCTCGTTCGTGGTCCTGCCTCTACGAACCTCCTCGCTCGTAGTCCTACTCTACGAACCTCCCCGTTCGTAGTCTTGCTCTACGAACCTTCCTGCTCATAGTCCTGCTCTACGGACCTACCTGCCCGTAGTTCAACACATGTGATCGTGGCATCTCTCAAACGTGAGCACGAAACATACGAACCTACCTCGCTCGTATCCCCACGTGAGAGTAACTGGATATGAAACTCCCTGCTCATATCATTACATGTTAACCACCATCCATGAACCTACCCGCTCATGGTACAGCATCACCCGATCCAAGCATAGCATCATTGTCAATTAAAAGTAACACACACAAGTCATAACATGGAACACAATTGCCTGGTGCAGCACCCAGCACCGCTAGGCGACACAGGCTCAGATCGCCTGGCGGTACCTTCCTCCTGCCAGGCGCCAGCGTCTCCAGACTCACTATTTCACAGGCGTCGCCTGGGGGAGCGTACCTTGCTGCCAGGCGCCACGCGGTGCAGGGACCTCTCCTGTAGTTCCTATCGCCTGGCGCACTTACCCGAGCCGACAAGCGCCATGACAGTAGTGAAACCCTTGATGTTATATGCACTCAATACTATCCGGCTTAGACCCCAACGTGCTCTAGATCATTGTAGCACCCTCACTTAATGGACCTCAAGCCTAATCATCACATCACACAAATCTCTTTCTTACCACACATACTCACATTTCTACCCTTTCAAACTAGATAATTTACCCACCATCAAGAAGAACAATATAACTTATCAAGTTATAGCAGAACCCACTCTCGTATTATCCCCGCATCAATTTCCACTGAATAACAGTTCCACATAGTCCAGATACCTCTAAATATGTAACTCTTATTTCTATTGCAACTTTAACATAATCTCAATTCAAATCCTTTCCAATGGAGTCTACGTCTAAGCTTTCACTTAACAAGACCCTTACTTAGCCATCATTGCATCTACATTATACCTCATCGGTGATAAGCTATTTATATACGTCCATCATCCATCCATCATCCACACTTCATCTAAAATCATACCATAACACACATGTACCTCTGTCTTCCCCGTTTAAATCACCAATTGCACCATTCCCTTTAATTTACCAAAACCCTCTTCCTCCCTTCCACGAAACCCACTGCAACACAAACCCAAATGGGGTCTGTCCGCGCTATCGCCTGGCGGCTAGCGAGGAGCCGCCAGGCGGCATACCAGAACCTGGCCAAACTGCCCTCGTTTCTGCATTCTTCGAGACTTCAATTCTACTCTTCTTCTTTCCAGTCACTCATCACACAGTCATATTAGATAATTAACATAATTTTGTGATACCAACCCACAGCAGAAGATGATATCGACTTAGGAAAACATTACCAATGTCAAATTTCAAGAATTTAAAACCCTACCATCACGTAATTGAACCCTTACAGGTTAAAACCCCAACCCGAAACATAATCATCTCAAGTGAAGCAATCATGCACAATTAACATTCCTATAGAATAATTTTCCTAATGGAATCCCCAATACACGAAGAAATTCAAGAAAAACACGTAAAACAACAACAAACATAAGGACCACCTGGCGGAATGCCACCCACCGCCAAGCAATTCAACCACAAACACCTAGAACTAGGCCAACACTGATGTGTCGCCTAGCGGCACATGCATGTGCTGCCAGGCGGTTTTTGGGCAGATTCCTAAAAATTCACAAAAACAGTACAATTCAACATGGAAACTCATGCAATCCAATTCATATTGGCACAGTACAATATGCATGGATCAAAAACATCAAAAACAACTCCCCTTACCTGGAATTCCTTGCTAAAACGTGAATTCTTGATGTGCCTCTAATCCAAAAGCCTTCTCTTGCACTTCCAACACGTTTTTCAGTTTCTCCACTCCTTACAACCAGTATTACCGTTCTAAAAACTCAGTATCCAACCCTTACACGCAATTGCAGTACCTTTTGCCTCTCCAATTAGCCTTCTCTCTCACTTACTACCCAATTAAGTGTGCTTAATGCTAAAAACGAAAATACTTTAAGCATAATGTTAATAACTACTCATGAACCTTTATTGAATGGTTTCTAGCCTATTAGGCTGTCTCCCTATGCAGCTAAGGTTTCTACGTCTCTTCAATACCATGCAACAAAGAATTTGCCAAAAAGAAAAATTAGTTTTGTTCTTAGTAAGGGTTGAACCCACAACCAATCAATTAACAAATGAAGTGCATAACCAATTCAACCAATTCACAATTGTGATAATTCCTCAATTTCTAAGGTTATGTTATCACGTCTCACATCCACAATATATAGCATAAAATTTTATAAATTAAATAACATGCAATTGGCATACATAGGACTCGAACCCAAGTCCTCTCACACAATCAAAGTACTCTCAGCTAATTGAGCTAATATTTTTCTACATCATAGCAATCCGCATTAAATACTTTAAATGCTTCTATTACCCGCAATTATTAAATAATTATTAAATTAACTATTTAATTTTCTCGGGTCTTACAATGTCCAAGACCTTCAAAGAGATCTCAAATTAGTTTCGGATTGTAGAATATGAACTTTTTTTTTATAGTGTTTGTAATGTTTATGTTTTGACTTGATCGGGCCTTTAGTCGAATTGGGCTTTTTGGTGTTTTGGCCCATAGTATATATGCCCTTGTGAGACACATTTGTATTCAGATTTGAGTTATATGAAAATTTGAGTTTTCTCTCAAGTCTCGAGGTTCTCCTTAGAACCACCGATCCTTATCTTTGAATCTCCGATTCAAAGTGGTGGATCTTTCTCACTTATCTTGGAATCTTCTCCAAGTGGCGTGATTTCTCCTGTTCCGCAAAACCCCCAATCGACGTCCTCCATTTTCTCCTATTTTCGTTCTAGGGTTTATACCTATTTTCATTCGAGACGAATTTCACCTCCAAATCTGAGACGATTCCTTCATTATATGGTAATCAGAGCTCGGGTTGGTGTCTCTCCAAGGTTTGTTTCAGATTTGTGTTTTTCCTTCCGAAGTGCGTCTTTGCGTTTTCCTTTCGAAGCAATTTGTGGTGTGTCTCGCTTGATGTTCGTAGTTCTTTGTCTCGTAAGTCCTTGCACCCAATTTTGAATGCGTCATCAAGATTCACGTGTTTTCAGCTCCTCCAACCAATATCTTCTTTGTTGACGACTTTGTGTATATTTGCCACAATCTATTTTTCTTGGTGAACTTCGGTGCCAACCATTAAAGTTTGTGGTCCAGCTGAACGTTCTGTGCAGCAGCCAATTCATTAACTTAAAACATTTCTAAACGGTGCAAGTGGCAGCCTTGTCGTTATTTAATTGGTGTTGTCTTGGGAGATATTAAAGGTGGTTTGATGATTGTTTTGGGCATGAAACTTTCTTGTTTGGACAACAGGTGTGGGCGTGAATTGAGGTGATTTTTTGTGCTTTTTTGGGTGTTGTTTGGTGCAAAATTGTGGTGCTTTAGTCATGTCTTTTGTTGATTTTTTGATGTGCTTTTGCATTTAGCTTTGCCTATTCTTACCACCTAGAGTCATTATTTGTTCACCTTTGCTTTGCTTGAGTCTTTTGTCTATCATTTTCCTTTGAGTTTGATCTTTCCTTGGATTCTCATGTTGTGGAACAGTGTACCTTGAGCTAAATCGTTGGAAGTATTGCTTGTGGGAGTTTGAATTAATCGTCACAGATTAACTTGGGTATTTTGTTTCATATTTCCAATGGTAATTCTAAATACATTATTTAGATTACTCTTGTTTTTAAAGTGCTTTTCTTGTTGTCACAGTCTTAGTTTTGTCACCTATTTACTCCCTTTGGTTTCACCCTTTTTTTTTACTTTGGTGATTTTTAGTTTGTCTTCAAATTTCCTTGGTTTTGTTATAGAGTGTTCCTTTCTTTGGTCTCTTGAGTTGAGCTTAGATATGTTACATCTTTCACTTTGATGTTGAATTCTTGATGGGTTGATTAGAGGTTCTTTGAAGAATTGAACAAGAACTTGAGAGTGGGTGAATACACTTTGAGAGTGAAATACGAGTGGGATTGAGTGTAAACACGTAAGGAGTGGTGAGACTCATTTGATAATTTAATCCACATTACTTGTGCTAACCATTTACTGTGTTTTTTGTTAGTTCTTGTTTCTTCTCTCTCATTGTAGAAATTAGCAATTTTGAGCACTCCACAATGTTCCATACACGTTCGACCTTGATAGAGGATCTCAACTTCATTGTGTCCAAAATTATCAAGTTGAATATATAGCAAACTTGGGGAACTTAGAAAGGAGCACAAACATGATAGAGGATCATTGCCAAGTGACAAAACAAGTGCTATTAGGTACACCAAGTGTGAAGGATATGGACACGAAAATTATCAATGTCCTAATTGGAACGCAAAGTACATGACTCTTCAGGAACTCCAGAATTACATTGTATACTTGAAAGAGGTGAAGAGGAGTGTTAGGCAAAAGCTCGAAGTCAGATGCGAGCAACAAGCAAAAAGGGAGCATGAAAAGGTGGAAAGAACACTAAAGGAAATGTGGGAAAAGGCAAGACAAGAGAGAGAGTTAAAAAGAGAGAAAAGAGCTAGAGATGAGAGAAAGAGAACAACAAAAGGAAGAGCTCAAAGAAAGAGTTAGAGAAAGAGAGGTGAGAGTACAAATGAGACTACAACGATTTGAGATGTTGGAAAAAGCAAGATAAGTGGACAATTTGGAGAGGGAACAAAGGAAGAAAGCGCTAATAGAAATAAAAGAAAATGGGCTAAGAGAGAAAAAGAAGAAAGAGTAATAAGAGAAGGAAGAAGAAGAACGAAGAGAGAAGCAAGAGAAAAAGTCTTTCTTAACACCTCTTACATATATGGTTGAGACGAAATCCTTAAAGGGGGATTGTAATATTTTGAATTGTTGTTCCCATTCACATCATGATTTTTCATTTTCATTGGGAACACTTACTCACCCATCTCTTTTTGTCTTAATGCCTAGGGAAGACTTATACATTAAGGAGTAATGGCATAAGTAATGGGGTGAGCAAAAGATGATAGAAAAGGCAAAAACAACGTGGGGAAAACATGAACCTGACTCTCATCATATGCTTGTGTGTTTGTTCTATCATGAAAATCCTAAGGGATTTCAGAGACACTCTTTTTCTGTTCTGTTTAATATGGTGTTTTTCCTTTTTGTTTCACTGTGAATAATATAGTTATGTTGAAACTTTTTTATGTGTTATGCAGGTTTGTCTTTGACCTTCGAGAACAATCTCCAAGCACCTTGATAATAAGAGAATGACATTTTCCAAGAGTCTAATCTCATTTTTAGATAACATTTTATTTCTATCTTTAGAGTATTCTGGTTTTTTGTGCATTCAGCACTTATGTTTGTGTGTTTGTTTGTAGGTAATAAAGCGCTAAAATTCGAGGTCGAATTTTCTCCAACCCGGAGGCAATGATGGAGGCATGGTTAGGGCCGACACAGGCCTTTCAGAGTAGTTGTTAGAATCATGCCCAAGACCTTCAAAGAGATCTTAGATTAGCTTCGGATTGTAGAATAGCAACTTTTTTATTGCTTTTGTAATGTTTATGTTCTGACTTGATTAGACCTTTAGTCGTGTTGGGCTTTTTGGTGTTTTGGCCATAGTATATAAGCCCTTGTGAGACACATTGGTATTCAGATTTGAATTATATGAAAAATTGAGTTTTCTCTCAAGTCTCGAGGTTCTCCTTATCTTTGAATCTCTGATTCAAAGTGACGGATCTTCCTCACTTATCTTGGAATCTCCTTCGAGTGGTGTAGTTTTCCTGTTCTGCAAATTCCCCAATCAACATCCTCCATTTTCTCCCATTTTCGTTCTAGGGTTTATACATGTTCCCTCCTGGATGGAGAAGATCTCCAATAAATTGAGGTATTCAATAAGCCAAGGAATCGGGCTAAAATTCAAGATAAAAAACACGTCTCTACGGAGCCAAGGTCATTACAAGAATCTAAAAAGATGTCTCCACAAAGCCGAGGTCATTGCATGAATCTAGAAAGATGTCTCCACAAAGTAAGGTCATTTCAAGAATCCAGAAAGATTTCTCCACAAAGCCGAGTTCATTGTAGAAATCCAGAAAGATGTCTTCATATAGCCAAGGTCATTGCAAGAAGCCAAAAGATTGTCTTCCTAGGACCAACACCATTGCAGATAGTTGGTTGATGGTTCAAGATTTACGAGGTTGTCATCCTAAGACCGACCTCTCTTAAGAAGCTAGGATTGAGGAGATGGTGCACGTGAAGATAGAATCTTAGATTATATAAAGTGATTATTTTGGTTAAGAAAATATTTAAAAGAAGATACATTAGTTATTATTTAGGGAAATATTCTAGTTGTTATTTAGGGGAATATTTTAAATTATCTCTACTGCTATTATTATGCATTAACCAATTATGTATATCTACAATATTTGTAACCGATTTACCTTCTATAAATAAGAATGTTACTCCCATGGTCAAGGGACAAATTTATTTTGGCCTAAGTGAGTCATTAGCTAAGTTTAAAATACTTCTTTATTTTTGTCTTCGGTTAAAGGTTATTTTACACCTTTTTTGACCGGAACATTAGTGCCCACCATGGGGTTCGATAAAACTCGATCCTAACTCCACTTACCATAAGAAATTTACCACCATGAGGAATAGAAAAAACAACTCCAACCACCAAGAGGAGAATGAGAACGACAACACTCCCAACAATGCAGCAGATTCTGCCTCCGCAATACTCATAAGAGACTTTTGACATATGTAAGTCATGAGAAGATGATTGATCTATCCTCAGTCTCCATTTACAGATCAACATTTTATCATTGCGATTGAAACTTACACTCTTTCTCGATACAGGTAAAAAACAAAAAAAAAAAAAACCAAAGTTCCAGGTATGTTTTTACTTTTTTTTTTTACATAAAAAGAAGTTAGTAATAAAATTGGGAAAAAATTACAAACCAAAAAATCTAAATTTCCTTATCACATAGTCATAAACCATTATACTCTTCTTGTATTATCTAAAGTTCACAAGCATAAATTTAACAGTTTTACAAATTGGATTAAATGATTTCTTTAGGGCACTAAAAATAAAAATATTAAATTTGGTAATTTATAAAATATATGTTTAGCATCAATATTGGGCCATGTTGCTCGATGATTTATGTAGGTAACTAGGATTGTAAGTGTAGCCAAAATGGAGAAGATTAGTTCCTTTTTGAAGACTGTGTAATTAAGTTAAGGTGTTAAAAGATTTTATTTGATTATGTAGAACTAAGAGTTTTTTCCTCAGTCGACACTTTTATTATAATTAATGATAAATGCATTGCATGAACTGAGAACTCGTTTCTCAGCCGACCCTCTTATTATAATTAATGATAAATGTATTCCATGAACTGAGAGCTCGTTTCTCAACTAACACTCTTATTATAATTGATGATAAGTGCATTACAAGAACTAAGAGCTTCTCTTTTTGCCGACCTGCTCAATAAGATTGTGTTAAATAATCTGATATTGAGAACTCATCTTTTTGCCGACCTCTTCAGCATGACTGATTTTACATAGAATCGGATACTGAGAGCTCATCTTTTAGCCAACCTGCTTAGAACGGTTGAGTTAGGCAATATGATACTAAGAGCTCCTCTTTTTGCCAACCTGCTCAGTACGATTGAGTTAAACAATCTAATACTGAGAGCTCGTCTTGCAACCGACCTACTCAACTTAATTAATTTTAGAAATTGTAATACTAAGAGCTCACCAAACAATAGATCACCAAACAGATGACCTATTTAGCAAAAGTTTGTGTAATGCTGAGAGCTTACTGAACCGGTGACCGATTCAAGTTTAGGTAAGGTAATGATGAAGTATGGGAAACTACAGATGATCGTTACTAAAATAGCAACTTTCTCGCTCCTATTGTATAGTGATAGAAGGTCAAAAGTTGGAGAACTATGTTCCCTCTCGGATGGAGTAGATCTCTAATAAATCGAGGTATTTAATAAGCCAAGGAATCGAGCAAAAATTCAAGTCAGGAAATACGTCTCCGCGGAGTCGAGGTCATTACAAGAATCTAGAAAGATGTCTCCACAGAACCGAGGTCATTGCAAGAATCTAGAAAGATGTCTCCACAGAACCGAGGTCATTGCAAGAATCCAGAAAGATGTCTCCATATAGCTAAGGTCATTGCGAGAAGCCAGAAGGATGTCTTCCTAGGACCGACGCCATTGAGGGTAGTTGGTTGATGGTTCAAGATTTACGAGGTTGTCATCCTATGACCGACCTCTCTTAAGAAGCTAGGATTGAGGAGATGGTGCACGTGAAGATAAAATCTTAGATTATATAAATTTATATAAATTTTGGCTTTAATATTTATTGTTCTGGGTTTAAATAGATAACATACCCAAATGGAAAATATTAGTTCTAACAAATCAACTTCAGAACAACAAGGACAAAGATGGAGAATAAATGCTGCAAATAAAAGACATAGAATGACCCCACAACAAAGGCTTATTGAACAATCTAAAAGAAAGAAAAATAATCTAGAAAACACAGCCAATATTGTCCAAATGCCAAACAGAGCTCCCTAATTGAGAATGACGTCTATTCGACAGTTGGCTCAGTTAGTAATTAATGCAGGTAACATCATATTTTTTTCCCATGTGTTTATATATATATATATATATATATATTCGACAGTTGGCTCAGTTAGTAATTAATGTAGGTAACATCATATTTTTTCCCATGTGTTTATATATATATATATATATATATATATATATGTATATATTATCCTCAAAATTTTCCAACCAATATAATGGTTAATGATTTCACATGACAAGTTGTAGTCAACCAATATATGAAGCAGGGTCATGTACTTCACTTGTCAATCACATAGATTGTGGTTAATACACTTTTCCTCCTAAACTTAGGGTATTACAATAATTTACTTATACTTATACTTTTTCTTCTTTTATACGTATAGAGTTGAAACAAAATGACGCAGGTAAACATGTTTAAAATAATGAGAAGTAATGTGTGGCCAATATTTAGATGTGTAATAAATAAGGAACAATAATAACAAACAACTAAATCAAGTGATAATCTTTTCATCAAGTTCTTTGTTTAGGTTTGAACCCACTTCATCATTATTGTATGTGATTGGCTGAGAAAGTCCTTCTGAGTATGCTTACATTCTTTTTAGTTCTTTCTTGTAAAGTATATATTTGATTTAAATAAAAATTAACTTATTTTTTAAACATTAGGTTATAGTTTTGCACCACAAAGGTTCGAAAAACGTAATGATAATGAAATAGCACCAAGTAGTACACACATTACTGACACTAAACATGGTTAGTCAACTTTATTCATTAATATTTAATCCATGTTATTTACTTACCATTTTAAGAAATATTGTTCATTTTTTATTTATTACGGTGGGATGACTAATTAGGATTTTAAGATTACTTATTAAGGTGTTGAATAATAAAACACCTTTAAGTTGCGGTTAATTTCCGTATTTAGTTCCTTTTTTTCTTTTTTCATTGTGTGTCAACATATGAATATATTTTTTTATTATCTATCTTGGTTTTTAATTTGCTCTTTATTTATTACGATGATATTGGTTATTTTCATTTATCACATGTGGTTGTGTAGGTGCATTAAAGATATGCACTTCTTTTATTTGGTTTGTGTCAATTTTTAAGAATGGAAGATTTAGGTGTGGCATTACACTTTTTTTTTGAGATTATGTATTTTATTTTATTACTTTTATAATTTGTTGAAGTTCCACTGTTTACAAGGTGTAATGGGAAAATTTGTCGTGTTGTTCACGTTTATAATACAAATTATAGATTATTTTCTTTTTTCAAAAAATGTTGAGTAGTGCCATAAAGGATGCCTGATGAGCAATAAAACAATAGTAAAAATTAATTTCTGAAGTGAGAAACATGTTATACTAGAAATGAAAAGCAAAATTCATTTAATACTTCATAGGTTATGGTTTTTTTGTACAAAGATTACAAGGATATAATGATAATGAAGCAGGACCAAGTAATACACACGTTAGATTCAACATGGTTAGTCAACTTTTTCCATCACTATTTAATACATATTATTTACTTACAATATTATTAAATAATCTTATTTATTTATTTAACATGATAGTTGTTAATTCTATGTCTCAAATATTGCACAGTAAAATTCTAATACAAGACAAAATAATACTCATTTAGGTACCATTGAACCCAGTTAGTATCTTTTTCCTACCATAATTAATACACGTTGTGCTTTAATAATGAAATTTTACTACTTGTTTTTATTTATAATACTACATTATTTATTCTTATTTCACTTTATCTCCTTATTATTAGATATGATACATAGATTCCCATGAACGCATATTAGTGCTAGAAATTTTTCAAATACGGTTCCAATGCTCAAATTTCAATTGCTTATACCAACTACATGTCCACATTGTCATACACGGTTATTTTACTATGAATCACGTGATATGTGTTGCTTTGGTGCCAAAGTGTTACTTCTACGTGTTCCTCCTCCACATGAGTTGTTTAAAATATTTTTAGACCAATCATCTGAAAGTTGACATTTTAGAAGTTACAATCATGTCTTTTCATTCACTTCTCTTGTTGTTCACATGGATGAAAATATAGTAGCAAATGGTCATGGAATATATAGTTTTCGTGCTTAAGGTGCAATTTATCACATGATAGGAGGAATTTATCCAAATAATGGGTCTAGATCCCGTTTTTTATAGTTGTACATTTATGACACTGAACATGAATTACAAAATAGGATGTTGGAAAACTCTCAACTTCATCAAACTATTGTCCATAAATTCCATCATATACTACATCAGTGCAATCCTTTTGTGCATGTATTTCGACAACTTGCTCAAAAACCAAATATTTAGATATGTTCTTTACTCATTAAAGAGTGTCATGTGAATCAACCCCAATATAATGTTTCAACTGCATCTCAAGTGGCAACTATTATTGTTACTGCAAACACAAAATTAAAGGCACGTGGCCGAGATATTAAAGTTGTAGGTCATGTTCAAAGAGACCGTAGGATATTATGACCCTTTATAATATCTTTTATTATTTCCTTTTGGAACATATGGTTGGGACATCAACACAAAAAATCAGAATAACCAAAGTATCTAATGCCGAGAATATTATAGTTTCATGCTTTAGGTAACTTCATAATTACCTATGTTTCATCAATTAACTTATGAATGATGATAACAACTCCAAAACCATGCTCACACAATTTTTTGCCCTCAATGTAAAAGACCCACAATCTAGAACATTTTTGTATAGAGAAATTTCAGGGCATTATTGTTGGAATAACAGACAAAAGGAATGGTACCCAAGAAGGTCAAACAAGAAAGTTATTGGTCGAATTTATATTGTATCTCCATCTGAATGAGATAAGTTATTCTTGGATATTTTGCTTTCTCGCATAAGAGGACCAACCAATTGGGAATATCTATTATCACCAAATGAAACATATTGTCCCACATTTAAAAAGGCAGTTAAGAAATGGGGATTTTTAGAAAGTGCCAATAGTATTCATGAATGCTTAGTTGAAGCATCAACTTTACAAATGCCATATCCTTTACGAAGACTATTTGTGACCATATTACTTTTTTGTGAACCAGCTGATGTTGGAAGCCTTTGGAATCAGTTTCATACATTTATGCTTGAAGATTACACTTCAACCAACACTTTTGTCGGTGTGAACTTTATTCCTATGTTATTGAGGGATTTAAATGACCTTTTAATTCAGCATGGTAAAACAATCAAGGATTTTGATTTCCCAACTTTAGCTTTTGATGCATTGGAAACTACTTCAGTACTAAGAATTATACAAGAAGAATTATCAATACAGATACCTAATGAAGATGTTGACAATGTACACAAATTTAATCATGACCAATGCATTACTTTTAATACCATTTTAGATGTAATCAACCATAATCAAAGTTAGGTATTTTTTTGTGGATGGACCAGGAGGAACCGGTAAAACAATCCTTTATCGTACATTAATTGCACATTGTAGGAATAAAGGTTAGATTATTTTAGCTACAACCTCCTCTAGTATAGCAGCAACATTATTACCAGGTGGTAGAATTGCACATTCTCGATTTAAGATACCTATCAATGTAGAGGTCAATTCCTTTTGTTCTATAAGTAAACAATCAGATCTTGCAAAGCTAATAAAAAAAAGCAGAGGCAATTATTTGGGATGAACCACCCATGATTAACAAATATTTTTTGGAGGCACTAGACAGGTCATTAAAGGACATTCTAGATTCTGATGCTCCATTAGGGGGTAAAGTGATTATATTAGGAGGTGATTTTCGTTAGGTACTACTAGTTGTTCAAAAAGGTACAAAAGCACAAATGATTTATGCTTGTATTATTAACTCTCATTCATGGAGTAACACAAATATATTACATTTACAATAAAACATGAGATCATTACAAGATCACAGTTTTGCAGAATATCTCATGCACATCAGAAATGGTATTGAACTAACACATATTGATGACATGGTAAAAATACTCTAAGAACTAACAATATTAAGGGGGAAGAGAAACCTCAATACAACACCTCATACAAAAATCATTTCCTTGGTTACAATTTCATACATGGGATGCATCTTATATGGTTGTACGAGCCATACTCACTCCAAAAAATAAAGATGTAGAAAAACATAAAGACACAATTATCGATCTATTTCCAAGAGAAGAACATAATTTGTTGTCATTTGATGAGGTTGGAGAAGACAAGTATCATTCAGACTGCAACTGTTGAAGATTGATCTTGGATCAATTCTTGGAGCTTTTGGCTTGTATTTGAAGCTTGGAGAAGGTGGTTTGTGGTAGGCAGGGTTATGCTACCACTAAGGCTTGTTCTTTCTCAAGCTTTGTGTGTGTCTAGTGGTTTTCCAGGTCTGCAAGAGGGTTCTTGCTGTGTTGTTGTCATTCTTGTGTGATTCAAGAGTCTTTAATGTGTGTTTTGCTTATTTTGAAAGTGTAAGAGTGTAAAGTTTGTAAATCTTTTGAAATAGTGCAAATTCAGACTCAAGTTGCCTTGACAAATTGGATGTAGCTCAAGTTTGAGTGAACCAATATAAAAATCTTATGATCCAATCTTTTCTCTAACCCTTCTCTCTTGCATTATCTTTTAAGTCTTAAAGAACTTGAATTTAAATATCTTTTTTCATATTCTTGAGTGTTTTGATGGCATCTGCAGCATAGAGCATATTTGCATAATCAATTAGAACCTGTCTTGATTGTTCTTGTGCATTATTTATGCTCCAAATCTCAAATCTGCATTTCTGCATTTTTCCCAGTATTTCAGTCGACTATTTTTCTGTTTCAATCGGTTGATTATACTAGTACAGAATCTGTTTAGTAAAATCAATCGATTAACTCTATTTTTGATCGATTGAAAGTATATGGTCCAGTTTTTTTTTGCATCCTAACTTGGTGATCGAATTAATTCAATTAAAGGTGGTTTTTAGGTTTTAAAGAAAGCCTACATTTTTAACTAGCCAATTAGACCCCCCCTTCTTGGCATTTTAACCATTTCAAAATTAACAATTGGTATTAGAGCTAGGTACTTGAAATTTGCTCAAGTAAGGTCCTAAATCTGTTTTTGAACTACTTGAAATGGCTGAAAACAAGTTATCCTTTGCTGAAGGTGCCTCAATTCATAGACCCCCTATGTTTAGTGGCATTAATTACCAATTTTGGAAAATTAGGATGAAAATCTTTAATGAATCAATAGATCAAGGGATATGAGATGCAATCATAAATGGACCATATACTCCTAAGCATATTGTTGCAAATGTGCAGGTTGATAAGCCTTGGACTCAATGGACTGAGGAAGAAAGGAGGAGAGCCCAATATGATTTCAATGCTAAGAATATCCTCACATCATCTCTCAACATGGATGAGTTTTTTCGTATATTAAGAGATTGTTATTTTAATTATGGTTAGATATTTATATAACTAATATGATTGTACAAGCACGTGGTAATCACGACTTTTATTATTGCATGTGGTTGAGACTTTAGTAATATTATAATATAATAAATAAGAAGTAACCTTGATGTTCTTTTTTTATTTTATTTTTTTAGTATTAATAGTTTTACATATATAAATGGAGTTATGACCACTACAAAAGAGTTATTTGAATTGGGGAAATTGCAGCAATGTGTTTTTAGTTTCTGTGCTTAGTGGCGGCAATTGCGTTTATTTGTTAGTAGGTATATAATAGCAATAGGATGCTTACAGGTTCGTATTAACTCTCAAATAGTCTATCAGTTAAATTGTGGAATGTCAAAGGCAACGAAAATATTTTTTTATATAAAAGTAAAGTCAATACATTGTGGTTGTTTAAGAAAAAGATTTGGTGTTGTTGTTCTTAAAACTTAGTTTTGCTATTGTTGTTTTATAATTCCCGTGAGCATTGTTTATTCTTGGCCAAACTCAAGTGTTGGCATGGTTTCAAATTGTGATTGCATGTGTGCTCATACATGGTTGATGCATATGAGCTGTGAATATGTAAATGAGGCATGCTAAATTATATGAAAACGCATTGTGGTATTTTGGATGTGTGCCTGGTTAATTGGGGTCTTAGAACCTATTTTTGGAGGGCCTAAACCAGTATTTTCGCGTTACTGGTGTAGTGACTAAAGGTTGGACCTTTAAGCGATAGCTTGAAACAAGGAGGTCCTGTGAAGATGGCGCTCGGCAGCATTAGGAAAGCGCTAGGCGGTCTATTGTGTAACATCACCTGACGGCACTTAGGCTGCGTCAGGCGATGCTCCAAGGGCAAATTACGAATTTTAAGTGTTTTTGCATGTGCAACTGTTTGGCCTTGGTCCTAGGATATGCTTGGATGTATTACGAGTGGGGAGGTTCGTAATTGAGTTTGAAACGCGTGATTAATACAGATGGGGAATTTCATATTGGTAATACTCTTGTGTGGGGATGCGAGCGAGGAGGTATGTTCCATGATCATACTTGAGGGTGTTACGAGCGGGGAGGTTCGTAACTAGATGTGTTCATGCATGTTGGACTACGAGCGGGGAAGTTCGTAGAGGTTGGAATAAGAATGGGGAGGTTCGTAGAGGTTAGACCACAAGCGGACAGGTTCGTGGAAGCATATGATATCCTTAAGGCCATGCTCGAGTATTTGCATGATGTGATGGGATGTGTTGGTCTCATATACGTATGAGACTATGAATGTATTTTTATCTTGTGTTATAAGGTTCTATGGGTGTTAGTATTGCCAACTGGAGTTATTTCTTTTGGGTGAGGTATTCATGTGGTCTATCCATATTTTATCCTATTTGAACTTATCATTTCTACTTGTGTTTAGCGATGATCGTGTGACTTGTCACACGGGAGTGGATGATAATCCATTTGTTAATGGAGAGGCATCGAGAGAGAGCGAGTGTAAGACCCGAGAAATTTAAATAATTATTTAATAAATGCGGGTAGTAGGAGCCTTTAAGGCATTTAATGCAGAGTACTATTACGTGAAAAACTACTAGCTCAAATGGTTTAGAGTACTTGGTTTGTGTGAGAGGACTTGGTTCAAGTCCTATGTATGCCACTTGTATGTTATTTTAATTTGTGCATTATTTTAATGATATGATTGAATGTGGTTAGTGATAATGTAATCCTAAAATTTTAGGAATTATCACGAAACATGAATTGGATGAATTGGTTGTGCATTGCATTGAACATTGGCATGGTTATGAGTTCAAACCTTGTAAGAACCAAATTAAACTTTCTTTTTGCCAATTTTCCTTTGGCATGAATGAGAAGGGTCAGAAAACCCTAGCCGTCAGCAAGGGAAATCAGAAGGATTGAGAAACTAGCATGTTAATGAGAATTGATGCTCATTAACTCCCATTGTTAATAATTCGTTTTTTTATTTAAACCCATGGAATTAAGCTGGAAAAAGTTTAGTTAGAAGGATTCTGGATTAATCATTGAGCAGAGGGTATTGAGAGTTAGTGAGGGAGTGGTTCTTGCACGAGAAAAGAAAGAGAGAAAGCTGAAAGCGTGGAGCAAGGAAGGAAGGTTGTTGGACATCATCAAGGAAGGATTAGAATACCAATTGGAGCACAAAATTCCAAGTAAGGGGAGTTGTATCTTATGTGTTTGATTCATATATAATGTATCGTTCCTTGATATGATCATATTTCATGTAAAACACTTCAATTCACGCTGTTTTTCGAGGTTTCTGGGTTTCTGCCCAGAAATCGCCTGGCGGTAAGGCCTGAGCCGCCAGGCGACGCATCAAACTGTGTTGTATTTTGCTGCATTTTTACATGAACTGCCTGGCAGGGATGAATGTTTGCCAAGCGGCGCGACACTGTTCAAATTTTCTTGATTGTTCCTGATGTTGTTTGTGAGGAAGTCAATGTGATTTCTGGAATTGATATGTGTAAACCCTATTGGGGCCCTTGATACTTTGAAACTAATTAAAATTGTGGGCATAGTAAAAGTTGGGAAACTCTCGTGCATGATAATCCATGATCACATGGGCAATGGCGGAAGGGAGTGAAATTTGGATTGATTCCAAAGAGTAAGGGCCAGGTAACTTTTAAGAATTGAATTGTGAACAGAAGTCCAGTCTATTATATATGAATTGTTGCATCTTGGTTCATTTAGTAACAGGGATGGATACTAGAAAGGGGCTGAATTACTCGTAGGTATGTAGAAACCTAGTTTTAGGTTGGGCACTGATGCACCGCTTGGAGGCGCCTTGCTTGCCGCCAGGTGATGGCGAGGCGCATGTACTAGTTTGCAAGTTTATGTAGTGGAAAATAGAGAGAGTCTTTGTGAGAGAGTGAGTGGTAATAGGAATTAGGTGATGAACAGAAAGGAACATTATACATATAATAATTGAGAATGAAAATAATTAAGAGGTTTGATTTTTTTAATACTTATATCAATATGTTGTTGTAGGGACGTTAGTGGAGGAAAGGAAGAATGTTAATTCTCATTAAGACTTTCAGATTTTGAAAAGCATAGAAATGCTTGGAGGTGTGCCATTGGGACACAAGACAATCATGCTTGAGTAGGATAATGTATTAAATATGACTTGAGTCGTAAGGATTGGAAGCTAATTGAGTGGAATGTGTATTACTATTGTAATGTGATTTAGGCAGGTAATATGCTATGAGGTACTGTGTTGTGTGGCATCATTTTGAGCTAGGATGAGTCATTGGATAATGATGGAAAAACTTGGAAAATCCTAGGTCTTGTTTATGAGATTGGGAAATGAAATTATAGGTAATGGAATCACTTGTGCAATGCCAGGGAACCAAGAATAAGACTTTGATGGATAAGAGTGCATTGATACCTTGGTGGAGTTAATGGATTGTGAGATAATCTGGTTTGAGGTGTGAAAACAGCAGCTGGTATGCTAATGATATAGCACCTGGTGGCTGGAACGTGTGCGCCAAGCGATAGGAGCACTAGGGGTTTCTGTCATGCGTGGCGCCTGGCGGCGGAGTGTGGTCTACCAGGCGGTAGACTTCAAAATAAAGGGTTTGTAATGACTTGGCACCTAGCAGCAAGGCTTGTACCGCCAAGCAGTCTGGGCACATTTCGCCTAGCAGCACTTAGGTTGCGCCAAGTGGTAATGTTGTTGTCAATGGCCTCTATGTGTGTTGTTTTACGCAATGATGCTATACTTGGATCGGGAGATGTTATGCCATGAGTGGGTAGGTTCATGGATGGTGGTGAACATGTGATGATATGAGTGGGGAGGTTCATATCTAGTTACTCTCGTGTGGGGATACGAGCGAGGTAGGTTTGTATGTTTCGTGCTCACACTTGAGAGATGTTGCGTTTAGGGCGGTACGTAGCTGGTGGACCACATGTGTTTGACTACGGGCGGATAGGTCCGTAGAGCAGGACTATGAGTGGGAGGTTTGTAGAGTAGGACTATGAGCAGGGAGATTCGTAGAGGCAGGACCACGAGCGGGCAGGTTCGTGTGAGCATCATAAACCCTGAATCTGAGGCTAACTATTTGTGTTTTGTGAAGGTTGAAAAGCCTTGGGGATAAGGTCTTGGCCAAGAACTAACTAGTATGAATCAGATGGGAGTATTGCTTTTATTCTGCCACTTTATATGTTGTTTTTATTTTTATAAGCTCACCCTTTTTGTTTGTGCTTGGCGATGATCGTGTAATTATTTACACGGGAGCACATGATGATACAAGTGATGTTGTGGATGCACAGGCGACGAAGTGAGGGCTAGCTTGGGACTAGAGCTAGGGATTTTACCATGTTTTCTTTTATTATTGTATTGGATTTTGGAAATTGTAATGCTTTTATTACTACTATTTTATAAATTTTGGCGCGTTGTTTAACATTTTAAATTTTCCCGCGTTTGGGAATAATAATATTGCGACGTTTGAATTTCATTTTCTATATTTATTTATTTAATTAAGTAATATTCCTTAGGGATGTTACAGCGAGGGCTAGTGTTTGGGGCGTTAGTAAAGAAACTATGTTTTGGAATATTTTGTATTTCCTTTTAAGAGACTTTGGATTTTTGGATTTTTATTAAGTAAATTATGAAGTAATGCTATTTCAAACACTTTTAAAGTTTTAAATTTTCCCGCATTTTGGGAATAATACCAGACGATTGAATTTATTTTCAATTAAAATTTTCTTTTATTAAGTAATATCTGCCTAGAGTGTTATAGAGATCACTAGGCAAATATGGAAGGATGTGGCTGGCCTAAGGCAAAGGGGTGTGCAAGTTCGCAAGGGTGAAACAACTACAGTGAATGAATTCAACAAGGTGCAATATTTCAACCAATGTGTGCGCAATCAAGGTGAGCAAACTCGAAATTTCTATGTAGAAAGGCTTCGTGTGGAGGAGAGGTTGCTAGCCATGGTGGTAACAAAAATTATCATGCCTAGGGGGAGTAATCATTCAACCTTGAATGAAGGTGACTTGGTTGTGATGTATTGCATCCAAAATGGCGTGGTAGTTGATTGGACAAACACCATCTATGACCATATGTTGAAGGCCAAAAGGCTAACTGATTTCAAGTTGCCATATGTGGTTCTATTCTCTAAATTTATTAGGCATTTTGGTGTTGATGTGGAAGGAGAGATTGAGGAGTCCACTAGCCTGTTGAACCATGTTTCCACACTCAATATGCACAAGATGAGATTCACCAAGATAGGAAACACATGGTTGGTTGAAGGAGAACAAGCTACAAACATTGAAGTTGGAGCCAATGATCATGATGCGGGAACTAGTGGAGCAAACCAAATAGAAGATGATCCACAACCCATGGCCATTGAGATCTATCAATATCTAGAGAACATTGGACCTGCATATTCCCAGTTTGAGAGGATGATTTTCAACCAACTTCAAGACTTGAACATGTCACAAAATGCACATCATGCATAGTACATTACCTACTTTCAGGACTTGGATGATCAACTCCACAATGTTCATTACCTCCTCTCTAATGTTTACAACAAAGACAACCCTAGGGAAGAGTGAAGGGGATGGCTCACAGGTCATGCATTACATGTTGCTGCATTTATGTGTTTGTTTGTCTATTCCAGTATTTTAATCAGTTGTTTTTCAATTTCAATCGACTTATCATATCAGTCTTAGCTTCATATTGTATTCTTCTTTTTTGTTTCATTTATGCAATGTTTGTATCCACTATCAGTTGCTCTGATAGTATCTATATTTGATGCATTAATGAAATTTTACGATATGTGTATTATCTTTAATTTGATGAATCCAAGGGGGGGATGAGTAAATGAGTAAAGTTGAGTTAAAAATGAGTAAAATTGGGTTAAAGTTGGAAAACCTGGAATTCAATCTTTTGGAACCATGTAATATAGATAATTGATCTATAAATCTGAATTTAAATCACATTATTAGTGATAGGGGAGAATATGCATATGTGATATGTATGTATGTTTGGGTGCTTTTGCTTGGATGTGTATTTGTATATTGATATATTGTATGCAAAAGCCTTTTCAAGTTTCTCTATGGATCTTAGTTCATCAATTCAACTCAAGGGTGTATGAAGATCACATGTGTTTGATGAAGATCCACTTGAAGATACTGTTTCTTTTGTGCTAAATATGTAAATGATGTGTTAAATGTAATGGTTACATGTTATATCATGTTGATAGGATATATAACATAGGTTAGATGTATTGTTAGTCTTAGTGTGTACTTTTTAATCTGTTAAAATGAGTTTTAACATGTTAAAAGGCTTGTTGTATATCGTTTCTGGTATGAATGCATTCAATCAGTTGAATTGTTTTTCAATCGACTAATTTCACTTAAGTCAAGTGAAATTAACTAATTCTATGGAAAATTCAACTGATTGATTTCACTTAAGACCAGACTATATTATTTGTGTTTTCAAGAGCAGAGGCATGATTATGAGTTTTTCAGCGCGAAAACATATTATTCATCACTAGAAAACTCTCTATCCCTTTGCATTACATAGTTGCAAGGTGAAGATTGAAGATCTTGGTTGATCTGGGAGGCATTTTGGCTTGGGAATAGCTTGAAGAACTTGTGTATGGTTGGCTAGGGAGAGCCATAATCAGGTTTTCTACTTTTTGTGCCTTTGGTGTTTACTTGGTGTGATTTTAGGTTTGTGAGTGTGATTCTTGTAGGGTTGTAGTGTAGATTTTTGTGTGAATCAAAAATCTTGTTGTGTTTCTTTGTTTAAAAGTGTAATCTTGGTGTGTGATTTATAAAACTTTTGAATATAGTGGAACTAGTATAAAAACATTTGTATACTGGATGTAGCTTTGTGATTGAGTGAACTAGAATAAAAACATTTGTGCCACTCTCTTTTCTTCATCTCTCTCACTTTAAAAACTCAAGAAAACTAAGTAAATCATTCTTTATTGAGTTTGAATGCGTTTTTATGTAATTTAATAATGCATACCTGTTAGAAATATTGTTTGGAACAAGTCTTGTGTGCAAAAGTTTGTTGTTTGAGTTAAATTTGTGAATTCTACATTCTGCACAATTTCCTAGGAATTTAGCCGATTGATTTGAAATTTTAATCAACTGATTCGTAAGCTCAAGAACAAATTAATTTGTTGTTTTATTTTTTGACCGATTGAAAATGTATTGTTCTGTAGGTTTTGCATTTGATTTTTTAGGTTTATTTGATTTAATTAAAAGGGGTTTTAAGCTTTTGAAAAAGTTTTAAACAGTCGATTCAACCCTTCCTTCTTGGCTTAAATCACCATTTCAATCTAACATAATATCCCTAATTTTAATTAATCATATTATTTATTTTATAACTATAATCATATCTCTCTAGAACTCTTTTCTAAAATTTCTTTTTGCCTTCTCTCTAACTTTATGACTCCACCGATCATCTATTCAATGATCAAGAACCACTAGTGGAGTCAAGAGAGAACTATACATATATGACCGATCAAAATTGAAAATATGATAAGTTCACTCGGAATTTTAATTCTAGGGAGCTCCATGGATCTGGACATTAGACACCAGCACTATACCGCTAGACACATGCTTAATGATGTTAGGTGTATTTTCCCTACTTTTAAGTAATCAAACTATTCATTTTAACCTAATTTTAAGGTTAAATTACTCTTTTGCTCATTCTATTTGTCAAGTAATGTCAATTTGGTCCTCGAGTTTTTTTTTGTCTCAATTTAGTCCTTATTTACTTAAAAATGATTCAATTTGGTCCTTACCCTTAGTTTGACTAGACGGTGTCAAAGTCAACGACACGTGTCAATTTCTAGTTTTTTTAATTTTTTTAATTTTTTTTTACACGTGTCACTTCACTGTTGTGCCACGTGTCAAAATGATTCAATTTGGTCTCTATATTTGTTTTTAGTTTCAATTTAGTCCCAATTTTTGTAAAAAAGAAGCAATATTGTCCCTCCTTAAATTGACACTCAATTTACTTTTTATATAAATATTATGATGATATCCATACTAAATTTGACATTTTTATTAAATATTTGTAGAAAATAGTAGTTAATCAAAATCAAAGATAATTAATTTTTCTCTCCTTTTTAAAACATAAGGTACTACAAGATATCAATAAACACATATCTTCCCCTTAAAGAGGTACCAATTATCACAAGATACTAACATAACTATATCTCTCCCTTTTTTTTATCATAATAAAAAATGAATTATGTAGACAACTCCCCCTAAATCAGATAACTTAAGTTCTCCTTAAAAAAATTGTTTCAAGATATAAAACTCCCCTTACATGTAATATTTCCCCTTTTTGATAAACGCAAACATTTCAAGAACAAATACTCCCCCTTAATCAAAGATTGATTCTGAAGATTAAAAAATATGGGTTTAAATAAGGAAAGGTTATATTAACAAAATGAGCTCCAACGTACTAATTTGCATATATGAAGTACCTAGTTGTTGCTCATGGTCTAAATTTTCGAAAAGCTCACTCAAATGGTAAAAAATTTGAAAATATGCATCCTACTATGCACGATAATTGATTATCAGCTTAAGATAATCGATTATTGTTTCATACCCACAAACAAAAATTTCTAGATTTGCTTATAATCGATTATAACCTGAGATAATCAATTATCACAGCGAAGTTTTTTGGAAAATACGGAAATCAATGATTTTTACCACTTTAGACAAATATAATAATCCCAAACCCATCTAAGATCATAAATCTTACTAGGATACCAAAAGTTTGGTGAATATATTAGCTATTGAAATAACCTGCGAGACAAAAAATAATATCTTAGTCCCCAATCAACTTATTTGGGTCCTTTGAGGTTAAAGACAAGTTACTTTATAATAGGAATTGAAGCACATCTTCCATTAGGGACATCAAAATGTTTGACTCTACATTTATTTAAAGTGTGTCACTTTTGCATACAATAAAAACATGTTACATAATTTATATTCCTAGAATGAGTTGTTCCTTTCTCTACCCATACTCTATGGGTTCTTTTATTTTATATCCTGTGAGCTTGCTTATTTTATGAAAAACCTTTCTCCTATACATTGGTTTTTCAAAACTTTTATTATTTGTTGCATCTTCAAGTTGTTTTTCAAGAATTTTAATATCAAACATAGAACTTTTGCAAGAAGCACATTCAACATTTTCAGTCTCTTTATTTTCTAAAATTGAAATTTTATTTTTCAAAATTTCTTCTTCTTCAATAGATTTTTCAAACTTACTTTGTAAATACTTAAAATCAGATTTTAATTTTTTATGAGTAGCATCTAATTTACTGGATTTATGAAGTAGTTATTGAAATGCATCACACAAAGAATCATAATCATTATCATTACCAAGAGCTTACCTCACTATCAGAAGAGACATGGTCAGCGATCAAACATAGATTTGCTTCGTCATCAAATTCACTAGAGTTGGATGAGCTTGAAGAAGAACTTGAATCATTATCCTCCCATTTCTTTTTCTTGACAATGCATATAGCTAGAGTTTCTTGAGGAATATGATGTACATGCCACCTTTAATGTTGCTGACTTAATACCTTTTGCAGGTGGTACATATGATGAGACAAAAATTTCAGATTTGAGGACAAATCCTTCTCAAGAGGGAGGGGATGATGAGATGCCTCTAGCCAAGGGACCTACAACAAAAGCAATGGCTAGGAGGATACAAGAGGAGTAGGCCTCCAATGCACATACAAGGCCCAAGATGAACTTCACATAGGCCAAGGAAGATGTGAAGACCTAGCCTAAGACTCTTAGTTTGTAAATATTGGAATAGGGTTTATTTATGGGCCTTGTATTTTGGACTTCGCGGAATAGGGTTTTGTTTGGGCCATGTATTGGGCCTTGAAGGGTTTTTGGGCCTTGAAGGGTTTTTGGGCCTTAAAGTGAATTAGACAAAAGGAGAGTTGGGCTTGAAATTGGTCCAACAAGAAGGAGGGTGCATTTCAAGAGGATCTAGATCCTTCTTGCTCAAAGCTTGGTTACCAAGCTTCTCTTATGCGCTTAGAAGCAAGCTCCTTATGACTTGCTTATGTGGCAAGTCACACTTGCCTCATGCTCTCTTTTTGGCTCCAAATACCACATTCTAGATCCTTTTTCCCTCCATTTTTCTAGACCACTTAGCTCTCCTTTTCTACTATAAATAGAGAGCTTAGGACCCTTGTATTTTCATTCATGAATATAGTAGAGAAACTTTGTTGAGATGACTCCAGACTCCTCTCTTTTTGTGAATCAACTTAGGCTATAGTTCTCCTTCTTGGTTTCCTCTAGCCCCCTTCCTTGAGTGTTGGCCCAACCTCACTTGAGAGCTTCTCCAAACACCATTGTCACACCACTCCTTTTCTCATCTTCTAGCTTCCGCACCTTCATCCTTCTCTATGGAAGCATCATCAATTCTGCATGGTTTCTTCTTGGCTTCCTTACTCTTGAAGATGGACTCATCATGTGGTATCTAGAGCCTTTGTTGATCAAGCTTGACGTGAAGAGATAAGTTCATCTTCCTTGTGGTTTTTCTTTCAATTTTCGTGTTGTTCTTTACTTCCTTTGATTGTCCTGTTGTTTTTCTTCTTTTCACCTCATTGGTTATATGGTTCTTATCATTGTTCCTTTGGAACCATTCGGCCATTATGCCTAAGAGCTCAACCATGGTGAATTTGTGTGCCTTTTACATTTTCGTTTGAGTCTTTTTCATTTTCTATTTCATCTATTTGAGTCATTTTAATTTTCTCTGTCTAGAGCAATGTGTAGTTCAATTATGTCTTAAATTCCTTGTTTAGCTTTCCATTTTGTGTGTTTACGGTCTATTTTTACTGCTATTTTGCTGTAGTTTTTGGTTCATAAATACACCTTCTCTTCTCCCTTAGAGCCTTGGAAATGAACCTTCATATCTAGATAACCTTTGTTATTTTAATGTCCAGTGGCAATTTTCCTTGTGCTTGCTTAATCACCTAAGTTTCATTTTCGTTTCTAGTGTGCTTTGTGTGCTTTTAATTTTCACATTTGAGTTCATACTTGTTAATTAGTTCTTGGCAAGTTCTTTAGAGTTAATTTCCATTGTGTTTCCTGGAGTTTCATAATCTTCTTTTGATTCCTTTAAGTTTCCTTCTCTTTTGTGTTTCTATTAAAATGCAAATGATCAAGCATAATGTGGTTGTGATTCTGATTTGTGGTGGAAACTAGCTGTTGTAGAGCTATAAAAAGAAAGAACAAGAGCACAAAAAGAATAAAAACAAGTGCCAAAAGAATCAAAAGAAAAGATCAAAAGAAAGTGGCAAAAGAAGTACACTAGATTCACTACCATCACTTGAGTTTGAGAGCATTATTTGGGCATTTTACTATTGTTCCAGTATTTGTCTATCTGCACACTTTCTGTATTTGATTTATCACAAAAAATTGGCTATTGCAAATCCAGATTTGATTTTTGCCTCTTTTAGCTAAGACATAGATGAAGAAAAGAAAAAAAATCATCGAAAAATGTTAAGAAATGAAAATATGATAAATCGCTGAAGTAGAGGCTGAATTTCACGTTTTTGGACTGGCAGTGGCTGAAAACTCGGATTTTGTGCATATTTCTAGCTTGTTTTTTGTTGTTTTTAATCCATTCTTGTGCTATTCTTTAGGTAATTCATTTGAGTGCTTATCTTGTTTCTTTGCCTTATTTCTAGTTTGTCTTTCTTTGTTAAATCTTTAAGTATGTTCCATCTATATTCCACTTGAGTTTAACTCTTCTTTCATTTAAGCTTTTCTTGTTTTTCCTTATTGGCTTCTTTGGTTTGGTGTTACATTCTTGGTGGAAGATTTCTTTGGAGGTAACCAAATACTCAAGGTAGCATCCTAGGAGGTGGAAACCAAAGTGGAACTCCAAGCTACAAGTGAAGTTCACAAAGGAGAAAATTCAAAGCAAACACTTGAGTGAGACAAAAGAAGAAAGAAAAGAGTGGAGTGAAACACTTGAAGACTTTTAAAGTTTGCGCAAATTTGTGATTGTATTCATTTGAGTTGTATTTGTTCAAGTTTTCTTTCTTGTATCTCTTTGGACTAATTAAGTGTCTTGGGGGAGCCTTAGGTGTTCTCTCATCTCTTAATTAGAACCTTCTTAAATAGTAAAAGCGCTTGTAGACGGTGAGTGTGTCTTGCAACATCAAGCCTCACCAAAGTAGGCCGCATAGTTAGACTCCAAATCTTTTTGTTTTTTTTCTCTGTTGCTTAATTGTTAGTGTGTGTCTAATTCTATCTTAGAAGTTTTGTGCAATATTCTTTTAATTACTTTGGAAAGGAAAGACTTGGTAAGTAAGAAATCCAAGTGATTCACCTCTCTTTCCTGGAAGATAATTCAAGAAGTTTGCTATTTACTTCTTCTTTAGAATTTCTTAGTTAGCTTTTAGTAATCATGGCTAGTCAACCCTCCCTACATAGTGCAAGTGATTATGAGGATTCAATTCATAGTTTAAAACATGTTTCTCAACAACTCAAATCACTTGAACTATGGAGACAACAAGAGGCAATTTACAAGGTGAAAGATCAATTGGAAAGAGATGGCCAAATTGCTCTCTTGGAGGAACAAATCAAAGCTTTAAAGAAAAGAGATGAGAAAATCCAAAATAAGCGAAAAAGTAGGAGTAATTCTAGCAAAGGGTCTAGAAGTGGATCTTCAATATATGGGGAAGAGGAAGGATTAAGATTAGGAGAATATTATCAACAACCTTCCCACATTAAGAGGCAAAGAAAAGACCCTACTCCTAGAGAAGTTAAAGTAGACTTGCCTCACTTTCAAGGCAAGGATGATGTTGAAGCTTATTTGGATTGGGAGATGAAGGTTAGGCAACTCTTTGCTTGCCATCAAGTTAGCGAAGAAAGGAAAGTTCCTATTGCTACCCTAAGCTTTCAAGGGTATGCTATATATTGGTGGACTTCTATAGTCCAAGAGAGGCTAAGAAGTAATGGACCTTCAATTGAATATTGGAATGATCTTAAGTCAACCCTTAGGAGGAGACACATTCCCTCCTACTACAATAGGGAGCTCATGAACAAGCTCCAAAGACTCCAACAAAGAAATATGTTTGTGGAAGAATATACACAGAAAATGGAGTTACTTATGATGAGGGCGGGAATAATTGAGGAAGAGTCCATTACCATTTCTAGATTCTTAAGTGGCTTAAACCTTGATATAAGAGATAGAGTTGAGCTTCTACCTTACCAAGATTTGAATGATTTAGTGCAAATATGCATTAAGGTAGCACAACAAAATTTGAGAAAATCTTTTTCAAAAAGAAATCAAGCTCAAACTAACTCTTATGTTAAGAAGGATTTTAAGAAAGAAGAGAAAAAGGAAGAGCCACCTAGGAATCTAGAAAAAAGTAAAGACAAAGAGGGGAGTGCATCATCACACACTCGCACAAGTGAAATCAAATGTTTCAAATGTCTTGGTAGAGGTCACATAGCATCTCAATGCCCCACCAAAAAGACCATGATTCTTAGGGGTGTTGATAGATATAGCAGCCAAGATGAAAATGAAAGTGAGAGTGGAAGTGAGGAATCCAATGAGTCTAATATAGAAGATGCTCACCCTTGTGATGGGGACCTTTTGATGGTTAGAAGGATCCTCAACAATCAACCTAGTCCACAAGCACTGACACAAAGAGAGAACATATTTCACACAAGGTGTAAAATTTTGGAAAACACTTGTTCTCTAATTATGGATAGTGGCTCGTGTTGTAATTATTGTAGTACTAGGTTGGTTGACAAGTTGTCTTTGACTATCTTACCTCATCCAAAACCTTACAAACTTCATTGGCTTAATGAAGATAGGGATTTGGCAGTCAATCATCAAGTAAAGGTCAAGCTTTCCATAGGGAAATATGAAGATAGTGTGCTATGTGATGTAGTACCTATGGAAGCCTGTCATATCTTATTGGGGAGACCTTGGCAATTTGATAAGAAAACCATGCACAATGGTCTCACCAACCAGATTACCTTTACTCACAAAGCTAAAAAGTTTGTTCTTCATCCTCTTTTGCCATCACAAGTGGCCGAGGATCAACTTCAAATGAAGAACAAAAGAGAAAAAGAGAAAGACGAGGACAAAAAAAAAAGTCCTCAAAAAGTCCAAAAGCTAAATAAAGATGAATCTGAGGTGGGAGAGATTGGTGTTCCTTCTCCCAAGGTCATTCAAAATGAGAACATTTTAACCATGAAATCTTTAAATCAAGTTCTCAATATTGAATAACCTTCATGCCTCTTGTTGTGTAAAGGAACACTCAATGTATTGCCACATCTCTTGAACTTAAGAATCTACCTCCTAAAATTGAAAATCTTTTGAAAGAGTTTGAGAATATATTCCTTAAGGAAGGGCCTGTTGGGCTTCCTCCCTTTAAAGGAATTGAACATCAAATAAATTTAGTGCATGGGGCTAGTCTACCAAATAGACCAGCCTATAGGACAAATCCTCAAGAAACAAAGGAGATAAAGTCCCAAGTCCAAGAGTTATTGGAGAAGGGTTGGGTTCAAAAGAGCCTTAGCCCTTGTGTTGTGCCCGTTTTATTAGTACCTAAAAAGGATGGAAAATGGAGAATGTGTTGTGATTGTAGAGCCATAAATAACATCACCATTAAATATAGGCATCCCATTCATAAGCTTGATGACATGCTTGATCAATTGCATGGGTCCCTCATGTTTTCTAAAATTGATCTAAAGAGTGGTTATCACCAAATAAGAATCAAAGAAGGTGATGAGTGGAAAACCGCTTTTAAGACCAAATTTGGATTATATGAGTGATTGGTGATGCCCTTTGGGCTTACTAATGCACCTAGCACATTCATGAGGCTAATGAATCACATTCTTAGAGAGTGCAAGTTTGTGGTTGTCTACTTTGATGACAATTTGATCTATAGCAAGAGCTTGCATGAGCACAAAGACCATCTGAGGTTTGTCCTTACCATCCTTAGGGTAAATAGTTTGTTTGCAAATAAAGAGAAATGTACTTTTTGTGTAAATAGTGTTATTTTCTTAGGTTTTGTATTGAACAAAAATGGGGTCCATGTTGACCCTACAAAAATAAAGGTCATCCAAGAATGGCCTACTCCTAAAAATGTTGGAGAGGTTAGAAGCTTCCATGGTTTGGCAAGCTTTTATAGGAGGTTTGTTCCTAACTTCTCTACTTTGGCTTCGCCCCTCAATGAACTTGTCAAGAAAGATGTGTCTTTTAATTGGGGTGAAAAATAAGAGTCTGCTTTTCAACAACTCAAAGAAAGGCTCGCCAATGCACCCATTCTAGCTTTACCAAACTTTTCAAAAACCTTTGAGCTAGAGTGTGATGCATCCGGTGTAGGAATAAGTGTTGTGTTGTTGCAAGGAGGGCACCCAATTGTTTATTTCAGTGAAAAACTTCATGGTGCCTCCCTCAATTATCCCACCTATGATAAGTAATTGTATGCCTTAGTTAGGGCCCTTCAAACTTGGGAACACTACCTTGTGTCCAAAGAGTTTGTCATTCATAGTGACCATGAGTCGCTAAAATATTTGAAGGGCCAACACAAGTTGAACAAAAGACATGCTAAGTGGATAAAATTCTTGGAACAATTTCCTTATGTGATAAAGTACAAGAAGGGCAAAAGTAATGTGGTGGTTGACGCCTTGTCTAGAAGGCACACCTTGTTTTCAAAATTGGGAGCCCAAATTATTGGATTTGATCACATTCATTAAATGTATAATCAAGACTCTGAGTTTTCCTCTACTTATGTTGAATGTATGGAAAGACCTCAAGGAGGTTTCTATGTGAATGAGGGGTATTTGTTTAAAGAAGGAAAAATTTGTATTCACCAAGGTTAACAAAGAAAACTCCTTGTTAAAGAAACACTGTAACACCCCATTTAATTAAGTACGTGAAATTAAAGGAATGTTACGAGAAAGATAACATAAAAGCGCGGTCTGGGAGTTTTAAACTTAACTCCATACAACCCATGGCACACCACGATGCCCAAAAGAAAACTAGATGAAAAGTTAAACAAAGTACATAAATCTAAGGACGAACAAATACATGGGTCGCAGCCCTAAATAAACTCATACGAAAATATAAACTGGTCCACGCGGACTAGGCAGCGGAATCTCCACCCCCTGTTGCCTACAGGTGTTCCACGCATCTGCTCACACCAACAAGTTGATGATCATTGCAAAAGAGAGTACCACACAGCAGATCACACAACAAAGAAAGTAGGGTAAGCTAGAGTACACAAGAGTTCATCCTTCAGATCAGATATAATTCCACAATACCATACATTCAAATCAACCAAGCATATTATGACTGTTACAAGTGTTACAATGAATCGTTTTTCCTCACCACAAGGTTAGCCCTTAATGAATTTCAGGCCTCCTGCTACTCTCACCACAGGAGTCAGTCCACTCTAGATGAGACTAACTGACCCCTTAGAGCGTCAGGATGCAACCTTACCTTGAATCCTTACCTAGTTATACCGATGGGGCACCACCATGGACACTCACTAACAGGGGTCATGGAATTACGTCTCGACCACTGAAGTACGACCCTGAAAAGTCTCACCTAGAGACTCCAAGGAATTACGCACTAAAACGAACTACATCATAATCAACATCAAAGGAATACTCATCATACATATAACCTCAAGTCAACCTTTATAAATCATACTCATTCATATACCACTGCGGAATCAATACCAGCTCACTCCTCCTGGAGCACGAATACAGGTTTGTATCATCATACCACAACCATGTCCCTTTAGTACCAACCATCTTGTTAAAGTTTCATACCCACCTCATACCAAATCATACATACAGTTTAATAACTACAGATTTCCATGCTTTTTATCGAGTCTCATACTTTAATCAGGGTGGGACCACACCACAAACAGTTCACAAACACCAACCACAGAAAAACAACGCGACCTACAGCGGGTCTCGCTCAAGCTAGAGACCTTCGCTTAGGCGAGGGGAGTGCCCTCGTGCAAGCAGCAGGCTCTCGCTTAGGCGAGACTGCGTCAAGGGGCCTGGGAGTTTTCGCAAGGGCTCGCTCAGGCGAGGCCATCTCGCTGGGCTCGCTCAGGCGAGGCCATCTCGCTTAAGCGAGATGGTTTTTCGCTCAAAACACAATCCACTCGCCTAGGCGAGTATTCGAGGAAAACTCCTGGGCGAGGACTTGTAATTCTCGCTTAGACGAGATGAGCTCGCCTGGGCGAAAATGACAGGTTCCTCCCACTATTCGACATCTACAAACCAAGAAACAATACACTCCCACACCAAACATTCAAACACAGTTCCATATACATTCAATATTGTCACATGCACGCAACAGATGAACAAACCACACAGTTAATCAACCACAAATGAATAGTCTAGCTTCCCGTACCTGGGAAATGTTAGCTAGAGTTCCGATACTCGAGCGGTGAAGGACAGTAGCTTAAGGAACGGCTTCGCGAACTGAAACCAGTAGGACAAGTTCAAAACGAGCTCACTAGAAAGCTCTAACTGAGAACGTAAAGAAGAGACGAAACGAACATAGAGCTTGAGTTGGGAGAGACTTACGCGAAACGGAAGAATGAGGTTGAGCTTGCTAGACTGTGACTGCTCCAAACCCTAGCAGAGGATGATGGCAACTGCTCTAAGAGGTGTGTGGAAATCTGTTTTCACAAAGAGTGGTTACAAGTTAGGGTTTTGGGGTACCTTAGGTCAGAAATTGAATTGGGCCAACCCCAGTTAGGCCCAAAAGATTGGGCATCCTTTAAAATTAAGATGGCAGAAATAATTGGGCCTTATAAACACATAAAGGGGGATTAATGGGTCATTTTGGGGTAGAAAAAACCCTAGGTATTTTAAAAGAGAAATTCTTTTGGCCCCGTATGAGGAAGGATGTCCAAAGGCATTGTAATAGATGTATTTCATGCTTACAATCTAAGTCTAAAACAATGCCTCATGGATTATACACCCCCTTGCCTGTTGCTTCAACCCCTTGGGAAGATACAAGTATGGATTTTGTCTTAGGACTCCCAAGAACATAAAGGGGTTTTGATTCCATTTTTGTGGTGGTAAACCGTTTTAGCAAAATGACACATTTTATACCCTGCCACAAAGTGGATGATGCTAGCAACATTGCTAGACTTTTCTTTAGAGATGTGGTCAAGCTTCATGGTATACCTTGTACCATAGTTTCTGATAGAGATACTAAGTTCCTTAGTCATTTTTGGAAAACTCTTTGGTCAAGGCTAGAAACTAAACTTAATTTCTCTACTTCATGTCACCCACAAACTGATGGGCAAACTGAAGTTGTTAATAGATCTCTGTCTACTATGCTAAGGGCAATTTTGAAAGGAAACCACAAATCTTGGGATGAATACCTTCCCCATATTGAGTTTTCCTACAATAGAGTAGTTTATAGGACTACTAAGATTTCTCCATTTGAAGTTGTTTATGGCTTTAATCCTCTCACTCCTATGGATTTGTTAACACTTCCTACATCTTTTGATTTTATTCATAAAGAAGGGGTGGCAAAATCTAATTTTGTCAAGAAAATGCATGAGAGGATTAAAAGACAAATCTAGCAAGAAACTGAGAGGTATGCTAAGTACAACAATAAGGGGAAGAGGGAAATGATTTTTGAAGAAGGGAATTGGGTGTGGCTACACCTTAGAAAGGATAGATTTCTTAAGAAAAGGAAATCTAAACTTAGCACTAGAGGTGATGGTCCCTTTAAAGTACTGAAAAGAGTCAATGATAATGCATATAGGCTAGAGTTGCCTGAGGAACATGATGTACATGCCACCTTTAATGTTGCTGACTTAATATCTTTTGCAGGTGGTACAAATGATAAGACAAAAATTTCATATTTGAGGACAAATCCTTCTCAAGAGGGAAGGGATGATGAGATGCCTCTAGCCAAGGGACCTATAACAAGAGCAATGGCTAAGAGGATACAAGAGGAATGAGCCTCCAATGCACATACAAGGCCCAAGATGAACTTCACATGGGCCAAGGAAGATGTAAGACCTAGCCTAAGACTCTTTGTTTGTAAATATTGGAATAGGGTTTATTTCTGGGCCTTGTATTTTGGGCTTCGTAGAATAGGGTTTTTTTGGGCCATGTATTGGGCCTTTGAGGGTTTTTGGGCCTTAAAGTGAATTGGACAAAAGGAGAGTTGGGCTTGAAATTGGTCCAACAAGAAGGAGGGCCATATCAAGAGGATATAGATCCTTCTTGCTCAAAGCTTGGTCACCAAGCTTCTCTTATGTGCCTAGAAGCAAGCTCCTTAGGACTTGCTTATGTGAAAGTCACACTTGCCTCATGCTCTCTTTTTGGCTCCAAATACCACATTCTAGATCCTTTTTCCCTCCATTTTTCAAGACCACTTAGCTCTCCTTTTCTAATATAAATAGAGAGCTTAGGACCCTTGTATTTTCATTCATGAATATAGTAGAGAAACTTTGTTGAGATGACTCCAGACTCCTCTCTTTTTGTGAATCAACTTAGGCTATAGTTCTCCTTCTTGGTTTCCTCTAGTCCCCTTCCTTAAGTGTTGGCCCAACCTCACTTGAGAGCTTCTCCAAACACCATTGTCGCACCACTCCTCCTCTCATATTCTAGCTTCCGCACCTTCATCCTTCTCCATGGAAGCATCATCAATTCCGCATGGTTTCTTCTTGGCTTCCTTACTCTTGAAGATGGACTCATCACCTGTTTAAAGATTTAAGAATTTTGATATTTAAGTCATCAATATCAAAATTTTTACCTAACCCAGAAAAATGATTGACGATGTGCGTAAAACACTTTTGCACATCATAGATGGTTTCGCCTTGTTGCATGTAGAACATCTCATATTCTTGAATTAATGAGTTCTTCCTTGCATGCTTAACATTATCTGTTCCTTCATGGGTTACGTGTAAAATCTCCCACATTTCATGGGCACTTGTACAAACTGAAATCCTGTAAAACACATCAAGGGTTAAAGCAGATGAAATCATGTTTCTTGCCTTAACATCATATTGAGCCAGTCTATTTTCATCTGCAATCCATTGTGAAAAAGGCTTTGGTTCTGACACATCATTAACAACATTAATAGGAATAAACAAACCATTTAACACAACATCCCAAATACCCCTATCAATAGATTCCAAAAATATTTGCATCCTAACTTTCCAGAATGGGTAATTTTCACCAGTAAAAAGTGGAGGTCTATTAATAGACGCACACTCAGTAAAAGTTTGATTTTGTCCAACCATTTTCAAAATTTTTGAAAAACTATCAAAGCAAGCTTTGATACCAATTGTTGAAAACGTGCAACGGAATTATTAGCGTTTGGGCAAAAACCAAGAGTAGGGTTAATTGGGTTCTTAATAAAAATTGTGCTTTTAAAATTTCCCCCTTTTAATATCAAAGTTCAATTAAAATTCGTTCCTTTATTTTAATAAACACAATAAAATAGAGAGAGTAGGGAAGAAAAAAATTGCACAAAATATTTATTCTGGTTCAAATCAAAAGACCTTACGTCCAATTGTTAATCTATAAAAACATGAGATTAACTAAATCACTAAAATAAACCAAACTTATAATCAATGATAAGAAAGATTAGGGTTTAGAAAACACCTCTCTTGAATCACACAAGAGATGAAGACACCTTGCTTGAAATCCACAAGGGATGAAAACACCTTTCTTGAATCACACAAGGAATGAACACCTCCTTTGAATCACACAAAGGATGACTGACTTCTCCTAGCAACAACAACAAAACTCAATCACTCAAGATCCCACTTGATGAAAGTTATCGTTCTACCCACACTAGGTTTTATTCAAAGCCTTCCCACAGAGAGTTCTCAAGTACTTAGACTTCTCTAACTTCTGTATTTTCGAAATGAAAGCCTACCACTTTATTTATAGAAGCCTATTTAGAAATTAGGTTAAGAATATGAAAAGTTAAGTCACAACTGCCATAGATAATTGATTATCATAAGTGATAATTGATTATTCTAAAGCAGTTTCTGAAAAAAACATTGTTTCGCGTTGATAATAGATTATCCTTTTAAATAATCGATTATTCCAGAGTAGTTTCTGAAAAGTTTAAAAGAATGCTTATGATATAGTACATTTTTGTAAAACTACGACTTTCTCTCAATGCTCTGTTGTTTGGGTTCTGCCTTTTGACTCTTGACCTACTAATTTAACTATCTTAAATAACATACACATATTACAAGACTTTAAACAACTAAACTCTTAAGTCTTCAATTAATCTCTTGAATCAAAGCATTCTTTTAAGTCTTCAACATTTTTCCATGCATCATCATTAAATTTGTCATACTTCTGCGTAAGTCATCATCATCATCATCATCATCATCAAAACTCCTTATTGAAGGAAGATGTCCATCTTCTTCTTTTTGTCAACATTGTGAAATTGATGTGTTGTGTTAGTTCATAGTGCATGGATACTGATGCTGAAATAAGAATTTTGTGCAAACTGATATCTGTGAAGAACCTATGGCCGTATGGAATTGGTTGAGGCTGTAAAATTATGTAAAAACTACTGTTATGCATAATTATGAATCAGGAGCAACCATGATATGAGAGTCACTGGGCAAGTAATTCTCATTGGGCGACTTTCAAAATAAGAATACCTATGATTAAAATTTTGCTGGGTGAGCATATTTCGTTGGACAAATTATTGGGGATTTAATTTTCTAGACTTCTAGTAAAACTCTCGTTGGACAAACCATTTGGTCACTGGTTGAAACATGTGTTTATTTATATGGAGAGAGTAGGTTTGTTGGACAAGTGTTATAGGGTTTAAGGTTTAAGAATTCAAACATTAATTATGTAACTCTTTTTAAAAACTTAAAAAAGATATAATTTTGCATGGATAATAAAAACTTAAAAAAGATATAATTTTGCATGGATAATAAAAAAGAGTTACATAATTAATATTTGAGATCGGGAATTTAATAATTACTTTTGCATTAAAAAAGTTAGTGGATTATATAAGTTATTAAATAATAAATTATTTTAACTAAAAAAATTAGTAAAGTTAAAAATACACCACACGAAATAGATAACAGAATATAGATGAAATACTAGGTATAAATAATACAATTATCTGTTTTTCTAACTATCAAATCCTAAGTAAGTGCTTGAGCCGTCCACGATTTAAATGCCGAGTAGATACTTTTATTTTATTTATTTATTTGTTTTCAATATATCCGTTGCGGTAAAAACGAAATCCTGGTTTTAGGGTCTCAGAATCGCAGAACCAGTGTTAGCATCTGAACGACAATGGCGAAACAGCAGAGCTACGATGTCGTTTCCGATCTGATCGACTTCCTCAACGCTTCTCCAACGGCTTTCCACGCCGTCGGTAAAACCATAACCAACCCTCTCCTTTCCTTCTGTTCTCGCCGAATCGCAAATCCTCATTCTCTCTTCCCTCGTTTCAGATGAGGCGAAGAAGCGTTTGAAGAGCGCGGGGTTTCAACAACTTTCCGAGAGGGAACTGTGGGAACTGCAACCTGGCAACAAGTACTTCTTCACCAGAAACCACTCCACCATTGTAGCATTCGCCGTCGGAAAAAAGTTCGTTCCGTTCCCCTCCTTTCCAACCAAACACGAAACAACACCAATAGTCTTAATGATGCTTCCGTTTTCAATTTCTTCTCAGGTACGTTGCTGGAAATGGATTCTACATAATTGGGGCTCACACCGATAGTCCATGTCTCAAACTCAAGCCTGTCTCCAAGGTAACAGATTTCTATTGTAGTTTCTCAAGTTCTGGATCTGTCGTAGTAGTTAAATTGGAAACATGTCAAATAGGTATTTGTAATTGGTTTAATCTAAGTATATGATTTAATCACCTATTGTCGTTTTGGTCCCTGAAAGCATGTTAACAGAATGAAAACAACCACTTTAGTAGGTCTAATTATGTTGGTCCCTGTGAGATTAATAAAATGTTAAATAAGTTCCTTAAGATGTCGAGGAAGTTCCTCAATTTGATTACTCACTATATCTTTAGTGACACGTTTTCTTGAAATGTGGACTACTGTGATTGTCGGTTTATGTAAGGGTATTGAGTTTGGGCCTGAACAAGCAACTGAGTTGAATAGGTACTTTGGGAAGAGCTGCTGATGCGGCAGTTAGTTGGGATACGCGAAGGGAGAGAGGAATGCTTGTAATTCATTCTGTAATTTTTGTGTTAGAAACCGTATGGGTTGGGGAGAGAGAGAATTATCTTTTCAGCTTTTCTCTTGGTACAAGGGTTATACTATTTCTCACTTTTTCTATCAATAATACACTTTTCGTTTCTCTTGAACCTGGGTTCTATAAGTTTACACTTTCAGGATTTTTTTTTTTCTAATTTCCTTCAATTAAGGAAATAATGTGGCAACTCTGCAAATTTAAATTTGGGGTCAAAGTGATCGTTTACTCTATTTTAGTATTATCATTTAAGTTACACGTGTTGGACTAATGTGATTGAGAAACGATAGTTTTCAAGATTTTCTTAATTTTTTATTCGGAGACTGATGTTACAGCACCCACCAACCTTAAGGATGGAGTTTTTGTTTACCCAAATAAATTTGAATTCATAATTAGTGTATTAGATTTTCTTAATTTTTTATTCAGAGACTGATGTTACAGCACCCACCAACCTCAAGGATGGAGTTTTTGTTTACTCAAATAAATTTGAATTCATAATTAGTGTATTAGGTTTTGATTTTGATATGTTATTATATGGATGGATGCAGTGGAAGGCATTTTTAATTAGTGGGATGTGTTGTGCAGGTGGTTAAGGGAGGAATTTTGGAGGTAGGTGTTCAAATCTATGGAGGTGGTTTGTGGCACACGTGGTTTGACCGAGACTTGACTGTGGCGGGGAGGGTCATTGTTCGAGAAGAGAATGCGGGTTCTGTTTCGTACTCACATCATCTTGTTAGAATTGAGGAACCTATAATGCGGATCCCAACTTTGGCAATTCACTTGGATAGGTTCTGTCACTGTTTTTGAGATGCATTGTCTGTTAGCTTTCTTGATCATTATTTTGGGTTTATCATTTTCCTCTGGTTCATTGTGTACAGGACTGTTTCTTCTGATGGATTCAAATTTAACAACGAGACACACCTTATTCCCATCTTGGCAACATCGCTGAAGGTAATCACAGTGGTTACTGATTATTCTACGGAAATAGTTATTATTGTGATTCCATGGTTTAATATATCAAGTCCTGCAAACTAAATGCATTTAGTGTTAGGCTATCTGAATTGTTATTTAAGTGCTTGCACGTGGCTAGAAAGCTCATTTATTGGTTAAAATATGCATTTTGAAATTATAATAGCATGCAATGTTGCAAGTTACTTAATATTGTGTTGGTGTTTTAATTAAACATTTGATGCAATCGTTTTGGACTGTTATATTATGCATTTAGACTTTGTTTTATTAATTGAAAGAAGTAAAACTTCCACAAACAGTGCTTATTCAGATTCGTAGTGTTCATTTTTAATTATTTAAATCTAGCTTTTACACGATCAATGAGCTTTGTCTTGCAGGGTGAGCTTAATAAATTGTCCTCTGAAAATGGTTCGGTTGAAAATGGAAATCAGACTGAAGTAAATAAAGCAATTGATAAAACAGGCACCACCAATACGAAGCACCACCTTCTTCTTTTGCAGGTTAACAGCAGACCTGGAATCTCAGAATGTATTTTTGTTATTTTTATTTCAGCTGCCTTTCTTGGGATGTGTGCATTAACACCAGTCACATGTAGTTGTAATCTGTAACTTTCTTAATTTGGGTCTGGGACGTATATATGACGATTTAGAGTCTAATTGTTGTTTATTGTCTTCGTCCCCTTTTCACCAGTTACTTGCAAGTAAGCTTGGATGCGAGCCAGATGACATTTATGATTTTGAATTGCAAGCTTGTGATACACAACCAAGTACTGTTGGTGGGGCTGCAAGGGAATTTATCTTTTCAGGACGACTTGATAACCTCTGCATGACATTTTGCTCACTGAAGGTTTAACTTCCATCGTGTTATTTTTTCAAGTAAAGTTTCAAATGCTTATATATAGTATGGATATAAACTTCAAAATATGTTAGTGGGTCTGCAAAGGACTTCATTTTTTCTGGACGACTTGATAATCTGTGTGTCATTTTTCTCATTGAAGTTTAACTTTTATAGAGAATATATATATTTTTTTAAGTAAAATTTCAAATACTTGTGTTGTGTATAGTTTAGATATGAACTTCAAAATATAACCTTGATTTTTGAAGTTTACCACTCTAGATAATTGGGTCATTTCATGCAGTTATTCTATAGTTCAAGAAATAGAAAATCATTTCTGAATATCATTACCTTATATGTTTATAACATCATTATAAGTTACGTCCTAATGGAATGCTTTCAGCCAATGATGTCTAGGTATACATAGGGTTAATGATACAATAGGTAATAATTCTAACAGGAAGGAAACTACGCCACTCGGAGGAGATTCCAAAATAAGTGAAGAAGATCCACCACTTTGAATAGATTCAAAGATAAGGATCGGTAGTTCAAAGAAGAACCTCAAGACTTGGGAGAAAAACTTAAATTTTCATATACTCAAATTTGACTACTAATATGTCTCACAAAGACTTATATACTATGTGCCTAAACACAAAAGCCCAACACGAAAAAGCCCGATAAAGCCCAAACACAAAATTACAAAATAAAAAGTTTTTATTCTATAATCCGAAGCTAATCTGAGATCCCTGTAAAGGTCCTAGGCAAGCTTCCATCAACTACTTTGAAATTCTTGTGACGTTCCTAGTCATGCCTCCATCATTGCCTCTAGGTTGGAGAAAATTCGATCTCAAATTTTAGCGCTTTATTACCTACAAAAAAAAAAACATAAGTGCTAAAAGCACGCAAACCCATAATAGTCTAAAGACAACAATAAAATTGCTATCTAAATTGAGATTGGAATCTTGGGAGAGGCCAATCTCTTATTATCAAGGTGCTTGGAGATCGTCCTCTAGGGTCAAAAGACCAAACTACAAAACACATCAAAAGTTTCAACAAAATTTTTTCATCAACAATAGAACTACAAAGGAAAAACACTCATAAATCACATAAGGAAAAGAGAGTCTTTGAATAGGTTCACTGCATGACAAACAAACAATGCCATAATCAGAAATATGTTCATATGTTTCCAATCTTGTTTGTTGTTTTTCTATCATCTTTTCTTCACCCCATTGCTCCTTAATGTATAATTCTTCCCTAGGCATTAAGACAAAAAGAGACGGATTAGTATGTTTTCCCAACGAAAATGCAGAATCATGATGTAAATGGGAACACAACAATTCAAAGTATTGTAATCCCCCTTTAAGGATTTCGTCTCAACCCTGTATGTCAGGGGTGTAAGGAGAGACTCATTCTTTTGTTTGTCTCTTTATTCTTTCTTTCTTCAATTGTTGCTCTTTCTCTTTTCTTTCTCTGAGCTCTTTCATCTTTTGTCCTCTCTTCAATTCCTCCTCTTGTCCTGCTTTTTCCAACATCTCCAATCGTTGTAATATCCTTTGTACTCTCGCCTCTCTTTCCTTTTCCTTTTCCTTTTGTGTTAGTGTTATTTCCTCATTTCCCACCCTTTCTTGCTCTCTTTGTGCCTTTTGCTCTCGTCTCATTTTGTTTAGCACTTCGAGCTTTTGTACAACACTCTTCTCCACCTCTTTCAAGCAAATATTGTAATCCTTGAGGTCTTCATGAGTCATAGGGCTTGCATACCAATTAGTACATTGATAAACTTTGTGTCCATAACCTTCACACTTGGTGCATCTAATAGCACTTGTTTTGCGTCTTGGCAATAAATTTGTCATTTTTGTGCTCCCTTTCAAGATTGGCAAGTTTGCTATTCAACTTGATAATTCTGGACACAATGACATTGATATCCTCTACCAAGGTCAAACGCTTATGGAACATTCTGGAGTGATCAAGAAAACAAGAACTGACACAAAACAAAGTAAGTGGTTAGCACAAGTAATGTAGATAAAATTGTCAAATGGACCTTATTGCTCCTTACGTGTTTACATTTATTCCACTTGTGTTTCACTCTCAAAAGTGTATTAACTCGCCCTCAAGTTCCTATTCAGTTCTTTAAAGAACCTCCAATCAACCCATCAAGAATTTAACATCAAAGTGAAAGATGTAACAGATCTAAGCTCAACTCAGGAGGCCTAGGAAAGGAAAACTCTAAGATAAAACCAAGGAAATTTGAAGACAAACTAAAAAGCACCAAAATCAAGAAATGGCTAAACCAAAGAGAGTAAATATGTGACAAAACATAGAATATGACAATGAGAAAAGCACTTTAAAAGACAACAGTAATCTAAACAATGTATTCAGAGTTTCTACTCTAAATGTGAAACAAAGTGCTCAAGCTAAACTGTGGTGATTAATTCAAACTCCCACAAGTAATATTTCAACAATTCAGCTCAAGGAACATCGTTTCACGACCAGAGAATTTAAGGAAGATCAAACTCAGAAAAAGGATAGAGAATAGACTCAAACAAAGCTAGGAATTCAATAAAAAAGGACTTATACGGACAAGAAGTTTGACCCAGAAATAAGTATCATATGCACCATGGAGAGCAATCATAACAACATCCAGAACAATACCAAATAACAACCAGGACAACAACCTAACACAACAGTCCAAACTGTTCCAGCCGCAACTCAGCATGCGAAGCAACATCAAATGTATCTCCAAATGTGTATATGCTGTTGTAGTGCTCTGATACCAAATGATGAAGGATTGTCTCGGCTTTGGGAACCGTAAAACAAAAATCAACGAAGGGGAAGAGGGGTGATGTCAAATCGATGGAGATATTGAACAGAAGGAAACCACACCACTTGGTGGAGATTCTAAGATAAGTTAGGAAGATTTGTCACTTCGAATCAGAGATTCAAAGATAAGGATCAGTGGTTCAAAGAAGAACCTCAAGACTTGAGAGAAAAATTCAAATTTTCATATACTCAAATTTGACTACAAATATGTCTCACAAAGGGTTATATACTATGTGTCTAAACATAAAAAGCCCAACACGACTAAAAGCTCGATAAAGCCTAAACACAAAATTACAAGTTTATAAACTAAAAAGTTCTTATTCTATAATCTGAAGTTAATCCAAGATCCCTATAAAGGTCCAGGGCATGCTTCCATCAACTGCTCTGAAATTTCTGTGATGGTCCTAGTCATGCCTCCATCATGTGAGACATGGGTTAGTTGAAAGCCATCTGAAGTAGTTACAACCATCTTACAACCATCTTTACACTCCTAGAAACAATTGATGATGGAAATCCATGAAGTTAGTCATTTTTCGGAGGCTGTAAGGTGTTTTTGCTTACCTTTGAACCCTTACTTTATTCTTCCAATATTAGTGTAATTACCACATTAGTCCTCTAAAGAATTTGTCTTAAGTTCGTCAAATTAGCCATTTCTTAGATATGTAATGCTACCATATTCATTCTTATGGAAGACTAGTGACACAAAAGAGCAAATTTTGTAGCTTGTGTATTAAGAGACTAATTTGGTCAATAAAAAAAAAAAAAACTCTTTGGATTATTAATGTGGTGACGGGTTAATCTTCGTAGCACTGGATTGATGCTTTACACTCAATATAATATGACAGTCTATGCACTCCTATATGCAATCCTGAGTCTTTAGTTTGCTTATGCTTTCAATGTATGTATGAGTCATTGTTCACCTTTTTACCTAGCTATAGAAACAGACTAGACAAGACATCATGTAAAAGTATAATACATATAAAATCTATTTCTGTGGTTATGTTATGCTCCATTGGAGGAGTCTGACAGTGGTATGACTTCCATATATTACTTCGAGCTCTTTTCTTCGGTACTAGCTTTTAGGTTGGGCTTTTCAAGCTTATTTCACAGGGTCTTAAAGCTTAAATATCATCTCTAACAAATATGCAGCTTGAGCAGTGATGTTAGCATTTTAGTATTCCCTTGGGACTAGGGTCACTAGATTAGACCCTGGCCTGAACAGCAAGCACACCCAGAAGGGGTTACCCAGGCTGTTGAGCTGTCAATGTCCCACATTGTTTCTATAGTGTGCTTGGGCCTTTTACCTCTTTTCCCCTCAACTGGTAACTTTTCCTTTCAAGAGGGTACGGATAACCTTGATGTTTGGCTTCCATCATTTGTCAATCACCGTGCTCCTATGGAAAATGCCAATCAACTTAAGATCAAATGTCATCTCTTCCCGTGTCAACCAAGGTGTGGTTGGATGGCATCACACTATCACAAGTACTAATGCCTCTGGGCGCCTTCGTTTGCTGTTTTTGTTTTTGCATCAAACTCAGGCATTTTTGGGGTTTAATCTAAAGAATTAAGACAGTGAGACTATCTATCTGGAATTGGAAATGTGTTTGCATAATGTACTCGTTGATTATCCTACGCTAACGTCTTGGTTTCTATTTCAGGCTTTAATAGATGCTACATCCTCTGAAAGCAGTCTAGAGGAAGAGACGGGAGTTAGAATGGTGGCTTTATTTGACCATGAGGAAGTTGGATCTGACTCTGCACAAGGAGCTGGCTCTCCTGTTATGCTAAATGCTGTGACTAGGGTTACCAATACCTTCGGCACAAAGCCCAACGTATAATACCTTTATTCCTTTACCTCTCTTTTTATTCCCGTGGACTGCATGGATGATCTTACTACTTACAATTAGTTAAATGTAGAGAGAGTGGCTTTGTCGTGCCAGCCCATATAATTTACAGCACAATTCCACCATTTTAGCATTTTAGATATTTCAACTGTGTGGAAAAGTGGAATAACCACACTCAAATTGTGCTTTCAGTATTTAATTAGTTTTCGTTACGGTGATTTCTTTTAGCTTCTGGAGAAAGCAGCGCAAAGAAGCTACCTTGTATCTGCTGATATGGCACATGCACTACACCCAAATTACATGGCAAGTCTTCTTATGTGCCTTGATTGAAAATAATTCAAACTGTTGCTCCTTATCATGACCAAATTTCTTGCAGGAGAAGCATGAAGCAAACCATCAGCCCAAACTACACGGAGGACTTGTCATTAAAAACAATGCAAACCAGCGCTATGCAACCAATGCTGTCACATCCTTCTATTTCAGGGAAATAGCATCAAAACATAACCTCCCCGTTCAGGTAAGTTAAGTGAACAATTTAATGTCTCTTTCCTTTATCTTTTGTGATTGTAATTGAAATAGATTTGCTTCTACAAGGCAATCTAACTATCATACAGAAAAGACTTTTCAACTATAGTATTTGTTATATTTCAAGGAACAAAATTATTACGTATTTTAAATCTTCCCCAGAAAAAAATGTATTTTTGATTCCTGTATTTTATGTGAAACTTAATTTTGTGTCATGCATTTTGAAATTGATAAATAGTTTTCTAACAAAATATGTGAATTTAGCCTACTCACATAAATTTATTAATTAATGACAGTTTCTAACTTTCAAAAAAGTTGAAAGGACTGAACTCAAGTCCATCAAGTTAAAAGCTCAAGGATAAAAACCAAGTTTGTTTGGAAGTCTAGGAATGAAAGACACATTTTTTCTTGTCAGGCCTAGAGTTGTGTAAGCATTGGTAAGCGATAATGGATTATATAACAAGGTACCTTGATGCTTGTAGGACTTTGTGGTGCGCAACGACATGTCTTGTGGTTCAACCATTGGTCCTATTCTTGCCAGTGGGGTTGGTATCCGCACCGTCGATGTTGGTGCACCGCAGTTGTCAATGCATAGCATACGAGAAATTTGTGCTGTTGATGATGTGAAGTATTCATATGAGCACTTCAAGGCCTTTTACCAAGAATTCTCTCATCTCGATGGTAAGATAGTCGTCGACATATAGGATATATCTTTAATCACGAATTGCCACTTTGATCCTGTGCTCTGGATGTTGTTGGAATTAGTCATGTTTTATAATTTATTATCCTTGCATAGTTACTTGCCTATTGTAGCGAATGCTATCTAATATATTATTCTGAATAAAGCTGAAGTATCTTCCTGATTTTTATGTGAACAAATATTTTTAAGATAAAATGGTTCACACATGTAACATTAAGATTGATCTAGATCTAGCATTTCAATTTTTTTAATTTTTTTTCAGTTTTTAAGATTTGTTTTGCCCGTGGAAGGTTATTATCGTGTCATGTGACACTAATGTAGCAGTGATGATATCATGTGGTAGTATTAGTGTGTCTTGTAATATCAATTGAGTCTCAATTATTATTTTTTAAATGAAGCATTACTCTCCAAAATAAAACTATAAGGTTAATTACAACCTATTATATATGTTAAAATAAGTTGCATTACTCTCCAAAATAAAACTATAAGGTTAATTACAAGTTATTATATATGTTAAAATAAGTTTTTAAAATGTATATATCAAATCATTTTATTTAAATATCAAAAGTAATTTATTTTTCAATTTAAATTTAAAAGAAAATACCTATTTTAACAATGACTTAACATGTGACAGGAAAACTTAGAAAATGTTGCAAAAAAAAAAAGAAAAATATTATGAATTAATATGTGACATATTCAAAACGTTAATCTAATGAAATAAATTTAATTGAATCATTTTATAAATAAGAGAACTCAATTGAACCAAATAAAATTAGAGACCTAATTGAATCATTCAAAGAAATATAAGTATCTATTAAACATTTTAGTCAAAATAAAACTCTAACATAAGATAATAATGTAATAAAAGAAACAAATAAAAATCATATACTCAAAACTCTAACGTTTATTAACAATTCATCAACAATCCAATTTCAATCAATCACAAATATTCAAAAACCATATAGGCTACACAAGGATCCATATGTAGAATGATGTTTGGAATATTGACTCATGACTTCCAAAACACTCACATGATCCTACAAATATTAACATATGATTTAATCTATGTCGTGAATTTACAAACAAATCCACAAATCATGAAATTCGAGTAAGATTATCACAACCAAGATCCACACATTTACATATGTCACGGTGTGTGAGAATTTCTCCTTCAACTTTTCACCACTTGATATACATGACTTAGACCACATTGAAACTAGTAGATCTTTGTTGCAACATATGTGACGATAATGAATCAACAACTCAAGCAATGGTTGACACATCATCCTTGATGTATAGCCTAAAATTTATTCCATTGTTATCAATCTTGACTCATTTGCTCATAAAAACTCTCGTTTTTTGGAACTTAGTCCTTTAAACTTCAACTTGCCCAATGAATGACCATTGGGAGCTTTTATAAAAAAGCTTCGTTAAGTGAGAATAAGGCTTGCCCATGACTTCAAACATCGGCGAAGGCTTGCCCAACGAGATTTAACTTACCCAAGAATCAAACCATCCTGAGCTATTTGTATTTTTCATAAAATATTCTTGTTCAGCGAGGGCCTTACTCGCCTAGTGATTCAAATCCTTAGGAACCTTTTCCATAAGACTCGTCTAATGAGTATTGGCTTGTCCAACGAGTTTACATAATTCAGTAAAACTAATAGATATATCACATTGATCTCTTTTCCAATTGGTGATTTTAATCTCTTCTATTAGTCAAAACAAGTCCAATTCAGTTCTAAAAATAGCACTAAGTACCAATTTAACCAATCTAATATAACTATCCTTAAATTTTCTTCAATCACAAAGTATTTCAAACTAATATATCATACTAATATTCAACAAAACCCATCATCACTACTATACACATCTAATGACAAATTTCATCCACACCATAATAACATATAAGATATAGAAATCAATAACAAAAATAACTAGTTTTCCTTACCTACAATGCCTATTCTCAAAGCAATAATTCCAAAATTAAAGTAGTAAGGCTACTTAGAATTTAGAGACGTAAATAAAGCAAAGTATTCAAATATAACAAAAATTTGTATATAGTAAAGTAAGTTCAGAGAAACGCTTTTCTCAATTGATCTTGTTAAGATTGATGACAAAATCATATGGAGAGAAAAATTTGAGGGGGAGAAAGAAGATAAAAGAAATGGCATGAGGGCATTGGTCTTATAAGGTTGTGATAATTGGTGCCTTGACTCCTATTGCCTATATATGTTGGGAATAGTCTAAGTGTGAGTCAATAGTCCCACATTAGATAAAATAGATAAAGTTAAACACTATATAAAAATAAAGGCTCATAACACTATTGTCTTAAGGTTTTGGGTTAAAAATGGTGTGAAATGCCTTATATGTATAAAACCAATATCATATATATAGAACCACAATCTTTGACTATAACTATGACTACAACTATATGATGGGTTCAGAGTGATTGACCGCTATATAAACCCAACAATATAAATAGGAGGTAGGACCATTTCACGAAGCCCTTGACGGTCAAAGTTCAAACCTAGATGATAGAGAGGAGATAAGTTTTTAATTTGTTTATGAGGTGTCTTTGGATTCAACTAGAGTAGATATAAGAGACAAAGAGTTTGGAACTTTTGAGGGTTATTGGCAGTTGTGCTCGTTTAATGAGGATAGGGGTTGTACTTATGTGATTGTTAAAGAAAATAATCTAGTAATTGGTAAAGGTTGTGACAGTTAGTGCCTTGGCTCAGTTTGCGTATTGATAAGGAGTGAGACACTATCATGAAAGAACCACATTTTAGAATCTCATTTTCGAGTGCTCCACATTTTTGGTGTTTGAGAAGCTTTAAATTTCCAAGGGGTTATTAGGATTTGAGAAGTTTTCAAATGGTCACATGGAATTGAGTGGTGCAAAATTGATGAATATACGACTCGAATGGCGATAACAGTTTGATAACGACCTTAGATTCATTCTTCTTTGAAATAGATGTTAATGTCTGATTTCCTTTAAACAAATTTACCATGGGAATGTTGCGGGTGTTAAACACAACTGTGATTGCTTGTTATGTTAATATTTTGCTTATTTTCATGATTTTAACTTGATTGAGTTTTTCTATTTATTACAAAAGATATGATGGTTGTGACATATCCAAAATGTCTTGCGACAACTCCTGAAAAGGAGAAAAAAAGGACTAATGAACGCAAGAAACATAAGAAAGTGGATGATGTTGGGACAATGTAGGTCAACTCCTCCTCAAGAATTGTTAAGCCTTTTCATTGAGTTAGAGAAAGAGTGTGAGAGATCTCTTCTTGCAGAAAATCAAAAGAAAGAAGATGATGAAGAAAATGTTGATAGGTCTTCGAGGTGAAGACCTCAAAAGTGACTCTGAATAGTTTGTAGTTGAATGGTTTGTTTTGTCATAAAACGATATGGAAGGCAAGTATGATATCATCTTTTTGGTAAAAATGAGAACAAACATTTGTGCTTAACTTAATATTCTAACCACTATTTAAAAATATTTTAATAGATTATCATGTGTAACAATCCAATTTGGAGCATTACAATACTAATCAGCATTACATAACTCTAATATTAAGTAACGACATTATATATATATATATATATATATATATATATATATATATATATATAAAATGTGAAAGATGGAATCAAATATACAATAAGAAAAGAGAGAGAATTTAATTTTTTTTTTAAAGAGATTATGATTGTTTTCAATAGAAGTTATTTTTGTAGTCTAATATTTTAAAAATAAAATAACTAGATATTATTTTTTTTAAAGAACTATTAGTCTTGATTATTTCCTACGTCCTTATAATGCATATTGTCTCCTATATAAAACATGTTAATATTGATTCATCTGGTAATTGTGTTGTAGATTATGTTGATTTTCTTCCTATATTTATTTTGATCTTTATGAATAACCAAATTTATGGTTTTATCGATTAAAAAATATGAGTGTTTAGATCTATCATCTATTATTTCTTATCATATGTTTTTTGAACAAACATTGGGTTTGATTGTTTATATGTTTTTTAAGAAATACAGACAAAACCCTATAAACTTAGAAAAAATTCTTCCGTAAAAATTGTCAACCAAAAATTAACCCCTTCACGTAATATTTGTGTTTTAGAAAACATATTAGTGGTTTTTTTTAACACAAAAGAGATCAAAATGTAAGACTTGCATATTGATTGGAACACAATTATAGTTGAACCAATTTATAATTGTAAAAGAAATATTAGTCATACAATTACTTTATTTTTTTATACTATATATTATCTCAAGTTATTCTAATGTACCTTATTTAAACTAGTAATTCATTGATTCAATTTCCTTTTTAAACATTGAACTCAAACTCCTTTTGAACATGAATGAATGAGGGGAACAAAAATTTGAGAGCATTTTGCAAAATAGTTTAGATTTCTTCGACTTGGTTTTACCCAAGCAAACATAGCTTGTTGTTATTTTTGATTACTTTTTGAGTGTCTTATGCTTACCTATGTTTGCAATTAAACTTTAGTTAGAAGCAACTTTCATTACTTTTATAACGTCAAACTTGTTGAAAGGAAAGTTTTTTTTCAACATAGTGAAATTTGACAATATATAAAAATAATTCATCATAAATTATATATCAAGTTTGTCCACCATCATATTCTTGAGAAAATATTGTGAAATTGAAGAATAAAAATTAAATAAAAATAGTGCTACTCTTTAACTAGGAAAATAATTCCCTAACAACTCTTCTATAAGAAAATGAAATAAATGGTATAGGTAAAACTAGACCAATATATGTAAATCAAGAAGGACACCATTTGTAACTTATATAAAAGAATTACAAAATGTTTATTACAACTATCGTTTCTAACTCATAGATCAACATTATAGTCATGACTCGAGTTTTTATTGACTCGTTGACTTCGAGACTTGTAAAATCTTTACAATTTACTTCATTTGAAAAGTAAATAAAGAACATGTACATAACATACCAATTTAATATTTCAACATCATAATTAATTAACATAGGAAACAATAATTTCGTAATTCTCAAAATAACCAAGTTCAACAAAACATGACTATTATGTATGTTCAAACTATACCAAATAGATAAGTTCACATAATTACAAAATATAAGGTCTTCAAATGAGAACAATTAAATAATTACAAAAATTGACAAATATCTTCAATTTTTTTGTTTCCAATTCTCTAATGATAATCATGATGATTGTCGTTGTCGTCATCATCATCATCATCATCATCATCATCATCATCATCATCATCATCATCATCATCATCATCATCATCATCATCATCATCATCATCATCATCATCATCATCGTTGTCAAGCTCTACCTTATATTAGAAAAGTATGTCAACATTGACATACAAAATCTATATTATTAAGATAAAGTGCATCTAAAGTTAGATCAATTGAACTTGTTCTACATAAGTCAACATTTCCACCATCACCACCTTAAACTTAACCTCAACATTACCTTTGGTTTTAGTCTTCAATTCATCATAAAACTCAATATCAAATGAGAGACAAACAACTTTTCTAATTTATTTATTTTTCAACTCCAAGGTATATGCCACATAAACCAAGTTATTCATCTTTTTTAGATGCAAATTGTTTTTTAGTTTCATGTGAACTTATGATTAATCTTTTTTGTCTATCTACCCAACATACATCATTATATTCAATGTGTATAATGATTAGGGATGACAAAAATACACGTGCCCGAAGATATATGTGAATAGAATTGGCAGATAGTTAGTACCTGTAGGTATTTATTACATGCTGGTAGCGGGTATTTTAATACTCGCTTATAAACGAGTCGGGTGTGGGTATCATACTACCTGTACCCGAGGGTACCTATTATCCGCAAAAAAATAAAATAAAATTTAATTTACATTTCATTAAGTTAAATTTTAATTAAAATTAAAATTAAAATTATATTTAATTTACATTTCATTAAGTTAAATTTAATTAAAATTAAAATTATATTTAATTTACATTTTATTAAGTTAAATTTAATTAAAATTAAAATTAAAATTATATTTTATTAGATTAAATTTAATGAAAATTAAATTTTAATTAAATTAAATTTATATTTCATTTTTTTTATAATTTTATTTAAAAAATTTTAAATTATATTTTTTAAAATATTCGTGGGTATGCGGGTATCCACTAGTACCCACATGTTTTAAAGAAATCTACGGAGATTTTTTAAGTGGATACCCGACGTGTAAACGGGCGGGTAGCGGATGGATTTGTTTTTGCGGATCGGGTTGCGGTAGGCAATATCCGTGCTTGACCCGACTCGACCCATTGTCATTTCTAATAATGATACAAGTAAGAGATAAATTACTCTCTTCAAAATTTGAGATGGTATCAGAGCGCTTACCCTTATGGATCTCTCTCATTTTGTGACTTAATTAAAACCTTTGTTATGTAAACCCTAAAATGATCAATGAAGATATAAAATAGTGGTAGATTAAATAATGAAGTGCCATATCTATTTGTAAAACTTTATCAATCATAATCCTTATCTCTTGAAATATTTTGGTTGTTTTTGAGAATGTATTTTTGAAATACAATATTAAGACATTGTAATGATACGTAGTTGAATTTATATATACAAGTGTGCTTTTAAGATTGGATGATATTAAATAATAACCTAAGGTTTTTAGTAAAGTTTTTGGGATGTTAGAATATATATATATATATATATATATATATATATATATATATATATATATATATATATATATATATATATATATATATATATATATATATATATATATATATTTAAAAAAATATATT